>Ga0180008_1001401_pt1 | contig 15346 bp, 16 predicted proteins | sample MM_PW_MetaG_FD_121121 | JGI IMG/M metagenome (GOLD analysis project Ga0180008, IMG submission 121121) | Groundwater microbial communities from the Aspo Hard Rock Laboratory (HRL) deep subsurface site, Sweden - MM_PW_MetaG | ecosystem: Environmental > Aquatic > Deep subsurface > Groundwater...
CGGACCCCCTTCCAGGCCGCGGAGCTCGTGGAGACGGAGGCCCTGGGCCGCGTCCTCCTCCTGGACGGCGTCACGCAGGTGTCGGAGCGCTGGGAGGAACGCTACCACGAGCCCCTCGTCCATCCGGCCCTGCTCGCGCATCCCGACCCGCGCCGCGTCCTCGTCCTGGGCGGGGGCGACGGGGGCGTCCTCCGCGAGGTCCTGCGCCACCGTACCGTGGAGTCCGTCGACTTCGCGGAGCTCGACCCCGACGTCGTCGCCTTCTGCCGCGAGCACCTGGGGCACGTCCACCGCGGCGCCTTCGACGACGCCCGCGTCCGCTTCCGCTTCGGCGACGGCCGAGCCTTCGTCGAGGCCGCGGGAGCGGACTACGACGCCGTGATCATGGACATGACCGACCCCGCGGGCCCGGCCCGCTTCCTCTATACCGCCGAGTTCTTCCTGGCGGTCAAGCGCTCGCTGCGGGACGAGCGGGCCGTCTTCGCCATGCACGGCGAGTCCCCGGCCGCCAGGCCCGCCGCCTTCGCGTGCATAGGCCGGACCCTCCGCTCAGCCTTCCCGCTCGTCTCGACGGCGACCGCCTTCGTGCCCATGTACGGCACGCTGTGGTCGTTCCGCTACGCCTCGGCCTCCTCCGACCCGTCCGCCCTGGGCCGGCCGGAGCTCGAGCGCCGCATAGCCGGCCGCGTGGAGGGCCCGCTCGCCTACGCGTCAGCCTCGATGTGGCCCGCCCTGTTCGCCCCCGATCCCCTGCTCGCCGAGGCCGAGGCGCATCCGGACGCCCGCGTCGTCGCCGACGCGGAGCCTGACTTCCCCGACGCCTTCGAGGTATAGTCGAGGCGCTGGAGGAACCATGGCCAAGGGCAACGAATCGTGGATGGAGACGGGAAGGCGCGAGCTCGCCGACTATAGGCTGTTCAAGGCCCTCGAGACGACGAGCGTAGGGCCCCACGGCAAGGAAGGCCGCTTCATCGTGCTCGACGCCCCCGACTGGGCCGTCGTCGTGCCCGCCCTGGAGCGGGGCGGCCGGCGCTACATCCTGTCCGTGAGCCAGTACCGCCACGGCGCCGGCGTCCCCATGACCGAGTTCCCGGGCGGCGTAGTCGAGCCCGGCGAGGACCCCGCCAGGGCGGCCGCCCGCGAGCTCCTCGAGGAGACCGGCTACGTCGCCGGCCGCATAACCCACCTCGGCACCTGCTCCCCGAATCCCGCCTTCATGTCAAACTCGTTCCACGTCTTCGCCGCCGAGGACCTGTCCCTCGTCGCCGAGCAGTCCCTTGACGAGCACGAGCTCGTGGACGTGGAGGAAGTGCCCGAGGACGAGCTATACGCCCGCGTGGGCTCGCCTCCCTGGGGCCACGCGCTCATGGCGACGGCGGCCTGGTACTATAGGAAGTGGCGCGAAGGTAGGCGATAGCGGACCCGGTAGGGCCGCCATCGCCTGCCGTCGTTCGACCCGACTCGCGGTAGCTCGCAGGTCAACGACGGCGCGCGCGGACCCGGTAGGGCCGCCATCGCCTGCCGTCGTTCGACCCGACTCGCGGTAGCTCGCAGGTCAACGACGGCGCGCGCCTGATATATGGCCGCCCCCGTAACCCGGGCCAAGTAGCGCTACGCCGAGGAGATGGCCGTGGCGAGTAAGATGACGTATATGCTGATTCCCAGCGCCAAGGCGGAGCTCACCGCCATAGGCTGCTGATTAGAGCGGGGAGGATCTATCGCTAGGGCTTTATTATTAAAAAAAATTCCTTGACATCCCCTCCCTCGTCAATAGACTTACCCTAACGGCCTTAGCCCGGGGCTTCCCCTGGCGCCGGCCTCGTTCAACACCGGCATCCTAAGGATAGCCGCCGCCGTACCGCGTATCCGAAAACCCGGAGGCTCTCGTGCCACCAGCGGCGATAACGGCTTGACGGGCGCCAGGCGCCTTCCCGTCTCGATGCGACCACCTATAAAACACGACTCCTCATCCTCAGGCCCCGAAGAGAGGCCTCCCGCGCTCGGAGAGCCGTCGCCCGAGGCCGGAGAGCGAGTGCCCGAGGCTGGAGAGCGACTGCCCGAGGCCGGAGAGCGGCTCCGGAGCTCGGAGAGCGGGTGCCCGAGGCCGGAGAGCGACCGCCCGAGCTCGGAGAGCGAGTGCCCGAGGCCGGAGAGCGGCTCCGGAGCTCGGAGAGCGGGTGCCCGAGCTCGGAGAGCGAGTGCCCGAGGCCGGAGAGCGGCTGCCCGAGGTCGGAGATCGGGCGCCAGATGCAGTGATCCCTAAGGCTGCCGTTGGCAAGCCAGAACAAAAATCATGGAGGTCAAAAACTATGACCAGGATGAGTCAATCCAGGTTCCTGCAGGGAGCGAGGACGCTCGTGGAGAACGCGGCCGGAATGCCCGAGCTATCCGGCGTGCTCGAGGGCTACGGCTACACCGAGGCCAAGCTCAAGGAGGGTATAGCCCTGGTCGAGGAGGCCGACAGGCTGGCCAAGCGCAAGGACGCCGAGTACGGCGAGCAGTACGAGGCGTCCTCCGCCCTGAGCCGAGCCTGGTCGTCGGCTACCGTCGTGTACTCTAAGACCCTCAAGCTGGCGCGCATAGCGCTCGGCGACGACGCCAAGGGCGTCACGGCCTTGCGGCTCATGGGGGCGCGCAAGCAGAGCCTCGCGGGCTGGTACGAGCAGGCCGGTACCTTCTACGAGAATATACTCAAGGAGCCCCGCTTCGTATCCCGGATGGAGGGCTTCGGCTATACCAAGGACAAGCTCAAGACGGAGAAGACGGTCGTGGACGGCGTCATGAAGAAGTTCCGGGCGCGTGAGGGCGAGCTGGGCCAGGCGCTTGCCTCTACCACGGCGCGCGACCGTAAGCTCAAGGACCTGGACGCCTGGGTCAGCACCCTCAGGGCCGTCTGCGAGGTGGCCTTCTACGACCAGCCCGAGGAGCTGGAGAAGCTCGGCCCGCTGGCGCCGACGCGCAAGAGAAAAGCCTCCCCAAAGAAGAAGGCGGTATCCGCCGAGGCGTAGCTCTCGTTGCATAGCGCTCGCGATCCTCGACGCGGGACGGCCGGCTTCGGCAATCCCGCGTTTTGCTGTATCATGGGGCTATCACCAAGGGAGGATACGATGAAGGTAATCGCTATCAACGGCAGTCCGAAGGAGAAGGGTAATACGTTCACGGCTATCGACGCCGTGTTCGGGGAGCTGCGTAACGAGGGCATCGAGTGCGAGATAATCCACGTAGGCGATAAGGCCGTGCGCGGCTGCATAGGATGCGGCCAGTGCAGGAAGAACCGCGACGGTAAATGCGCGCTCAAGGACGACGGCGTCAACGGGTGGATAGAGAGGATGCGGGTAGCCGACGGGCTGCTGCTCGGCTCCCCTGTCTACTTCTCGGCCATCGCCGGGACGATGAAGTGCTTCCTGGACCGCGCCTTCTACGTCGCGGGCTCCAACGGCGGGCTGTTCCGCCATAAGGTGGGCGCTAGCGTCGTCGCCGACAGGCGGGCCGGCGGCGTGGCTGCGTTCGACCAGTTGAACCATTACGTCACCTACGCCGAGATGTTCATGCCCGGCTCCTGCTACTGGAACGTCGCGTTCGGCGGCGCCGCCGGGGAGGCGCTCCAGGACGAGGAGGGCATGCAGGCCATGCGCGTGCTAGGCAGGAACATGGCTTGGCTCCTCAGGACCAAGGAGAGCGGATCGCTCGCGCTCCCCGAGGCCGAGAAGAAGGCCTACTTCAGCTACATCCGGTAGCCGGGGCTGCCTACCTTGCCCAGCCTCCGCTTCGCGGCCGCTTCAAGCGGCAGGCATACGAGGAGGGCGGTAAGGACGGCGTAGAACATCGATATGAGGGCTACGGCGAGGTTGGGGCCGAGGCGGGCCTTGTCGGCCAGGTTGCCGAGTATGGCTATGAGGCCCAGCAGGAAGGCCATAGGGCCGGTGGCCATGAGGTAGCGGAAGGCCGTGGCGAAGAAGAGCCTGGCGTCCTCGAGCTCGGCCCCGCCCGCCGAGTCGGAGAGGGCGTTCCTGAAGGCCGCTCCCATGCCCTTGAACGACCAGCCGGCCTTCAGGAGCAGCAGGGGGACGCCCAGGGCGATGAGGGCGCTGGCCGGGTCGACGTAGACGATCGCGCGACAGGCGGAGAATACCGTGCCCAGGTAGACGAGGGCCAGGGCGCCCAGCGCCGATACGATGTACTTGAATGCGTTCATGTGTTCTCCTCGCGGGGCTATCGCCCGCCTTAGTAGTCGCCTCGAGATCTTCTCGCGAGGCCCGTTTCCCATATCGAAGCGGCGCCCGCCGCCATATCGATCCGTACTTCCTCTAGGCGGCCCGACGCCGCGGCGGCGACGACGATCGTAGCCAGCCGCCCTTCCGCCTGCCGCGGGAATGCGGATACGGCGGCGATAGCCAGGCACGCGGCCAGGGCTACGCTCGCCGCCGCGTCGCCCGCGCTCCCGCGCCCGGCCGCGTCGGCTCGCCCGGCTATCGAGCGGGCGGGCAGGCGCGACTGCATTTCAGGTATGCGCGCCTGCCGATCCGGTAGGAGCGACTGCCGAGCGGGCAGGCGAGGCGGCGGAGGGGCGTCGCGGGCCGCCGCCTCGATCTCCGACGCGAAGAACGCCCGGAGCCGCGCCTCGGTCTCGCCAATGTCATTCGGCATCTTCCACCTCCGTAGCCCGCCTCAATAGCTCCCGTAGGCGGGACATGCGCCACTTGACCGTGCCCAGGGGCGAGCCGGTCGCCCGTGCCGCCTCGACCAGGCTCATCGACCGTCCGTACACGAGGAAGGCCAGCTCCCGCTCGCGCTCCGGCAGCGAGCGCACGAGATTCGCCACCGCTATACGCTCCTCTTCCCGGATGCATTCCGCCTCGGGGCCGGGCCGCCTGCCGTCGGCCTCGCCTAGGAGCTCCTCCGGGGCGGCCGGCGTCTCGGCTCGCCTGGCGGGGGACCTGAGCCGCGAGAGGGCCATGCGGCGGGCTACGGCGACGAGCCACGGCTCCAGCGGGCGCTCGGGCCTGTAGCGGTCAGCGCGCTCGAAGGCCCGCAGGAGGGCGTCTCCGGCCAGCTCCTCGCGGTCCTCGGCCGAGAGGCCGGAGAACGAGCGCAGATAGGCCTCGAGCCTCGGGCGCCACTCCTTCCATAGGGCGTCGAAGAGGCGTTGCCTGTCGGCGGCGGCGAGTAGCCCGTTCTCCGCGAAGGCGCGGCGTTCTTCTAGCTCCATATACCTGAGTATACGCGCCGGGCGCGCGAAAGGTTGGCGGTATCGCCTCGCTTCCCGGAGGAATGGCCAAGGAATTCCGCGCCGCGCGCTTGACATGTGATGTTTATTGCTATACTGTATTAAGTACCTAGTACACTAAGGGAGAATAAACATGGTTACATGCGCTTCCATGACCTTCGGGTATGGAAAGAGGCCGCTCTTCGAGGGCCTCGATCTCTCGCTCGAGCCCGGGTCGATCTATGGCCTGCTCGGGCTTAACGGGGCCGGCAAGACGAGTCTCTTAAAGATCGTCGCCGGCGCCCTCCGGCCGAACGGAGGCCGGGTCGAGGCCTTCGGCAGGGAGCCGGGCGCTCGTCAGGCGGCCTTCCTCGCGGACACGGCCTTCGTGCCCGAGGACCCCTGGCTGCCGCCCCTCAAGCCCGCCGCCTGGCTCGAGCGCTACGCCGCCTTCAGGCCGGCCTTCGACCGCGCCCGCTTCGCGCGGCTGATGGGGGAGCTGTCGCTCGACGAAGGGAAGCTCCTTACGAAGTATTCGTACGGCCAGCGGAAGAAGTTCGCGCTGGCCTCGGCCATAGCGAGCGGGGCCAGGACCCTGCTGCTGGACGAGCCGACCAACGGCCTGGACATCCCGTCCAAGGCGCAGTTCCGCAGGATACTCGCGGAGGCGGCGGAGCCCGGCCGCGTCGTGGTCGTCTCCACGCACCAGGTGCGCGACCTGGAGAGCCTCATAGACCCCGTCGTCATAGTTCACGACGGCAAGGTGCTGTTCAGCCTGGGCGCCGACGACCTGGCCGGGCGGCTCTACGGGGCCAGGCTCCGCTCGCTCGACGGAGAGCCCGTGGTATACGCCGAGCGCGACGCCGTCGGCTGGGCGGCCCTGCTCGCCCGGCCCGCGGGCGGGACCGAAGGCGGCCAGGCTCCCGACCTGGAGCTGGTATTCAACGCTGCCGTAGCCGCCCCTGAGCGCCTCGAGGCCGCCCTGGCGGGCGAGCCCCTGCCCGCGTACACGCCCGCGGCCTACGCCGTAGAGAAGGAATAGCCGAGATGAACACCGATAGCCTAGAGAAGAAATTCAGCCTCGGCCGCGTGGCCCTCTTGATACGTAACAGGGCCTACGACGACGCGCCCGGGCTCGGCATAGGCCTGGCCATACTCTTCGGCCTCAATATACTGACGCTGATAATCGGCCGGACCGCCTTCATGAACGAATCGCCCGAGGAGACGTACGTCGCGGCGATAGTGCTGGCCGGGATTCTGCTCTCGTCGCTGGCCTTCAAGGGCATGCACTCGGGCAAGTCGGGGACCGACTGGATACTGCTGCCGGCCACCCCGCTCGAGAAGTACGCGGCCGCCCTGGCTACCTACCTCGTAGCGTTCCCGCTGGCGGCCTCCGGCGCCCTCATAGCGCTATCCGCCGTCCTCTCGCTCCTGGAGAGGCTGGCCGGGGGGCCCGGGAACGCGATCTGGCACCCGTTCACGCTCGGTACGGCGAGGGACTACGGCGAGTACGCCGCCGTGGCCGTGGCCTTCCTGGCCGGCTCGGCGACCTTCAGGAAGCGGGCGATCCTTAAGACGACGGGCCTCGCCGTCGCCTACGTCCTGGCCTGCGCGCTCCTCGTATACGCCGGCTTGGCGCTCCTATACGGCCCGGCGAGCGGGCGAGATTTCAGCGTCTCGTACGATACCGGAGTCCTCCGCGTCTTCGGGACCGAGGTGGCCGACGCGTCCGGCCTGGAGCGGATCTTCAGGGCGCTCGTGGACGGAGTGCGCCTCGCGCTCGTGCCCGGCTTCTCCCTGGCGTTCGGGTATTTCAGGGTCGCCGAGAAGGAAGCCCGCGATGAGGTTCAATAACGATAGGCCGATCTTCGCCCAGATAGCCGAGCTGCTGGCCGAGGACGTACTGTCCGGCCGCCTAGCGCCCGGAAGCCGCCTGCCCTCCGCGAGGGAGCTCGCGGTGTCGCTGGAGGTGAACCCTAACACGGCGGCGCGCTCGCTGCAGTCCCTCGCGGACTCGGGCATAGCGCGTTGCGAGCGGGGCACGGGGTACTTCGTAGCGGAGCCCGGCCCCGAGCTGGCGAGGGCCGAGCGGAGGCGCCGTTTCTTCGACGAGGAGCTGCCCAGGCTCTGGAAGACCATGGACGAGCTCGGGCTGGGCCTCGAGGAGCTGGAGAGACGATGGGCGGAACGCGCTTCCGCGAAGGAGTAATGCATGAAGACGAGCACCAAGATACTGATAGGCTTCCTCGCGGCCACCGTCGCCGCGATAGTAGCGGCGTTCATAGTCCTTGCCCTACGCTAGCGAGGCGTAGTAGTCGGCGCCCGTGGAGTCCACCGCCACGAGCGCCGGCAATCCCGTGAATTCCACGAGGCGTATAGCCTCCATCCCTAGCTCCGGCCAGTCGACGACCCGGCACGAGGCGACGTAGCGCGAGGCCGCCAGCGCGGCCGCCCCGCCTACGGCCGCGAGGTAGGCCCCCCCGTGCCTGGCGCAGGACGCCGCGCAGGCGGGGCCCCGCTCTCCCTTGCCTATGGTAATAGGGAATATTCCGCGCTCGCCGAAGGCCGCCAGGTAGGAATCCATGCGTTTCGACGTCGTGGGCCCGATGGACCCTACGGCCGCGCCGTCGGGCGTCTCGGTAGGGCTGGCGTAGAACGCGGGGTAGCGGGTCCAGTCGGGCAGCGGCTCCCCCCGGTCGAGCATGGCCTGGAGCCTGGCGTGGGCAGCGTCCCGCGCGAGGACGGCCGGGCCCCATAGCTCGACGAGCTCGCCCGAGCGAAGGCCGGCGACGGCCTCGCGGAAGCCGGGGCTCCCCGGCTCGCCTAGGACGACGCGCCTGGCCGCGCCGAAGGGCGTCGCGCCGGGCGTCGGCGACGCGGCGTCGGGGGCGCCGCCCGCCTCGTGGGGCGCGGAGGGCGTCGGGGAAGCCCCCTCCCGGGCCGCTAGGGCGCCTATCGCGTCGGCGTCGGGCAGGCGCTCCACGAAGTAGCCGTCCCGGGAGACGTAGGCGTAGGCCTGCCTGTGGGCGGAGCACGACACGGCTACGACGACGGGGAGGCTGGCCGCGTGGCGCGGCAGCCTGACGACTCGGGCGTCGCGGGCCATGAAGCGGCCCCCGAACTGCGCGCCCCAGCCGGAACCCGAGGCGGCGGCCATGACGACGGCCTCGAGCGCCCTGTCCCTATACGGGCCGCCGCCCGGGTCCGGGGCGGCGGGCATGGCGTCGAGCGCCCCGGCGCTGGCTAGCTTGCCCGCGAGGACGGCCTCCTCGGGGCTCTGGCCGCCGAGGACGACGGCTATGCGGTACGGCGGGCAGGCCGAGACGCCGAGCGACGCGACCGCGGAGCGGATGAACGACGCGAAGGCCTCGAGGCCGAGGAGCCGCTTCGTCTCCTGGAACAGCGCCGTCTTGTTGGACGAGCCCCCTCCCTTGGCGACGAACAGCAGGCGGTACTCGTCGCCCCGCACCGACTCGACGTGGGCGGACAGGGGCGCGTTGTCCCCGGTATTGCGCTCGCCGAGGCCGGCGAGGGGGACGACCTGGCTGTTCCGTAGCCTGAGCCTCCGCCAGGCCGAGAGGGCCCCCCGTTCCAGGATCTCGTCGTCGTCGTCGTCGGAGTCGACGACGACGCGGTCTCCCTTCCATCCGTAGGCGGCCGCCGTGCCGGTGTCCTGGCACAGCGGGAATACCCCGCCGGCGGCCACGGCGGCGTTCGCCAGGAGGGCGCGGGCCACGTAGCGGTCGCGCCCGTCGGTATCGGCCCCGCTAGCGGCCTCGGCCAGGCTCGATAGGAGGCTGGCGCGGGCCTTGAACTGGACGTCCCCCAGGGCGCGCTCGGCCAGCGCCGCCAAGGACGGCCCGTCGACGATAATGAAATCCCTGCCGGCGGCGCGCTCGAGCCGAGGCGGATCGAGCGGGAGGCGCTCGAATTCGACGGGGGCGTCGCCGTCGAAGGCGAGGGCGGCAGATCTATAGAAGGCATGCTTGGTTCCGCGCATGGCGTATCCTATCCTGGAAACCCGGCGTTTGCCAGTATCGGCCTCATCGCCTATACTGTACGGTATCGGCCCGCGGCCCCGGCGCGCGGATGCTATTATTAATACTCGGAGGTTCAGCCTGGAAAAATCCAAGATGCAGACGATCTTGAAGCGGACGCTAGAGCTCAAGGATTCGCTTTCTTCCCTTAAAGAGCTCCTCATCGGCAACGCCATCATGCTCGGGGAGGTTCCCTCGTACGCCGGGACCTGGCAGAGCGACGACGAGATGTCCAGCGTCGACTATAGCGTGCGCGCGCGGTTCTTCGCGGACCGCATGGCCGAGCTGGGCGTCGACGAGTGCACGACCGACCCCCTGGGCAACCCCATCGGCATCATCAAGGGCTCCGATCCGGCACGCCCTCCCATACTCGTGTGCGCGGAGCTCGATTCCCTCTTCAACCCGCCTGGGGACATCCATTACTCCATCTCCGGGGATACTATCGTCGGCCCCGGACTCATGGATAACGCCCTGGGCGCGGCCGCCGTCATGTCCCTGCCCGACATACTGCGGCGCGAGGGCCTGTCGTTCAAGTCGAACGTACTGCTCGCGGGCATCTCCAACACCATGCGCGAGAGCAAGAACCTCGTCCTCGTCGACCGCTTCCTGGACTGCCTCTCCGTGAAGCCCTGCGCGGCCCTGATAATCAAGGGCGGCGAGCTCGGCCGCCTCAACTACTACTCCGAGGCCGTCGTGCGCGCCGACATAGTCTGCGAGCGTAGGCCCGGGGCGCGCACGACCCCGCCTAACATGATAATCGTGGCCAACGAGATAATAGACCGCCTCCTGACTATAGCGCTGCCGCAGAAGCCGGAGACGACGGTCACGGTCGGCATGATACGAGGAGGCTACAAGTACGGCAGCCCCGCTACCACCGCCCGCATCGGCATAGAGCTCCGTAGCACGTCGAACGAGGCGCTCTCCGAGCTGTCGGAGAAGGTATCGTCCATACTGGACCTCCTGCGCTACGAGCGCAGGGTGGACATAGAGTACGACGTGGCGGCCGAGCTGGGAGCCGAGAGCCTCGGCTGGTCCCACCCGCTGACCAAGGCCGCGGTGGCCGTGCTGGGCGAGCTGGGCCTCGAGCCCTCCGTCTACCCAAGCGTCTCGGAGCTGTTCTACTACCTCAAGCGCGGCATACCCGCGATCACCGTGGGCGTCGCCAACGGCAACGAGTACCACCAGGAGAGCGCCAGCGCCAGCCTCTCGTCGCTGTATACGGGGCTGGCGCAGATAGTCGGCATCATGTTGGCCGCCGACGAGGAGGCCTGCGATGCATGAATCGGGCGACTGGCTCGCCAGGCGAACCTTCCACCACGGCGATTTCTCCGACATAGCCGCCCTCGTGCGGCGCAAGCAGGAACGCGGGCTATCGATATCGCTCTGCTTCCCGACGCTCAACGAGGAGGCGACGATCGCCAAGGAGATCGTCATCATCAAGAGCGAGCTCCAGCTCCGGCACCCCTTGGTCGACGAGATCGTCGTCATCGACTCCGGCTCCACGGACCGGACGGCGGAGATAGCCGCGGAATTCGGCGCCAAGGTGTATCTCGCGGCCGATATCCTGCCCGGCATCGACCCGTACAAGGGCAAGGGCGAGAACCTCTGGAAGGCGCTCTACGTGCTCGAGGGCGACATCATCGTCTACGTCGACGCCGACATAAAGAATATACACCCGCGATTCGTCTACGGCCTCGTCGGTCCCCTGCTGGCCGACGAGGAGATCCGCTTCGTCAAGGCCTTCTACGACAGGCCCATCGCCCTGGACCAGAAGACGGTCAAGCCCTCGGGCGGCGGCCGGGTGACGGAGCTCGTGACGAGGCCGCTCTTCTCGAGCTTCTACCCGGAGCTCGCCCAGTTCATCCAGCCCCTCTCCGGCGAGTACGCGGGCTTCAGGGAATGCTTCGATTCCATACCGTTCCCGATAGGCTACGGGGTGGAGACGAGCATGCTGATGGATATCTACGATAAATTCGGCATGGAGGCGATGGCCCAGGTCGACCTGGATAAGCGCGTGCATCGCAACCAGACCACGGTAGCCCTCGGGCGCATGTCGTTCGGCATAATCCAGACCTTCATAGCAAAGCTCAACGCCTCGGGCAAGGCCTCGATGGTGGGGGAGCTCTATCGGACGATGATCCAGTTCGAGCTCGAGGGTGGCGCGTACCGCCGCAAGGAGAGCCGCATCGATATCGTTGAGCGGCCGCCTATAATCGGCCTCCCAGAGTACCTGGCTAAATTCCCCGGACGGGCCGTATAGGCATGAAGGCGCTCATCGTACACTACCACCTGAAGCCGGGCGGCGTGACCACCGTGATTCGCAGGCAGCTGTCGTCGCTCGCGGTCATGGGCATAGATGCGGCCGTGCTCTCGGGCGAGGCGCCTCGCGACTTCCGCGGCGCCGTCTCGGTCGAGCCCGCCCTCGCGTACGACGGCCCCGGCTCGGGCCTCGAGCCGGATCCGCGCCGCGTCGACGCCATCGTAGCGGCTATCCGCCGCGAGGCCGACGCGCTCGGCGACGACGCCGTCGTCCACGCGCACAACCCGACGATACGCAAGAACTCGTCGATGCTCGCGGCCCTGTCGGAGCTGGCGGCCTCCGGCCGGCGCATAGTGATGCACGTCCACGACCTGGCGGAGGATTGGCGGCCCGGCGTCTATTCCAGCCAGCCGTATCCCGAGGGCGTTACCTGGGCGGCAATAAACCGCTTCGACGCGAGCGCCCTGCTCGAGGCGGGGGCGGGAAGGGTGGAGTACCTCCCCGATCCGGTGGCGCGGATTCCCGGGCCGGAGCCGGGCGGGCGCGGGCCGGCCGTCGCGCCCGCGGGTCCCGGCCTCGTCCTCTTCCCCGTCCGGGGCATACGGCGCAAGAACCTCGGGGAGGCGTTGCTCCTGTCCATGTTCGTCCGGCCGGGAAGCCGCGTCGGCGTGACGCTGCCCCCGACGAGCCCCAAGGACGTCCCGTACTACGACTCGTGGCGGGGCCTGGCGGCCGAGCTCCGCGCGCCGATAGGATTCGGCGTCGGGCTCGAGCGCGGCCTCGACGAGCTATACTCGGAGGCCCGGGCCGCCCTTACTACGTCGGTCAAGGAAGGCTTCGGCATGTCGTTCCTGGAACCCGCCTTGAGGGGCAGGGTAACGCTCGGGCGGCGCCTCCCTCGGGTCGTCTCGGACTTCGAGTCAGAGGGCCTTGTCTTCCCGGCCCTCTACGGCTCGATAGCCGCCGCCTCGGGCCTCTTCGACGAGGACGCCTTCGCGCGGCGCGTAAGGGCGGTCGTCGAGTCGGCCCTGGAAGCGTACGGCCGCTCCGCGGGAGGCTTCGCCGCGAAGGTGGCGGAAGACGTACTGGGCTCCGGGACGGCCGACTTCGGCCGGCTGGACGAGCCGGCACAGGCCCAGGCGCTCAGGGCTCTCGCCTCGGATAGGCGCGCCCGCGCGGCCTTCGCCGAGGCCAATCCCTTCCTGGAGGGATGGGACGCCGCCGCCGACGGGATGCGGCCGCCCTCGACGGAGGCCCTTGAGCCGTGGTCGGAGTCCCTCTACGGCCGGCGGCTATCTGACCTGTATCGCGGGGTCCTCGAATCGGGGGGCGGGGCGGCCCCCGAGAAGGAAGCGCTCTTGAATCTATACCTGAGGCCGGAGGCGTTCTATGGCGTCGGCGTCTAGGCTGTCCGCGGCCCTCCTGGAGGAGCTGCGCCTGCAGATAGCGGATAACCGCGCCGAGGCCGAGGCCGCCGCCGCCGCCGGGTCGTCGGAGTCCTTCGTGGTCCCGGCGCGCGTACCGCCGGAGCTAGCCGGCCTGATCGGAAGGGCCTTGCCAGCTCCGCCGCTCGCTATAGCCGTGGACGTGTACGGCACGCTCCTCGCGAGCGTGGCGGGGGAGATTGGGCTCGGCGACCCCTGGAACGAGGACGGCATGGAGGAATCCGACGCCTCCGGCGGCTTCTCCATGGCGTTTCCCGGCGATATGGCCTCCCGCCTCCGGGGCATCGTAGAGGCGGACCACGCCGAGGCCCGCGGCGAGGGCGTGCCGTGGCCGGAGGTCGACTCGCCGTCGGTGTTCGCCCGCGCCCTCGGGCTGGACTACGACAACGGGGCGCGCGCGTGCGTCGCATGGGAATGCGCGGCCAACGCGTGCACGGCGATGCCGGGGGCGCTCGATTTCCTGTCGTGCTGCCGGAAGGGCGGACTGCCTCTTGGCATCGTCTCGAACGCCCAGTTCTATACGCCCCTGTTCATAGAGGACGCCTTCGGGAAGCGGCTGTTCGGGGGCTCGGGGACGCCGTCGGAGGAAAGCCTCGGCTTCGACCCGGAACTGGCCCTGTGGTCCTTCGAGACTGGCCGCGCCAAGCCCGACCGTTGGATGTTCGACGAGCTGGCGCGGAGGCTGTCCCGCCGGGGCGTGCCTGCCGATAGGATACTATTCATAGGCAACGACGCCCTGAACGACTGCGCGGCCGCCGGCGAGGCGGGCCTCAGGACGGCGCTCTTCTGCGGCGACGCCCGCTCGTTCAAGCCCAGGCTCGGCGACGCCCGCGTCGTCGCCAAGCCGCCGGATACGCTCGCAGCATCGTGGGAAGACTTGAGGAGGCTCGTGTGTACCTGACTCGCGCGCGCGATATTACCCGCGTCGGCTTCGTCTCCACCCGGTTCCAGGGGACCGACGGCGTCTCGCTGGAGACCTGGAAATGGAACGAGGTGCTGACCGAGCTCGGCTACGAGACGTTCTTCTTCTCCGGAAAGAGCGATTGGTACCCCGACCGGTCAATGGTGTTCGAGGAGGCGTTCTTCGGGACCCCCCACGTGAAGGAACTGCATGCGGAGATTTTCGACAAGTCGACCCGTCGCCGCGGCCTCACCGCGGAGGTAGGAGAGATCAAGGGCAGGATCAAGGCTGCGCTCTACGACTTCGTCAAGAGATTCAGCATCGATATCCTCATCGTAGAGAACGCCTTCGCGATACCTATGCACATCCCCCTCGGCATCGCGTTGGCCGAGCTAGTCGCCGAGCTGGAGATGCCGACCATCGCCCATAACCACGACTTCGCGTGGGAGCGGCAGCGCTTCATGACCGGCTGCGCCGAGGACTACATCGTCAGGGCCTTCCCGCCGAGGCTCCATAGCGTCTACCACGTGGTCATAAACTCCGAGGCTCGCAGGCAGCTCGCGTTCCGCTGCGGCATATCGTCCATCATGATCCCCAACGTGTGGAATTTCGACTCCGAGCCCCAGGCGGCCGACGATTACAACGCGGGATTCCGCGCTGAGCTGGGCGTGGGCAAGGACGACGTGCTCTTCCTCCAGCCGACGCGCATCGTCGCGCGCAAGGGGATAGAGAGCGCCATCGAGCTGGTCGCCCGGTATAACGCCCTCGTAGGCAACTCTCAGAAGGGGCGGCTGCTCATTTCCCACCCCGACCTGGACGAGGGCGACGCGTACCAGCACCGCGTCCTCGACTACGCCAAGTTCATGAAGGTGGAGCTTATCGTGAGGCCGGACCTCATAGGCGTCGACCGCGCGACGCGGGCCGACGGCGGCAAGGTCTACTCGCTATGGGATACCTACGTGCACTCGGATTTCGTCACCTACCCGTCCACGTACGAGGGATTCGGCAACGCGTTCCTCGAGGCCATCTTCTACAGGAAGCCCATCATGGTCAACAGGTACGCCATCTACGCCCAGGACATCGAGCCGCTCGGGTTCAGGACGTCGGTGATAGACGGCTACGTGACCGACGCCGTAGTCAACGACGTCGCCCGCGTGCTCTCGGACCCGATGGAGGAGCGCAAGCGCGTGGCGGAGAACTACGCCATAGGGAAGCGGTACCTGTCGTACGAGGTGCTCAGGCGCCGCTTGCCTACGATCTTCATGAACTTCGGAGCCGTTTCCTAGGTCCGGTCGCGAAGGTCCGCTCGCGAAGGTCCTCGTCGGGAGGCTCTATAGCGCGCCCGATATCCCTATCCCGACCATCCAGGTCGTCGGCGCGGGAGACCAGCCTAGGCCGCCTATCGCCCTGAACGATAGGGGCAGCCCGGCGGGGGATAGCCTGAGCTCGAGGGCCGTCTCGAGCGGCCACGCGACGGAGAACCCGCTCCCCAGGGGC
>Ga0180008_1001402_pt1 | contig 15339 bp, 21 predicted proteins | sample MM_PW_MetaG_FD_121121 | JGI IMG/M metagenome (GOLD analysis project Ga0180008, IMG submission 121121) | Groundwater microbial communities from the Aspo Hard Rock Laboratory (HRL) deep subsurface site, Sweden - MM_PW_MetaG | ecosystem: Environmental > Aquatic > Deep subsurface > Groundwater...
TGCGGCCCGGGCAGCATCCCAGTTAATGCCTTCCTTCTCACACATCATTCTCATCTGCTCAGCCAAAGCAATCTCTGCAAACCTATAAGCATTCTCAAAAGGCTTGCATAACTCAGCAATCTCTGGGCTAGTTATATGTATTTTATTTATATCCATGAGACCAACTCCTTGAAATAAATCAATAACTTTTGAAACCGCAGTTTCCATATTCCCCCCCATAACCCTATCTAGATTAAAAATATGGTGCTCAGGATCATCACCATTATACCTATGAGGAAATATCACAAAAGGCAGTAGCGGGTATAATTTTTTTATTTTCTTGACCGTTCCAGGAATTAATGTGCTTTCGATGACTATAACTGAATTTGCCCTTCTGAATTTATTTATCGTTTTGAGCACTGCAAATACTTGTTCAGTAGTCCAAACAGAGATGAAATAGAATTCAGCAGTGTGGTCCATTTCTTTGCCGAAATGGTATCCTGAGAAAGTCTTTCTAGCCAATGGTATTTTTTTAGGGTCTATATCAACTCCTTTCACATCGAGAACGCCAACAACGTCTTGCTTTTTTAATGCTTTTAAAAGATTGTTTCCAATCTCGCCAAGTCCTACAACACATATTTTTATTTTCTCAGCCATTTATCATATCACCATTTTTATAAATCTTTTGTTGAATATATAAAGATTTCGTTTTATATTAAATTAGTTACTCAGTAATGATGAAACTTCCTTACAAACCTTTCGAAAAGTCTTAAAGTTATCCAAATGCTTCATCGCAGAAGGGTGTAATTGGAAAACAGTAAAAGGTTGCTTCTTCATAAGTGCCATACTCTTCTCAAACCATTCTTCCATAGACATCTTGCCAGGCAATAAATAAATATCATCTGACCAAATTGTAATTGGAACATCATTGAGCAACTCTTCAGAAATATGAGGGGTCTCGCAAATGTCAAAACGATCATAAATCTCTTTGAACCCTGATTGGTGTAAAATCCACCAAGTGTTGGCGTTGCTGGCATACTCATGAGTCCTCCACTTAGTTATGGTTAAAGGATATGTTGCTTTTCTGAATCGCTCAATATCTCTTGCCTGATAACCTTCTGAACCATAATTACACCCAAACAAATATTTATTCACCAAACCCTTACCTTTCCAGAAATCCTTAAAGCAAGCATAAGTGTGACCTCCCAACTCAATATTCTTAATCTTAGAAATCTCCTTAGTGAACTCAGGGTACTGTTCAAAAAACTTCCCAGATACAAACAAAACACAAGGAACATCAAACTCCTTAACTATATCCACATACTCCTTCACAGCCTGAAACTCGTCAACCTCAAACTGATAAGGATAACCCTGAAAATGCACATCACCAGTAATCAACACCCGCCTCATTCCGGAACCTCTTTCATAGGCGCCTCACTCAACGCTTTGAAATAAAAATATATCGCACCCAAATATCTTAAAGGAATGAACAACGCATAAAAAACAATAAGCCAGTTCAACACATTAAAAACCACAGCAACCAAAATAAACTCAGTTAAATTAAACGTTGGCACCGCCAAAAGACTAACCAAACTAAATCCCCCACCATTAACATCATCATCATCATTACCATATTTCTGAACAATATAATCCTTCTTAACACTAATCTGCTGCTGAGCCATAAAAAAGAAAGAAGCAGAAAAACCACACATAAAATAAATCCCTGCCCAAAACGTACTCGGTTCGCTAAACGCTGCAGCAATACCAACAGAAAGAATAATCAAAGCAGGAATAATACTATGCCCCAAACTATCCAAGAAACAACCACCCATGGAAGACTGCTTTCTATACCTGGCAAGATTACCATCAACACAATCAAAAACAAAAGCCAAATAAATCAGAAGAACACTCAGAATATTCCAAGGCCAAGAACAAACAACAAGAACCACACAACCCAACAACTGCAGCATGAAAGAAAAAACAGTAACCTGATTAGCACTAATAGGCAAATCACAAATCAAACCAGTCACGTACCAAGACAGCCACCTAAAAGGAACAAAATAAGTCTTATCCCTAACATTAGGCTTAACACAAATCTTCTTAAGCTCATCAACAGACTTCACTTCATATCCTCTCTTATCTTCCTATAAATATTAATGAGATCATTCTTAGTAACCTTTTTAGGACAGTTCTTAAGATGACCCTGATTATTCTTCCACACCTCCTCAGCAAAAACCTCAGGCTCAATATTTATGTTCTTAACAAACATCGGATAAGTTCTTACCTTTTTATCAACAAACTCCCAACCCCTATTTGCAACAATTGAGATTGCTTCTCCATGAGGAATACCTCGATTAGATAAAGGATAGCTCAACGCATGAATCAAATGCGTACCAGAATTACCGAAAGCCAGACCAATAAGCATAGACTTGCCAAAGCCCATAGCCATATACTTTGCAGCCTCGTTAAAATTGTTAGTAATCAAATTAGCACGCTTACCAGTTCTACTCTCACTCATCTGAGACAAAGCATCAATAGCAGAAAATCCTCTGAACTTCTTAGGTAAAGACTTCAACAATTTCTCATCATAAATAACAACATCAGCAACATACTTGTCCTGCTTATCGGCCCACTTCTTACCATCCCTTTTAAGCACTACTTCATGAGTCATCTCCGCACCAGAGAAAGTTGTAGGAATTAGAATTATCTTTTTATTATAAGTCGCACCAATGTACTTTGCAACATCCAACGCAGAACCCCCTCCAAGACCAACAACATAATCAAACCTACAACCCTTATCCATGAGCCTTGGTGGAATATATGGTTCGGGACAAGTAAGATATGTCCAATCACACCAAACCTTTTTAGTAGTATAAAAATTTTTAGTTGTTACCAACAATACTTTTTTCCCTTCCGTAATCTTGTTAACTTCATTATAATTTCCAAAAATAACCTTCCTAGGAAATATCAATTCAAACCTTTTCATTTACAACACCTCATAAACTCTTTCTTAATCTTAACAAGATTCTTAATCCTTGGCGGCTTATAACTCCCGTACTTATCAATCTTCATAACGATAAGCCGCTTGCTAATCTCTTTCGGAATTCTTATACACTTTTGATTTCCTGTAGTTCCATAACAACCGTTATCCAAAACAATATGAACCAACCTACTAGTTGTTAACTGTTCCAAAAGAACCTGCGTCCCAGCACTCATCAAAAAAGCACCATCACCATCAATAACAACAATTCGTTTATTAGTTGATTTATACAACCCAACACCTATGGCAGAACATAAGCCCATACTTCCCACCATAGGAAAAACTCCTTGTTGCTTTTGAGAATACAACTCTCTAGAAATCAAACCATCAGAAGAAACAAACAAAGTATTCCCATTATCATATTTTACCATTATTTTCCTAATCGCTTCTTTAAGATTCATAAAGTCGTAGGGCGGATACCCAAAGATTTATCTTTGGGAGGAAGCCCGTTACGTTTCACCCCTTTCTTTTTTCTTGGTAAATAAAATGCAATCATCCAATCGTGTTCTGGATTATTCTTTCTCAAAATAAATGGGTCTTCTGGATAACCTTTCTTTTTCCATTTGCCAAATTTCTTCTGTTGATTTATCCATTTAATATATTTTAAAATACATTCTTTATGAAAACATTGACTACTTCCTTTTTTTGGTCTGAAGCAAAATTCCTCTTGTCTAACTGAAATATAACCTGCTGGAACTCTATGCCTGATAATTAAATGTTTTGGTAATTCTTCAAATTTAACATTAAAATAATGATGTTCTGGTTTTCCTTCTTTCTTATGCCAATGGCATTTTATAAAATACCATACCCAAAAAACTGCCCCATTTTCTAAATCAAAAGCCATTTTACACTTTTCACATAGCAGATGGTCACATCCCATTGAAATCACCTATTTTACTTTGACTATCTCCACCAAAGATACTATATTCAAATACGTCTTTGCCTTGCTGTTCTTGGATGTACCTTGCTACTGCTTCTTGGCTAACGTGACCTGCACTTCCGCAGTAATATCCTTTTGCCCAAAGATTATCAAACGCCTTGTAACGCTTCGGATAGTTCAAGTATTGAAGCCACTTAAAGCAAAGTCGCAACTGACGAGAACTATTCCCTTTCAACTGCTTAATAATCTGAAACGGCTGATGCGTTGGCAACGCACCGACAAACAAATGAATATGGTCAGGCATAACCTCAAGAGCCAACATCTCCAAACCCATCTGCTCACATTGTCCTCTAATAATGTCTTTGAGGACTTCTGCAACTTTTCCGTAAAGGAGTTTTTTTCTGTATTTTGGAATCCAAATAATATGATAGTTAATATTGTGCTTTGAGTGAGCAGATGTCCTCACAGTAGCAATCTTTACGTCAAGATTGTATTTACTCGGATTAAAATGCTGATATTTCTTGTTCATAGCAACCACCTCAAAACTTGGGTGGTTGAGGATTAGGATTGTTGCACTCTTGAGCAAATCACACATTAAAACTTTCGTGTCCGCAGACCGAAATGTTTTAAGTAAAGGGATTTGCGTAGTGCAACTATCCCGAGAAACTACACAATTTATTGTGTCAGAGTGTATCATTCTATTATCTCCTCATTCGAAACCAACTCGTAAGTGTCATAATTGATAGCTTTTAATAACTTCTTCGTTGACTCAGCGGTGAATTTGTGATGTTCTGCGGAACAATGCTGCGTAATCAACAACTGAATCTCAATATCGTACGGCTTCAGCAAAGATAAAATTGCATTAATCGAAACACCCAGCCCGGAGTTCTGCATAAACACTAAAGGCCTCTTGCCAGCAAGGTAAGCTCCAACAGCAATACCTATAGCTTCATCTTCCCTCGTTGCCTGAATGTAATCTAAATCGTAAAGAGTCTCTTTTAATTCTGAACAGGGGACCCCTACGATTAAATTAAACTTCTTTTTTTTAATCCAGTCTTTTACTTTCATAAACCGAACTCCTTATCAATACTCTCAGCTTCCTTAACCGGAGTAAGAGACCTCAAATCATCCAATGAGACACTGAATGACTTCTCAATATTAACAGCACTATCTGTCTTCTTCAGTTCCTTAAGCATATTCCTAACAGCCAAAATCTTTGTTCTTAAAACCTGATTAGCCCATATGCTCATACTGAACCCGGCATCAAATAACTCATTATTATTTATGTGGGGGAACTTGGTAGGAATACAAACCAAAGGAACTTTCAATTTCCAGTACCCCGGGATACTTAAAGCCTCCTTGCCAGTAGTTTCCCTTGAATGAATAACCACCAAGTCCGCACCGCAATCAACATAATACTCCGCCCTTAACAAAGCCTCAGCCATACCAAGATGCCTAATCAAAGCCTCAGTACGAGCAATCACCTTAATCCCCGGAGCATACTTCTTAATAGCCTTAATCTTAGCACCATGCTCTTCCTTAGAAGCTAAAACAGTCTTGGCTTCCCACAAACTATTAGTCTTGTTAAGAGGATTATCTTCAATACACATACCCCAAGCACCAACCTTGACCAACTCCTTAGCAAGCCGGATTGCCTGATGAATACTCCCTCCAGAATCACAATCAACAACAACAGGCAACTTAGTAGCATCCGTAATCGTTTTAGTAACATTAACTAACTCAGTATGAGTAATCACACCATTATCAACCAACAACAAAGAACTGCTAACCTCAAAACCAGAAACCCAAATACCATCAAACCCTGCCTCCTCAACAAGCTTCGCAGTCAACGCATCATTAGCCGAAACAAACACTTTTTTCATTTTACACCCCAATACCTTTTAATATCAGTCGAAGAAATATTCTCAGTATAAGGAATCTCTACCAACTTCCCCTTCCATTTCTTCATAACATCGATGACTCTTTGTCGGGTCTTTTTCTGAACACCAGTTTTCCAATCATCCCCATGAACAAGATAATCTGGTACAAACTTTTTCAAGTTTGGAACATAATCTAATGAGTCTTGAGGTACAACTGCAGCAACCCCTTTGATATTTGCAACAATACATAAACGATCAACATATTTGATAAGAGGCGGCTTCTTATAACTTGCAATTGCTTTATCAGTCAACAACCCAACAATAACCTCACCATACTTCATAGCTTCCTGAATTATATGAATATGCCCATGATGTAATCCATCTGCACACATTCCCACATATACTGTTTTCATTTTATTCTAAATATTGCCCCTCCTTCATCTGAATGTATCATCTCATAATGTTCGGTATCGTTTGCAACATTATTAAAAAATTGCATAGTAACATTTTGACCGTATGATATTACATACCAGTTATTAATTAACAAATAATCATAACCCCAATCCTTAAGACGATCAGCCATCAAACCCGGATCTTTAATAAGTGATGTTGGCTGATCAGGTGTGGCATAATGATTATCCTCAAAACACCACAAACAATAATGCAAATTAAAACCTTGAAACTTATTATAAGTCTCAAAAGAATAAACATCACTCCCACCAATATTCTTCTCAGCCCATAACAAACCATTAATCGCATTTGCACTAACTATGCTGCCTGCAGGCATCCACTGACTATTATTAATCTGCCACTTAGGAATGAAAGTGAATAACACAATCAGAATAGCCAAAGACACAAGAATTAGTTTCAGAGATGTCTTTTCATACTTCCAACAAAAACCCAAAAACATCCCACACAACATTGCTACAGGAATCGCCAAGAACGTCCACCAACGGAAAGGCAAAATCTGAACCGGCAAGTAAACAGACAAAACGCCAATCAACGCCACAATGAACCAGATCCAAACAACTGCCCAGGATTTTCCCATATCTCTCGGTTCAGCATAAACTGAATCCTTATACAAACCAATAATGACAAATATGAACAAAGCTAAAGCACCAAGCAAACATAAGAAAACTCCTGGACCCCAACCAGTGCTAACATTTATCAAATTATTAGGAGATGTTAAAAAGAAGTCCTTAAAAAGATAATTCCTAGTCCCTGTTCCGATAAGTGGCTCGGAACCAATAACTCCTATCTGAGTTAACAAATAAACAAACCCGTACTTGCTAATTCCATAACCCCAATAAATCCCTCCAACCAAACAACCAAATAATCCGCAAAGGAAAACATTCAACCTAATATCCAACACAAGATAAATTATGAAGAATATTCCGAAAGCAAAAATAGTAAGATGATGAGTCATAAACATAGAACCAATTATTAATGCCGCAGGAACAACCATCTTCCAATCCTTCTTGCTACGCTCAACAAAATAAAAAGCTGGCAAGAACATCATTACTGCCAATGCCTGGGCAAAAATGAAATGCGTCTGAAAACTAGGCAACGCAGCCAAAACAAAAGTTCCAAAAAAAGCAGCAGTGTCCGATTTCAAAAACCGTCTAAAAAAGTAAAAAGAAAACAAGATAGAGAGTGATACTATCAGAGCATTCATAACTTTCAAAGTAAAAGGAATACTTCCCAACAAAGGAATAAAATTAGCCATAAAAACAGAATAACCCACCGCATTAGGCTCAACATAAGAACCCATATCCAAAGAAGTTGACTTCATAAAACTCTGCGTCTGAAGAATGTGATCTGAAATCACAGCATAGCCATAAGGATCATCATCCTCCAACCAAGGATAAGCAAAACTTCCAGACATAAACATAACAAGACTAATTAAGAAAACACCTATAGCCAAACCCTCCCAAACACTAAACTGCTTCTCATCAGAATCCCTATTCCACATGATCTTCATTGTTATAGCCAGACATAATGGCAGAACAATCGACCAGACAGTCAACCTAAGAAAACCTAAAAGAACCCCAACTAAAGGAATCAGAGATAAGAACAATGCAAAACCTAAAATATATTTCTCAAAACTCCTCATTCCACCTTTTCCTCAGCCCTAACTATCTTTCCAGTCTTTCCTGAAGATATTTGAAGCTCATTATTAAACTCTGTCACGTACCCATCAATTATGGAAACAAAATCACCAATATCAAACAGTTCTGTCTGGTCGTTCCATAACGCACAAAGTATTGTTCCTGTCTCATCCTTAAGTTTCGCAGTAGCAACCTTCATCTTACGTCCGTACTTTTCAAACTCCCTTACCGGCCCTACATCTACTACCTCAACATTCTTCAATGTAACTTGTTTCATTCCTTCTTTCAAATCTTCTATTCTCATCTTGTTCTCCTCCAATTCTTATTTTTCCCATAATCTCTCTACTTTCTCATTTTGCCGCTTAACCATATCAGCAAGCAAAGCGACAACAAATAAAACAACGCTGATTGTCAATAACGAAAATGCCCCAACCATAAACCACGGATAATTCTCCAATATTGATACTTCATAAAAGACTTTCCTGACCAAAACAAATAAGATTATACCCAAACTTAAAATTCCAGTTATGAATGATGGCAATCCGAAAAACAAAAACGGATTATGATCCCTAACTGTTCGCAGCATGATCATTGAAGCGTTGGTTCCGTAACTAAACAAGTTCGAACTAATTTTAGAAGTGCCTTTTTCTCGCTTCGCCTGAACATAACGCGGAACCTCCAAAACTCTGACATTCTTATTAAGCAACTCCATCAAACTAGCCTGAGTATACGTAAATTTATCATGAAGCCCGAGCTTCCTGGCTGCTGCTGAAGTGTATGCTCGGAAGCCACAAGCACTATCAGAAACCTTAAATCCTGTTAATCTGGATACCATCTTTGCGAACTTTTTATTGCCCCAACGCTTAGCTTCAGGAAGCTTTGGAGCGATATGTTTAAATTTAAATCTAGTTACAATAGTTACGTCCGCTTTTCCATCAATTAATGGTCTCAAAAGATAAGGAATATCTTCAGGGAACATCTGGCCGTCTGCATCCATATTCACAATAAAATCAAAACCCTGATTAATACAATATAATATACCAGTACGAAACGCAGACCCAACACCGCGCCTCAAAGGATGTCTTAGAATATGTGCCCCATGTTGCTGGGCAACGATAGCAGTATCATCAGTGCTGCCATCATCAACAACAACAACAAACAAATTCTTATTAGTTGCCTTTATCCTATCAATTATTTCACCAATAGTCCTAACCTCATTATACGCCGGCAACATAACAACAGCCTTCATTCTTTCCCTTTTGTGAATTTATTCCATTCTTTTTTGTGTGCTTTTCTGAAATCAAGTAGTGCTCTGAACAGGTTATCGAATGTTTGGAAACCCATAAGATCTTTTAGTTCAGAATGAATTCCTGAATCAATCTTCATTGTTGTTTTCATAAAATATCCTCCATCTTACTAAACCTTACTACACTCAAATATATAAACCTTTCGGTTAATCACTCATTTGTAACCTCTGAGTTGTAAACATCCCAATGCAACTTCCTAACCCGCTCCCAACAATACTCCTCAACCAACTCCCTAACCTTACAACGCTTGCCCCGAAAAACATCACAAATCTTACCGGACACTTCCTCAGGACAATTCACCTTAGCAACAAACAACTTACCCTTAGCATACTCCTTAAAAGGAGGAATATCCGAAACAATAGTCTCCTTCCTATAACCAATAGCCTCAGCCAAAACATTACTCATAGTACTCCTACTATAAGGAATAACAATTACTGCCGCTTCTCTCATATATCTGTCATAAACTTCAGGAACAACAAAATCAGAAATAATAAAAACATTCTGCTGCAACCCCAACTTCTCAACAAGATCAACACATTCTTCAGTATACTTCTTGTCCCAAGCCTTACCAACAACATGCAAAGTAGCATCAGGATACTTCTTCACAACATACTTCATAGCAATGATAACAATATCAACATTCTTCCAACGATTAATAAAACCCGGAATCAAAACAGAATACTTAGCATAAGCAGGAACCTCTGACTTGCCCATCGGCTTAACACCAAAAGGCATAACAGAAGTCCTGCTATGCAACCCCTCTGATAAGAATTCTTTATGGACATTCGTATGAACCAAAATCTTATCTGCCCTTCTCAACCAGATATTATGCCACCAAACCCAAAACCAACCAAGATCCCTATGATCCTCATGCATAGTGATTACCATCTTACCTTTGATCAAACACATCAAAGGAAGAAACAACGGCCCCTGCTCACCAACATGATACTGAACATGAACCACACTATGCTCCTTAAAAAACTTTCTCAAATTAAAAAATTCCTTAATCGGAGAAAACAATACTGACACTAAACCTTGATAATCCCACTTAAACAAATCATAAGGCATACCCTCTCTAAGATTCCTGGAATAATTAGCTATCCCGCTTTTCCTTTCTACGCTTGTTATCAATCCAATCTTCATATTTCATACTCAAATATGGCTCATTAAATTCCTCACAAACAATATAAGGCTTGCCATTCACATATCCACATTCCTTCAAAACATAGTCAGTCATTTTTAATCACCCACTTCAAAGCTTTAATTGTTGCTTCATTCTCCAACTCAGTCATCAAGTCAGTATGCTTCCCTCTGAAAGCTATACTCGCCTTAATTCTCTTTTCTATTTGCTGCTTTGTTTTCATTCATCTTCACCTCTAGTCGTCTAACCGTCTCAAGCGTCTCCAACATCACAGGGTTCTTAATTGAAGACTCATTAGTATAATTCTTATAATACCCTGCCTTTAACATAAACTCACCAAAACCAACAATAAACAACAACCCCAAAAAACCACAAACCAAAGTTATTAATAAGGAAGCATACTCCCCTTTCAAAGGAATCACTTTCAAGATCCTGTCTGAATTAGTCCAGATAAGCAAACCGAAATTCGCAATGGTAAACAAATAACTACCAACATCAAACCTGAACTTCACAGCGGCCACCGCTTTGAAAATAGATTCCGTAAAACTCATTAGTGATACCCTCCAATGTGTGCATTCACTAACTCGTACAACTTATTGATATTAAATGGCTTAAGCAAAAAATCCTGAACGTTATACAATTCCCTCACATTATCTCCCAAATCATGTGCGCTCATAAGAATAATCGGTGTTCTCTTCAACTCATCTTTTCGGATTTCTTGAATCAACTGAGCCCCATTCATCCTCGGCATATCATGATCTGTGATAACTAAATCAATTCTGTCTCTGTGCAAAATATACTCTTGCCAGGCTTCCCAGCCATCAGCAGCAGGAATAACCTGCCTATGAATCCTTGACAGAGATCTCTGAACTATTCTTCTTATAGGTTCATTATCCTCAGCTAGCAATATTGTTTTCATATTCATATACCTCCACGTACGGGTTCTCATAAATCTTATTCAACCCAGTAGCATTAATTCTCATGGACCTATTAGTGTACAAACTAATTGTCTTATCAAAAAATATGTGAGTAGTCAAATTAATATACTCAGAGTCCCACCCATCAATAGTAGTATCATCATAAACAGACTGTCTCTGACATAAAACCTGAATCCATTTCCTCTCATAATAAATTGGAGTGCCAATCAACCTCAAATGTATATCCTCAGCAGTATTTGTTCTAACCCATTCGCAAGCATCCAACTGATACTCATTAACCCTGACTTCATCAGGATATGTATTCCTGGCAACAGTTACCGCGCCAAAACCCAACAATACCAATAACATAACGGGTATTGCAATCTTAGCATACTTGAAAAAAGAAATATCCTTCCACTTCTTAGCAGGCATATCCACAATCAAATAAGCGACAATACCCATGATTGATAAGATAATCATCCCTTCAGAATTAACAAACCGGTGTATCCTTGCTGAGAACCCTATAACGTTAAGATGCATCATACAATATAATGTAAACAGCCATAGACCATACAACACTGTTCCGTCACGAGTTTTCAGATCCTTTAGTCCTAAAAGGAAAAAGAATGCAACACAGATTATAATCAGATAATAAGGTAAATGATAATAAGTGATGGTTGTGTCTGAAACCCATGGTGCGTAAGGAATATTCTCAGGATACCAATTAAGCAATGTTCCAAACTCTTGCAAATGCAAATGATCCTGATTATTCATATTCTTATTATAATTAAACAAACCAGAAAATGAAGGCAACAAAATAAGAATCATCAAGCAAGCTGGAACTGCAACGTCAACCCATTTGAACGGAAGCTTCTTATCTTTAATCCACAAGTAACCTGCGTACAATAAGATGATTGGAATAGTCATCATCACTCCCTGAATGTGGAATGAACCCTGAATGCCCAACAACACGCCAATAACTATTGGCTTCCATAAACTCTTCTTATCAAAATAAGAATAAGCCAACAACAAAATAATCGGTATCAAACTCCAGCTGGCACGCTCAGGCCATAAACCCCAAGCATAAGTAGTGAAATCCCTAACAGAATACAACAACAACGGAACAGTCATTACTGCAGGCCACAAACCAAACAACCTCTTTGTTAATAAAACTGTGAAAGGAATAAACAAACAAGATAATAAAGCGAACAATACAAAAGGTGCAATAATTCTTGAACCGGAAACCATTTGTGAGATGCCAATCATATAAGGCATCAAAGGATGATACCACATCTTTCCATCATTAGCAAACCCGTAAGTGAAATTAAGATAATAAGGAACATTCAAACTGAAATCTCCATTCTGACCAACATTATCACCAAGACCGAAATGAGTGCTCGCATCGACATCCCCAAAAGGCAACCCATTTACTGGAATCATATAAAAAGCCAAAGCCATAGCAAATACTACAATAAATAATATTATTTCAGATAGTTTGCTTTCTGGCTTTTTTTCTGAAACTCTTCCACTTCCTTCTCGTGTTTGTCCGTCCATTCTTGTAATAATTTGATTAGTTTTTGTTTTGCTTCTTACTTGGTAGATCCTGTGGCGCTCAGTTTTGTTTTCTTATTTATTGAGATGAACCCTGACTTGTTTTTTTGCGTTGTTATCTCAAACTGCATGCTTTACTAAAACCTACTATACTTTATAAACCTTTCGGAATTATTATTTTTCATCACTCACCAGTCATCTATTCTTAACCCATTTTATGATGCGCCACTCAGGCATAAACCCAAACCACTTAACCCTACACCTAAACCAAACATACTTACTATAAACCTTAATAGCTAGCTTAAGCAAAGGATTCTTAGTAAAATTAACCATACTCTCCTGATCCAAAAAATAAGTCACATAAGACAACTTCTCAAGCAAAGGATCATTCTTAAACTTGCTAGTGTTATAATCAAAATCCCCCCAACCATCCAACGACTCCGGAAACTTCATACCCTCTTTAGCGCAGACATCATAAAACTCTGTTCCCGGAAAAGGAGTAAATATTTTCAGAGAAGTCAAGGAAGCGTTCGGGTTTTCTTTTTTTAATCTCAGCATCAAATCAATAGTATCACAAACTTCCTCCCAAGTCTCAGAAGGAAACCCACACATAAAACTATACACCGGCCTGATTCCCACTTCCTTAAGCTTTCTGTTAGCTTCAAGAATCTGATCAATCTTCAAATCCTTACTCATCAAATCCAGAACCCTTTGATTCCCAGACTCAACACCAACAAACAGCTCGTTGAATCCGGCTTGCTTCATAAGCTTCAAAAAATCCATAGAAAACTTGCCAATATAATCTGCACGGCAATTGGTAAAAATCTTAATCTCTATCTTCTCAGAGATAATTCTATTACACAATTCCTCAACCCTCTTCCTATCAGTAAAAAAGTTATCATCAACCAAGTCAACACTCTGAGCGCCGAAAGAAATTAATTCCTTAATCCTTTTAATTATTGTATCAACAGAGTAACCAGTCCACTTCCTTTTATTATAGAAAGAGTTGTAACAATACTTGCAACGATGAGGACAACCCCTACCACAAAGAAGAGATAAAGTATTCCTGCTACCATAAAGATTAAGAAAATAATCGCTAGGATGATTATTCATTAAAGAGTAGGCAGGAGGTATATATTCTGGAGTCTGCTCACAACTTCTGAAAATCTTTTTAATCGAGCCGGTGGATTCAATATGATTCAAACATTCCAGCAACGCTTTGTAAGAATCTCCTACAACAACAAAATCAACATCCTCATGCTTCAAAGTCTGATCAGGCAAAAGACTCGCATGCACACCACCAATCACAGTCAAATTATCATCCGCCTTCGCCTGCTTAAGAACTTCCAACCCATCCTTAACCTGATTGCCAGTCATAGCACTAACACAAACAACATCCCCTAGGGGAACATCATCACTCATTCTCCTATCAATGAACTCAACATCATACTTCTCAGCAATCGGACCCATAATATGCAACAAAGACAAAGGCAAACCAATACTCACCCCCCTCTTATCCATACTCGTCCTAGGATAAACAAAACTAACTAACATCTCAAAATCACCACCATCTCCCCAACCAAATCAGCATTCAACTGAAACTTCTTAAAAGGCAACCAAGAAACATTAATCCCAAACACCTCTCTGAACTTATCATAAACATTACCGAACGTCCTATAACGCCTGCTCTTCCCAATAAAAGAAACCTTAAGCCCAACACCCTCAGCAAGCCTAATTATATTCTTTCTGTTGAACAAATACAAATGCTCATCCTGCTTCAGAGGTATCCAACGATTCTTAAACAAACCCCTCAACCAACTCCCCGCATCAGGAGTAGTAATAAAAATGATTCCATTATTTGACATATGACTCTTCAACATCATCAAATACTCTCTCGGATTAATTAAATGCTCAAGAACCTCATTCATAACAATAACATCAAAAGGATGCTGATACGGCAACGTATCACTCATAGCATGATCAATCTTCAACCCCTTCAACTTCCCATACTCCCTACACATAAAATTAACATCAATACCTCTGGCAACGAAACCCATCTTTATTGCCTCTTCTAACAACGTTCCGATATTACAACCAATATCTAAAAGATACTTCCCATCACAAAATTCCTTGATTAACTTAAGACGCCTAACAAAAGTTCTTGCATCCTCCACCTTAGTCCTCTCATAATACCTTATAGGACTAATCTGACCAGAAACATATCTTGAAACCAACTCTGCCTGAGACGGCATCTTCTCTAAGAAAACCAAACCACATCCCTTACATTCAAGATAATGCTCAGATATTTTCTTTACTTCGCTTCCTTTGCAAACAATGCACGCCATGAAAAGTCCTCCCTCTTAACCATAAAAAATGAAAGCCCCGCAGTAACATACCAAATGAGATTAACCAAAAAATACATCGCACCAATCGTCCCAGCAACAACACCAATGTAACCATACAAGAACAAACCAGTACCTTCCCTCAACCCCAAACCCGAAAACCTAATAGGAACCAAAGAAACAAAAGCCTCCAA
>Ga0180008_1001403_pt1 | contig 15334 bp, 13 predicted proteins | sample MM_PW_MetaG_FD_121121 | JGI IMG/M metagenome (GOLD analysis project Ga0180008, IMG submission 121121) | Groundwater microbial communities from the Aspo Hard Rock Laboratory (HRL) deep subsurface site, Sweden - MM_PW_MetaG | ecosystem: Environmental > Aquatic > Deep subsurface > Groundwater...
CTACCAACGTAGAAGTTGCTGGTCACACTGACTCCGTCGGTCCAGACGCCTACAACCAGAAGCTGTCCCAGCGTCGTGCTGACGCTGTTAAGCAAGTCCTGGTTAAAGATGGCGTAGCTCCTAACCGTATCACTTCGGTTGGTTACGGCGAATCCCGCCCAGTTGCTGACAACGCAACTGAAGCAGGTCGTGCTGTTAACCGTCGCGTAGAAGCATCGGTTGAAGCTCAAGCTCAGTAATAACTGAGTGGTAGAAAAAAGCCCGGCTTAGGCCGGGCTTTTTTTCGCCTGCCATTTGCCTCAGGCGCTGGCCAGCAAGGCTGCTTCCACCTCCGTGGCCGCCACCGTGCCGATTACCAGGATGGCTGGGCTCTTCAAGGCGAAGGCCTTGGCATCATCCTGCATGCACGCCAGGGAGCTGCGACATTCACGTTGCACAGGCAATGAAGCGTTCTCGATCATTGCCACCGGCATATCAGCGGCCATCCCGCCCTCCAGCAATTGCCGGGCAATCTCTGAAAGCTTCGCCACGCCCATGTAAATCACCAGTGTCGTACCCCCTTCGGCCAATGCCCGCCAATTAAGGCTGCTGTCGTCCTGGGTATGGGCTGTGACCAGTGTTACGCCACGACTGATCCCGCGCAGTGTCAGCGGTATATCGCAATTTGTCGCCCCTGCCAGCCCCGCTGTGATGCCATTGACCAACTCCACGCTGACGCCTCGATCCCTGAGCCATGCGGCCTCTTCACCGCCCCGCCCAAAAATGCACGGGTCGCCGCCCTTGAGCCGCACCACGCATTTACCCTGGCGTGCATAACGCAGCATCAGGCGATGAATAAAATCCTGAGGCGTGGAGCGACAACCACCACGTTTGCCCACAGTAATCACCCGCGTACCGGGGCAATGCTCAAGCACCGCCGGGTTGACCAAGTCATCAATCAACACCACATCGGCCTCGCGCAGGGCCCGTACCGCCTTGAGGGTCAACAACTCCGGATCACCTGGGCCTGCGCCCACCAGCCAGACTTTTGCGCTCATATTCATTGCCCTCACACACTGATAGCGATCGGCTGCGGGGTGCTCGCCAATAGCCGTTTGATTTCGGGGACGCAGGAACCACACTGCGTACCGCAGCCCAGTTCCTGTTTCAGCCCATCCAGGTCCAGGCCGCGGTTGATGCCTGCACATAGGGCGTTTTCACTGACGTTCTTGCAGTTGCAGAGAATTCTGTTGCGGGTGGCTCCACCACCGGGCGGCGCGCTGAGCGGCGCCAGCAGCCAGCGCCGCAGTTGCTCGTCGGCCCGACCTTCCAGCCACAGGCTTTGCAGCCAGTGACGGGCGAGGGTCTCGCCGGCCAGGCGGATCGCAGTAATGCGGCCTTTTTCGATTTTCACCCGTTTACCGATGGAGCGCCGCGGGTCGTCATAGGCCATGACCGGGCCGTCATTGAGCCCCAACAGGTGGTCGATGCTCTTGAGCAACTGCAGGTCCGGCGCCTCGGTATGGGCGGCACGCACCAGAAGCGCTGGTCGTTCGCGACCGGTCAAACTCAGGCTGACGTAGGCAAAGTGCTCGCAAAGCGGACGCAAGGCTTCGAAGTGTTGCTGTACATCACCTTCGATCAGTGCAAACAACTGCCAAGGCAATTGCACCGCTTCCAGGCGCACACCGCTGTGCTTGAGCTCGGGTTGTTTCGACAAGGGATCGAATGCCGGCTGAGTCAGCGTGTTGACGCCGCCCTTGAGGAAACGATCACCCCAATGCATTGGCAGGAACGCCTGGCCGGGTCGTACGCTGTCATCGCCGGTGACAGCCACAATCACACTGCCACGGCGGCTTTTCAGGCTGACCAGATCGCCATCCTTGAAGCGGTGCCGGCGCAGTTCATCCGGGTGCAGGCTGAGCAGGGCTTCGCTGACGTGTCCAAACAGTTGTGCTGCCGTACCGGTGCGGCTCATGCCGTGCCATTGATCGCGCAGGCGGCCGGTGATCAGGGTCAGTGGGTAGCGCGCATCGCGTTGTTCTTTGGCGGCGCGATAAGGGTCGGCGATAAAGTGTGCACGGCCACTGGCGGTCGGGAAGATGCCGTCGGTGTACAAGCGTGGCGTGCCGGCCCGGGCCTCGGCGGGAAACGGCCATTGTTGCGGCCCGATCCGGTCGAGCAGGGCATGGCTGATACCTGACAGGTCCAGGTCCTGGCCGCGGGTCAGTTGCTTGAACTCATCAAAAACCTGCGCCGGTTGGTCAAAGGCAAACAGGCTCGGCTGGCCGGGTCGCAAACGTTGCTCCAGGCGTTGCGCGAAATCCACGGTAATCGCCCAGTCTGCCCGTGCCTCGCCCGGTGGGGCAATGGCTTGGCGCACGTGGGAAATGCGCCGCTCGGAATTGGTCACGGTGCCTTCTTTCTCGCCCCAACTGGCGGCCGGCAACAACAGATCGGCGAAGGCAGCGGTTTCGGTGGTGCGGAACGCTTCCTGCAACACCACGAACGGGCACGCAGCCAGGGCCTGACGCACGCTGTTCTGGTCCGGCAAGGATTGCGCAGGGTTGGTACAGGCGATCCACAGAGCCTTGATTTTGCCCGCCTGTACCTGCTCGAACAGTTCGATGGCGGTCAGCCCCGTGCTGGATGGCAATTGTTCAACCCCCCAGTAAGCAGCCACTTGTGCGCGGTGCTCGGGGTTGCTGGCGTCGCGATGGCCCGGTAGCAGGTTCGACAGGCTGCCGGTTTCCCGGCCGCCCATGGCGTTGGGCTGGCCGGTCAGGGAAAAAGGCCCACAGCCAGGGCGCCCGATAGTACCGGTGGCCAGATGCAGATTGATCAGGGCACTGTTCTTTGCGCTACCTGCGGTGGACTGGTTAAGCCCCATGCACCACAACGACAGGAAGCTCGATGAGGTGCCGACCCACTGCGCACACTGGCGCAGTTGCTCGACGCTGATCCCGCACAGCTGTGTGACCATCTGCGGCGTGTAGTCGTGGACCAGCCGTTTCAGCTCGACCAAACCTTCGGTGTGAGCCTGGATAAAGTCGCGGTCGATCCAGTCTTCCCACAGTAATAGATGCAAAATCCCATGGAACAAGGCGACATCAGTACCGGGCAGGATCGCCAGATGCATATCTGCCAAGTCACAGGTGTCGGTGCGCCGAGGGTCGATGACCACCACTTTCATATCGGGTCGGCGCACCTTGGCTTCTTCCAGCCGGCGAAACAGTACCGGGTGGGCGTAGGCCATATTGCTGCCGACGATCATCACGCAATCGCTGGCCTCCAGGTCTTCATAGCTACATGGCGGCGCGTCGGCACCCAGGCTGCGCTTGTAGCCGACCACCGCCGAGGACATGCACAGCCGGGAGTTGCTGTCGATATTGTTAGTGCCCACCAGGGCTCGCGCGAGTTTGTTGAAGCTGTAGTAGTCCTCGGTCAGCAGTTGCCCGGAGATATAGAACGCGACGCTGTCAGGACCGTGCTCAGCGATGGTATCGGCGAACACATGGGCGGCGTGGTCAAGGGCGCTGTCCCAATCGGTGCGGCCACGGGCCAGGCCTTTGCCCAGGCGCAGTTCGGGGTACAACGCCCGGGAGGCGAGGTCGCCAGTCAGGTGCAGGCTGGAACCCTTGCTGCACAACTTGCCGAAGTTGGCCGGGTGCGATGGATCGCCACGGACGCCGAGGATCTGCGCGCCATCATGCTCGATCAGCACGCCGCAGCCGACCCCGCAGTAGCAGCAGGTCGATGCGGTGACCTGGCGGTTCATCAACCGGCGTCCCGCAGGGCCAGCATCACTCGGCCGTTTTCCACCCGGGCGTGATGATGGTGGGCGCACCCGATATCCGGGGCCTGGGCTTCGCCGGAGGCCAGGTCGATCTGCCAGTTGTGCAGCGGGCACGCCACGCGTTTGCCATAGATCAACCCCTGGGACAACGGCCCGCCCTTGTGCGGGCAACGGTCGTCGAGGGCGAACACTTCGTTGTCACTGGTACGAAAAATCGCGATTTCGCCTTTCGGGCCACTGATGATGCGCGAGCCCAGGGCGTTGATTTCTTCGAGGGCGCAGATATCGAGCCAATTCATAGCACTGCCTCCAGCTGTTTGACGGCGATGGTGTCGAATTCCTTCTTCAGCAACGGCTGCTCAAGGCGTTCTTTCCACGGGTCCTGTTCAAACGACAGGGAGAATTGCAGGCGCTCGTTCAACGCCCGGCGTCGCTGCGGGTCTTCCAGCACGGCCTTCTTGATATGCTCCATGCCGACCCGTTGCAGGTAGTGCACGGTGCGCTCCAGATAGAAGGCTTCTTCGCGATACAACTGCAGGAAGGCACCGTTGTATTCGCGCACCTCTTCGGCGGTCTTGAGCTTGACGAAAAACTCCGCGACTTCGGTCTTGATCCCGCCATTGCCGCCGATGTACATCTCCCAGCCAGAGTCGACGCCAATAATGCCTACATCCTTGATCCCGGCTTCCGAGCAGTTGCGCGGGCACCCGGAGACCGCCAGCTTGACCTTGTGGGGCGACCACATATTGAACAGGTCATGCTCCAGCTCGATGCCCAGTTGCGTGGAATTTTGCGTGCCGAAGCGACAGAACTCGCTGCCGACGCAGGTCTTCACCGTGCGAATGGATTTGCCGTAGGCGTGCCCGGATGGCATGTCGAGGTCCTTCCACACGCCGGGCAGGTCCTGTTTCTTGATGCCCAGCAAGTCGATACGCTGGCCGCCGGTGACCTTGACCATCGGCACCTTGTATTTGTCGGCTACATCGGCAATCCGCCGCAGTTCGGAAGGATTGGTCACACCGCCCCACATCCGTGGGACTACCGAGTAGGTGCCGTCTTTCTGAATATTGGCGTGGGCCCGTTCGTTGATCAGGCGCGATTGCGGATCATCCTTGGCTTCCCCCGGCCAGGTGGAGATCAGGTAGTAGTTCAGCGCCGGGCGGCAGGTGGCGCAGCCGTTGGGGGTGCGCCAGTTCAGGTAGCTCATGGTGCCGGCAATGGTCAGCAGGTGCTGGTCGCGGATGGCCTGGCGGATTTGCCCGTGGTTGAGGTCGCTGCAGCCACAGATGGCTTTTTCGCTTTTCGGCTTGACGTCGGCGGCACCGCCCACGGTATTGATCAGAATCTGCTCCACCAAACCGGCGCAGGAGCCGCAGGAACTGGCGGCCTTGGTGTGTTTCTTCACCTCATCGACGCTGAACAGGCCCTGTTCCTGAATCGCCTTGACGATGGTGCCCTTGCACACACCGTTGCAGCCGCAGACTTCGGCGTTGTCGGCCATGCTCATGGCTTTGTCCTGGCCTTGGTGGCCGACATCGCCAAGGGCGTTTTCGCCAAACATCAGGTGATCACGGATCTCACCAATGGCATGGTTCTCACGGATCTGCCGGAAGTACCAACCACCGTCGGCGGTATCGCCGTACAGGCAGGCGCCGACCAATATGTCGTCCTTGATCACCAGCTTCTTGTAGACGCCACCGATGGGGTCGGAAAGGGTGATGGTTTCGGTACCTTCGCCGCCCATGAAGTCGCCTGCAGAAAACAGGTCGATACCGGTGACTTTGAGCTTGGTCGAGGTCACCGAGCCTTTGTAGGTGGCGAAGCCCAACTGGGCCAGGTGGTTGGCACAGACCTTGGCCTGCTCGAACAACGGCGCCACCAGGCCGTAGGCGATCCCGCGATGGCTGGCACATTCGCCGATGGCATAGATGCGTGGGTCGTAGGTCTGCATTGTGTCGTTGACCAGAATCCCACGGTTGCAGGGGATGCCGGACTTTTCCGCCAGCTCGGTGCTGGGGCGGATACCGGCGGCCATCACCACCAGGTCGGCTGGAATCACCTCGCCATTTTTGAACTGCACCGAGCCCACGCGGCCATTGCCGGCGTCATGCAGGGCCTGGGTCTGTTCGCTCAGGCGAAACACCAGGCCACGGCTTTCCAGTTCGGTTTGCAGCAACTGGCCGCTGGTCTTGTCCAGTTGGCGCTCCAGCAGCCATTCGCCGATGTGCACCACAGTCACGTGCATGCCGCGCAGCATCAGGCCATTGGCCGCTTCCAGGCCCAGCAGGCCGCCACCGATGACCACTGCGTGCTTGTGGGTCCTGGCGGTGTCGATCATGGCCTGGGTGTCGGCAATGTCGCGATAGCCAATCACACCCTGCAAGGTGTTGCCGGGGATCGGCAGGATAAACGGGGTCGAACCGGTGGCGATCAGCAGGCGATCGTACTCGGCCTCGGTGCCGTCTTCAGCGATGACTTTGCGTTTGACCCTGTCGATCTGCACCACCTTGCGGTTGAGCAGCAGTTTGATGTTGTTTTGCAGGTACCAATCCAGGTCGTTGAGTACGATCTCTTCGAACGTCTGCTCACCGGCCAGCACCGGTGACAGCAGGATGCGGTTGTAGTTGGTGTGGGGCTCGGCGCCAAAGACGGTGATGTCGTACAGCTCGGTGCTCAGTTTCAGCAGTTCTTCAAGGGTGCGAACCCCAGCCATGCCGTTGCCGATCATCACCAGTTTGAGTTTTTTCATGTCGTTCTCCGCAGTGGCTCGACAAATCACGCGCAAACAAAAAAGGCGCCCCGCTAGTTACCTAGCGAGGACGCCTTTGTCCTGGTCCCGTTCTCTCGGGAGAGCTCCACCTTCGTCGTTGAAGGTAGGGCTGTATGTGGGGTGTTGCAGGAGCTAATGCAGTGGTTGTGCCAAGTCGCACACGCCGCGTTTTTATTGAGTGTTTGGCGAAGGCCCCAAGGTATTTGCGCACCATTTAAAGGCGTAGCGCCCACAACTGGCGCGCCCTCGATCTGTGTAGGAACCGGCTTGCCGGCGAAGATCGTCAACGATAACGCGTGGTACCAGGCTTAACGTGGTGACTGGGCTTTTTTCGCCGGCAAGCCGGCTCCTGCAGAGGGGGGTTACAGGGACAGCAGATACAGCAGCACCATATTGATCAGCAGCGACACCAATGCCAGGGTTTGCCAGACCTTCAGCGGCTCGCGCTCCAGTAGCGGGCGGGGGCGCACGCTCAGTTCGCGGCGGTCGGCCTGTTCCAGTACCAGCAGCCATTCCTCAGCGGTTTCATAGCGTTGCTCCGGTTGTGCGGCGACCGAACGTTCCAGGCTTTGCTGCAACCAGTCGGGCAGGTCCGGCCGATAGCGGCTGGCGCTGACAGGCGTGTTGAACCGGGGCCGCTGGAACGCTTCGATTTCACCGTAGGGATAGTGCCCGGTCAGCAGGAAATACAGGCTCACGCCGACGCTGTACAAATCCTGCTGCGGAGTCGGACGATCGCCACTAAAGGCTTCAGGCGCAATAAAACTGGGGGTGCCCGGCAACAGGTGAGCGCGGTCTTCGGATAACCCTGGGCAATAGGCCAGGCCAAAATCCAGCACCCGCAGTTCGCCGTCATCCCCCAGTAGCAGGTTTTCCGGCTTGATATCGCGGTGCAGGATTTGCCGGCGATGCAGCATGCCCACCGCCCGCAGCAAACGCTCGGCGATGGACTGCCATTGTGCCAGGGGCAACGGGCCTTGCCCTTGGAACAGTTGGGCCAGGGTCTGCCCGCTGTATTCACGCATCACGTAATACAGATGCTGACGCCCGCCGCCCGGATGGACTTCAGGAAAGGCCCGCCCGGCCACCCGGCGCAGAAACCATTCCTCCGCGAGCAAGGCCTGGGCGGCGTCGTGGTCATCATCCTGGCCAGGGGGCAGGGTCTTCAGTAGCCAGGGTTGCTGCTGGGCATCGCTCACCCGGTACAGCAACGACTGCCGACTTTGCGCCAGCACCTTTTCCACCTGCCAGCCTTCAAAGGACTGCCCGGTCTTCAACGGCGGTGGCAATGGCCATTGCTGCAACTGCACCAGCGCATCGCCCAGGGTCGCCGCGCCGAGCTGGTCGATGCGCACCAGCAGGGCGCTGGCATTGTCCTGGCTACCTGCCAGGTGCGCGGCGTTGACCAGTGTATTGACGGCCAACTCCAGGTCGGCCTGTTCGCGCAGAATCGCGCGGATGCTGTGATCGGCCAGGGACGACCACACACCATCGCTGAGCAACAGGAAACATTCGCCCTGGCGCAGTTCACCGTCGAGAAAATCCACCACCAGGTGCTGATCCAGACCCAGGGCGCGCTTGAGCACGTGTTGCATGCCTGGCTGCTCCCAGACATGTTCTTGACTGATGCGCTGCAACTCGCCGTCGAACCAGCGATACACCCGGCAATCACCGACATGGGCCAGGGTAAAGCGCTGGCCGCGAAACACCAGGGCGCTGAGGGTGGTCAACAGCGGCTGGCCGCCGCCATTGGCCTGCAGCCAGCGGTTCTGTGCCAGTAACAACCGGTCCAGGGCCTGGGCCACGCCCCAGGTTTGCGGCGTGGCGTAGTAGTCCATGGCCAGGGCCTGCAAGGTCGAACGTGCGGCCAGGCCGCCGTCGGCGCACTGGCTGACGCCATCGGCAATTGCGCACAGGTAACCTTTGCTGGCGGCCAGCTCCGGGGCCGGGGTGACCAGGCGCAGGGCGTCCTGGTTTTCTGCCCGTGGCCCGATGGCACTGGCCTGGGCCGCGCTCAGTTGCAGGCCCATCAGACCCGCGCTGCGGTGACAGCGGCTGAACCCCAAGTGGTCCGCCAACGACGCTTCACGCCATACAGGCCGAACCACGCCAGCACGCCCAGGCTGGCGAACAGCCACAGTGCCAACTGATAGCTGCCGGTGCTTTGCTTGATTGCGCCCATGCCCGCCGCCAGGGCGAAACCGCCGATACCGCCGGCCATGCCGATCAGCCCGGTCATCACGCCAATCTCGCGACGAAAGCGCTGAGGCACCAGTTGGAACACCGCGCCATTACCGGCACCCAGGCCGAGCATGGTGCAGACGAACAGCGCCAGTGCGGCGTAGGAACTGGGTAGGTTAAAACCCACTGCGGCGATGCAAACCGCCGCGACGCCGTACATACCCAGCAACGTGCGGATCCCGCCAAAACGATCAGCCAGGGCACCGCCCAAAGGCCGCATCAGGCTGCCACCGAACACGCAGGCAGCGGTGTAGTAGCCGGCAGTGACCGGGCTCAAGCCATATTGGTCGTTGAAGTAGCCGGGCAGGGCGCTGGCCAGGCCGATAAAGCCACCGAAGGTCACACTGTAGAAGAACATGAACCACCAACTGTCACGGTCTCCCAAGGCCTTGAAATAGTCGGCCATGGATTTGGCTTTTGGTCGCTCAGGCGCATTGCGCGCCAGCCAGGCGAAGACGATCAGGGTCAGGATCAGCGGGATCAGGGCAAACCCGAACACGTTGTTCCAGCCAAATGCGGCGGCGATCAACGGTGCCAGCAGGGCGGCGAACACAGTACCGGAGTTGCCGGCACCGGCGATGCCCATGGCCTTGCCCTGGTGTTCGGCGGGGTACCACTGGGAGGCCAGCGGCAGGGCGACGGCAAAGGACGCCCCGGCCATGCCGAGAAACAGCCCCAGCAGCAGCGCCTGTTCATAGCTGTGGATCCCCAGTTTCCAGGCACAGAACAGCGCCACAATCACGATCACCTGGCCAATCAGGCCGGCGGTCTTGGGCGACAGTTTGTCCGCCAGCATGCCCATCAAAAAGCGCAGGATCGCTCCCGCCAGGATCGGCGTGGCAACCATCAGCCCGCGCTGCTGGGTGGTCAGTTGCAGGTCGGCGGCGATCTGTACGGCCAGCGGGCCCAATAGGTACCAGACCATGAAGCTCAGGTCGAAGTACAGGAACGCGGCAAACAAGGTTGGGGTGTGTCCGGATTTCCAGAAGCTTGATTTCATCACGCACCTCAGGTTGGGGATCTTGTAGAAGGCCTGGTGATGGAACGGCCAGGGAAGGCCGCCCCACCCAAACGAAAAAACGCCGCCATCGGGTCTGCCTGGGCAAACCGGATGTGCGACGTCTTTGTCGTGGAGGGGCAACCGCCGTTGGCTACCTGTGATGTTCAGTTAGCAAGTCTTGCGCCAATGTTGAAACTGTAGGCGCCGGCTTGCCGGCGAAGGACCCGAGAGCGGCGCGGGGCAGCGGGGTACCGCGCGTTATCGTGGAAGATTTTCGCTGGCAAGCCAGCTCCTACAGGGAAGGTGGTGGGATCAGCCTAATAACTCACTCATGGCAATAATCTGCTCCGCCACCTGGATCAGCTTCTGCTGGCGGCTCATGGCCTGGCGGCGCATCAGGGTGTAGGCCTGTTCCTCATTGCAGTCTTTCATTTTCATCAACAGGCCTTTGGCCAACTCGATGCGCTTGCGCTCCGCCAACTGCTGGTCGCGGGCCAGCAGTTGCGCGCGCAGGGCCTGGTCGCTCTCGAAGCGCGCCATGGCGACGTCGAGGATCGGTTGCAGGCGCTGGGCCTGGATGCCTTCGACGATATAGGCACTGACCCCGGACTTGATTGCCTGGCGCATCACGCCGGGGTCGTGTTCGTCGGTAAACATCACGATGGGCCGGGGCTGATCGCGGCTGACCAGCACCACTTGTTCCATCACATCGCGGCCGGGTGACTCGGTATCGATCAGAATCACGTCCGGGCGCACCGTTTCGACGCGGGCTGGCAGGTCGATGGTCAGGCCGGACTCGTCGATGACCTCAAAGCCGGCCTCGGTCAGCGCACTCTTGAGGCGCCCGACTTTGCGCGGGGTGTCATTGATCAGCAGGATTCGCAACATGGGTGGCCTCCCGTCAGCGCAAGGCGTGGCGGACGACATCGTCGGCCAGGGCGTGCAGGCGGAAACTGCGGGCGTAGCCGGCCGGGTCCGAGCCATCCCAGACCTTGCCGTCGATCAATTGGCAACTGCGCATTTCCTGACCCCGGTCGGCCACACCCACGGCTGTCGCGGCCTGGCGATAGAGGTCCAGTTGTTGCACCTGACGGGCAACGGCGTGGTAATCGGGGTCGTCACGCAGCAGGCCCCAGCGGCGGAACTGGGTCATGAACCACATGCCATCAGACAGGTATGGCAGGTTGACCTCGCCACCACCATGAAAGCGCAGGGCGTGCACGTCTTGCCAGCGGTTACCCAGGCCGTCGTCATAGGTACCCAGCAGTCGTGGCTCGATGCAGTCGAGCGGGGCGTCCAGGTAGTCCCTGGCGCAGAGCAGTTGCGCGGTGGAGCGACGGTTCTCGATGCTGTCGTCGATAAAACGGCTGGCCTCCAGGACCGCCATCACCAGCACGCGGGCGGTGTTGGGGTATTGCTCGACAAACGCCTGGGTACAGCCCAGGACTTTTTCCGGGTGGTCCGGCCAGATCGTCTGGCTGGTGGCAAGGGTAAAGCCCTGGCTCTGCTGCACCGCGCTGGCACACCAGGGTTCACCGACGCACAGGCCATCGATCCGCCCGGCCTGCAGGTGCGCGACCATTTGCGGCGGCGGGACCACCACGCTCTCGACATCCCGTAGTGGATGAATGCCCTGGCTGGCCAGCCAGTAATACAGCCACATGGCGTGGGTTCCGGTAGGAAACGTCTGGGCGAAGGTGAGTTTTGTCCGGCTTTGGTGCACCTTGCGCTCCAGCGCCTCAGGACTGGTCACGCCCTGTTGTTGCAGGCCCTGCGAGAGGTTGATGCCTTGGCCGTTCTGGTTCAGGCCCATCAGCACTGCCATGTCGGTCGGCGCGACGCCACCGATGCCCAGGTGTACCGCATAGATCAGGCCATACAGGCTGTGGGCGGCATCCAGTTCGCCGCTGACCAACTTGTCCCGCAGGCCGGCCCAGGACGATTGGCGCTTGAGGTTCAATGTCAGGCCGTACGGTTGGGCGAACCCCTGGGTCGCTGCGACCACCAGCGAGGCGCAATCGCTCAGGGCCATGAAGCCCAGGTCGAGGCTGCTCTTTTCCGGGGCATCGCTGCCGTTGACCCAGGCCAGGGGGTTACTTGCCTGGCTGTTGCCGACCTGATCATTCATCCACACCTACCTTTTGTATGAAAAAAGGCGTCGTTATGCAGGATGGCATGCAAGCCCCGGCAGGTAACGACGCCTTTGTCCGTGAGCCCGTTCCGACGTTGGTGCGGGCTGCGATAGGCAAGTTAAAGCAAGGCACATGCCACGGTGTGCGGGGTCAGGTTTTCATCAAGATTACGCCGTGAGGAGGCTTTCACTATGGCGCCCCTTCATGTAACACCGCTCAGGAAACCCGGCGTGCTCCTTGATCGATTTATCGCCGCGACCGTTCATGGCTTTTTGCAGCGCGGGCTGCTGGCCTGGTTGTTGATGCTCAATGTCCAGCCTGCGATGGGTGAGTCCTATTGGGTGTGGGACGAAAGCCTGGTGGGCTTCTTCAGCCGGCTTGCAGTGCCCCTCGGCCAGCCCATCGTGGTCAGCAAGCAGGCGGCGGGCAAGCGTATTACCGGGCAATTTGATTTTGCCGAGGCGCAAGCGGTCCTGGAGGCCGTGGCGTTGCAGCATGAGTTGATCTGGTACAGCGACGGCCAGGTGCTGCATCTGTACGACGCCAGCGAGGCCAAGAGTTCCGGGGTGATGCTGCGGCACATGACGGTCGATCGGTTGCGCGATGCCATGCGGCGCTCGGGGCTCGACGAGGCACGCTATCCCATTCGCAAGGCCGGGCCGCGATTGTTTTATGTGTCCGGGCCGGCCAATTACGTTGATCACGTCTTGCGTCTGGCCCAGTTGATGGATCGCCCGCGTCCGGTGCACCGCGAGGATTTGCCCAAGGTGGATGTGATCCAGGTGAACAATGCCGATGTCGCGGACCGCCGTTACGACATGGGCTCGCAGACCGTCACCGTGCCCGGTATTGCCACGCTCATCGAGAAACAGCTCGCCGAGCTGGGGCGCAAGGCCGGTGCTGGCGCTGCGGTGATTGCCTACCCGCAGGTCAACAGCCTGTTGATCAAGGGCAGCGAGCAGCAGTTGAGGTTAATCAAAAAACTGGTGGCTGAACTGGATGTACCCCCGCGTCCCGAGGAGGTTTCTGCAGACGGGCATGAGTTTGAAGGGCACATCGCTTCGACGCCCCTGAGCGCCGATCAGTACGAACATGTACGGCGCGCATTTACACGGGCCGCCGAGCAATAAAGCCGGGCTCTGGGGAGCAGGCTTTGAAAGTTCCTACACAACACTCCCGGAATATTTCGATGCAGAGGGCTTTTTCCTAACGTGAAATTGGCGGCGGGTTTTTATAGTCGCGACATCTCCCAGGCGGTGCGATACCTCCGCAGACAGGTACAGGGGTTTGAATGATTGTTGCAGTTGAGGCCCTGATGGCGGCGTCCCTCGTCTTTGGGCATTGGACGTTGCAGAGGGATGGCAGGTTGACCACCGAAGGGCGTGATATTCAATTGGCGCCCAAGGAGTGTCATGTGTTGCGCCTGCTGCTGGCCTCCCCCGGCATGCTCGTTACCAAGGACTGGCTGCTGGAGCAGGTCTGGCCCGATATCGACGTTGCCGAAGAGTCCCTGACCCGCTGCATCTACTCGTTGCGCAAGCAATTGGAGGGTGATCGGGCGTTGATCGCGACGGTATATGGTCGCGGCTACCGCTTCAATGGCTGGGTGCGGGTGGTCGAACAGCCTGGCACGGTGCGGGCGATGGGCGCAGAACCCCGCGCTTGTCCGGCCTGTGGATGGTGCGGTGAGTGGGTATGAAGCACGCCTGCCGGTTGGTACTGCTGTTGCTCAGCCTGGGTGGGGTGGCTGAGGTTCGGGCTTACTGCTGGGCCGAGGCCGCTCGCCAATACGATATCGAGCCGGAACTGTTGCAGGCGATTGCTGCCGTGGAGTCCGGCTACCGCGCCGAAGCCATGAATTACAGCAATAACAATGGCAGCCGTGACATCGGCCTGATGCAAATCAACAGCATTCATTTGCCGCGCCTGCTTAAGCAGGGCATTACCGAGCAGCGGCTGTTGGATGAGCCGTGCCTGTCGGTAGAGGTGGGGGCATCGATCCTTGCCGACTTCATCAAGCAGTTTGGCTACAACTGGACCGCTGTGGGCGCCTATAACGCCGGCCCCGGGGCTGGGGCCGAGCGCGAGGCGCTGCGCCTGCGTTATGCGCAGAAGATCTGGGCCCGCTACGAGGAGTTGATGGCCCATCGCAATGGATGATCGACCGACGGTGTGCCATGCCTCGCACGGACCCGTCACCCCGGCTATAATCGCCGCCACCTTTCGCCGCCATCCGAGTCAAGCCCGCCCATGTATACCCTGGCCCGCCAGCTGTTGTTCAAACTCTCCCCGGAAACTTCCCATGATCTGTCCCTGGACCTGATCGGCGCGGGTGGCCGCCTGGGGCTCAATGGCCTGGTGTGCAAGGCGCCGGCGAAGATGCCGGTCTCGGTCATGGGGCTTGATTTCCCCAACCCGGTCGGCCTGGCGGCTGGCCTGGACAAGAACGGCGCGGCCATCGACGGTTTTGCCCAGTTGGGGTTCGGTTTTGTCGAGATCGGTACCGTCACGCCACGCCCGCAGCCGGGCAACCCCAAGCCACGTATTTTCCGCTTGCCGGAAGCCGAGGCGATCATCAACCGCATGGGCTTCAACAACCAGGGGGTCGATCATCTGCTGTCGCGAGTGCAAGCCGCCAAGTACAAGGGCATCCTCGGCATCAATATCGGCAAGAACTTCGATACCCCGGTGGAGCGTGCGGTGGATGACTACCTGATCTGCCTGGACAAGGTCTACGCTCACGCCAGCTATGTGACAGTCAACGTCAGTTCGCCCAACACCCCGGGCCTGCGCAGCCTGCAGTTTGGCGACTCCCTCAAGCAACTGCTCGAAGCCCTGCGCCAGCGCCAGGAAGACCTGGCGGTACGCCATGGCAAGCGCGTGCCGTTGGCCATCAAGATCGCCCCGGACATGAACGACGAAGAAACCGTGCTGGTAGCCCAGGCCCTGGTGGATTCGGGGATGGACGCGGTGATTGCCACCAACACCACCCTCAGCCGTGCAGGCGTTGAAGGCCTGGCCCATGGCGACGAAGCGGGTGGGCTTTCCGGTGCGCCGGTGCGCGACCAGAGCACCCATATCGTCAAGGTGCTGGCTGCCGAGCTGGCCGGGCGTTTACCGATCATTGCCGTGGGCGGGATTACCGAGGGCAAGCACGCCGCCGAGAAAATCGCCGCAGGTGCCAGCCTGGTGCAGTTGTATTCCGGGTTTATCTACAAGGGGCCGGCGTTGATTCGCCAATCGGTGGACGCCATCGCGGCCTTGCCAAAACCCTGATGCCTTTATAGGAGCCCGCTTGCCGGCTCCTACAGTTCCCCATAAAAAAGGGCTCCTCGAAGGAGCCCCTGGGCCGAAGCCCGCCGCCCGGATGGGGCGTGCGTGGTTAAGTCGTTACATTCTTCAAGGTGGTTGTCGGA
>Ga0180008_1001404_pt1 | contig 15333 bp, 31 predicted proteins | sample MM_PW_MetaG_FD_121121 | JGI IMG/M metagenome (GOLD analysis project Ga0180008, IMG submission 121121) | Groundwater microbial communities from the Aspo Hard Rock Laboratory (HRL) deep subsurface site, Sweden - MM_PW_MetaG | ecosystem: Environmental > Aquatic > Deep subsurface > Groundwater...
AAAACGAAACGCTATATCAATAGTATTGTCAGCAAGTTTCCAAGTAAAATTCGCATATTGCGTCTGCCGGATAATATTATTTGCCGTATGCGGTGATACTTCTAATCGAGCCCAGTTGTTTTCAAATATGACAGAATCTCCAACAATAATCCCACCAGAAACATCATCACCCACAGGAGAAGGAAATGGTATAAAAGGACCAGTAGAAAGAATAGTAGCTGCTAGAGCTACCGCTACTATCTTCTTTTTATGCCTATAAATAAGGTCTCTGAAGATATAGCCGACGCTCAGACCAGCTAAGAATACTATTACAGAAAGTAATAGCAGAAAAGGTTCCATATCCTAACTGCCTTGTTGCACTTGGAGATAGTAAGTTATGGCGAGTGTGTCACTTGCTGTCACGGATACGTGTGAGAACGTAACATGTGATACAAGTGTAGCACTAGAACCAGCACCAGACCAGATACCAGCCTCAGCGATACTACCAGCACCACCGAAACTAAAAGTATGCGTAAACTTCATACTGGGGACACTAGAGAAATCCACCGCTCCCGTACAATTAACTTCCTGTGCACCATTCGCTGCTTTAGATCCACCCATGCTTGCATCAGACGTTGTTGGAACTGTTGCATGGGTACCAATACTCATCCACCCTAAGGGTGTCCAACCAGCAGAAACATCAGCAACCATATAGCCAGCAATAGCTTCCATACCAGCTGTAGTAAGAGTCATCTTATTTCACCTTATATCGAGATGGTTTTGGTTTATAGGTCTCAGTTTTTATTTCACTCGGTGATGGAGCATACTCAACCACAGTAAGCTTCAAATTGACACGGTCATCATTATAATGCGCCAATGCCTCACGCCCCGCCTCAACAGCCTTTATTTCATCAGGCGCATCAACCTGTACCTGATAAGTAACGAAATATGTTGTCATTTAATCCTCCATTTTTTTAAAAAGTATGGTTTCTCTCCCATTGCACAATTCCTTATGTAACAGTAATACCCCATCTTTACGGTAATGTTTGATAACAACGGTCTCGCCAAGACCCATCATCATTCCTTTCATATCATCACCAGTTCCTGCCATTCAGAAGAATTACGCAAGTCCCTTATCAGATGGATATCATGATGTTCATTTAGTTTCATGATCTTACCGGTTTTTTTGTTACGAAACCGTATCATAAGGAAAGAAACCTCCTTTCTATTGGTTCTATGGATTCTTTATATGGCAGATCGCAAGGGGATCAAGTTTATGTGTACCCCAGTACATCATAACGACTTCTTTGTAGTAGTCACATTCTGGTTCATAGACCTCAGAATATTTTGGTCTCATACCCCAGCCCTCACCCACAGCCCGGGAGCTGTCAATAACCATTGCTACAGTTGCACCAGATAGGTTAGTACAGGCAGACATGTTGCAACATTCAATGACATTCAGACCAGCACATTTCTCGAGCACATGATCATCATTGATGGTAATGCCGCCAGAATTAGGTGTACCAATATTGTATTGGTTATAGTTGGTCTTCAAGAACGATGCAACATTCGGGTTGATGATAAGAGTATCAGGATTATATGCCCGTGCACGCATACTGCCAACGGAATAACATATCTTGTCATACAGGTCAACCGCACGTCCCCAGATAGCAGTCGCTGTTTGTTTAACAGCCCATTTTGGTGAACTGCCGAAACATTGTAATGCCGATGCCAATGATTTACTAACCGATGGGACACCAAAGGTAAGCATTGCAGCAAGAACGGTTTGATCACGTTTTTTCGCAAGTCCCTTCGCCATCTCATTCAGTAATGCCTGTTTCAATGGACCACAGGTTTGGAATATCGAAAACCCGGGTAAGGTATCATAGTCACCATATTTTCCAAGGGTGATACTGTAGGTCGCTAGGGTAGATGAGGTAGCAGACAGACAGTCTGTAATACCAACACCCGTTAATGCTTGTGCAGTACGCGCTGGGACACTACGGACCTGAATGATTTTTCCTTCACAGGCACCAAAATCATGTTCAACAGCAGTGATAACACCCGAGAGTTGTCCATAACAGACAGATGCCTCAAGGATAAGATCTGCATAACTATCTGCTGGTATCCAGGTGGTAGTCTCGGTTTCTGTCGTAAGTTCAATTAGGTCTCTCATTTTAGCCACCTTTTCGGAATAGTTGTTTGTTTTCCATATCGGTAATCATGTCTTCATATCGTCGTCCTGTTAGTTTCTTTCCTGTTCGACTCTCTACAACAGATGAAAGGACAACAATATCATCCTTTACCACTGCGAGTGTCTCCGCATTACCCGGAATGTCGAGAATAGATTTTTTGCCGTATTTCAGCCGTACTTTTGAAACATCACCAGTGAACATACTTTTTTGTTCCTTTTGTGGTGCATCAATTTTTGAGGTTTCCCCCATTTCTTTAATAAGTTCTTCTTTTACTTCTTTACGAAGCTGTTCCTTCATCTCTTTGGTTTTTAATACCTCAGCCTCTTTCAGAGCAACGGTTTCTTTCTCTTTTTGCAGAGAGATTGCCCGCTCTAAATTCGCTTTTTCAAGAGCATCTAGTTCAGCTTTTAGTTCTTCTATGGTTTTTTCAGCCATGTTAAGCCTCCAATTCTAAAGCCTTTAACTTTTGTTTTAAAATCTCCTTTATGAGATAATTATATTTGTCAGAGTCAGAAACTACCGTAACAGTAATTTCGTCGTTTTGTAAGCCTATACCGCAACCGTCCTGTGGACTGCATGCCCCTCTAGTAACTATTGCTAGATGGTCTGGCTGCAGATTACGCGCAACAAGACGTTCGCTTTCATCAAAATCCTCAAATGCTTTATCACACCAGATACCAACAGATACCTCCGGTATCGCATTGGCTCGTAAACGTGAATCAATAAAACCCTTAGCAACCTTATATTTAAAGGTATCAGGATCAAGAATAGGTTTAACGGTTATCTTATTTCCTTCAAACATGGGTTCATCTATATACCCTACGGTATCCTCCACCATGTCTGAATGATCAAGCACAATTGGTTGTTTGTTGAAACCCAATGTGGCTTTCCGTACTTCCTCTACAGGAAAGAAAATGCCATTGTATGTTCCATCACCAACCAGTATGGTACTTCGTTCTATTGTCACATCTGTATCTGCTTGTTCATTAACAAGAACAGGTCTTACTGATAGGTTCGCACAGAGGTGTAATAACACTCGTTCACTCATTTTTTGCCCCTTATGTTTCTTCCAGATGCTATGACATATGGCGGCTGCCTGACTATTGTCTTTGGCTGTCCCTTCCTTTATTACATATGGTATGCATCGGGAAACAAAATCTTTTTGTGATTCACCCGTATTAGGGGTAGGCATTATTCATCACCATCCACGCCGTTTTTTTTCTTTATTTACATCAGACTCAATAATATCATATACCTTTTTGTACTGATACTGTGGCACAAAAATCTCCTCATCTGGACTCATCTCAGATGCAGCAATCTTCCCATTTTTCCGCAATTCCTCAGTATTCTTTTTTGTCCGTGTCCAGGTATTAATATACCAATCATCAGGATTCTTCAAATACTTGTTTAACACAGGCTCAAACTCTTTTTTGTTATCCAGAATCTTTTTGAGGACATAAAAGAACGGGTCTCGATATGCCGTATCCTTATAGATTGTCCAAAGTATGAGTTCCATACCATCACGTATCATAGCATTCTGATAGGTCTCCTCAATATTGTCGGCACCATCATGTATGATGATGTCATGGAGCCGTCGTAATATAGGATTACCACAATTAACAATATCATCATGGATATCATCCTTATCCCTCCCCTCAGCATATTTACGACGGAACCACCACATCGCCATACGAAGCAAACGCTTCGGGTTATCACCCATACCAATATCAGGCATCTATACAGCCTCAAGACTTGGTTGGTCATAACTCACGGGTTTCCCCAGGTTACCATCCTCAGTATTACCGAACCTGTCAAACAAGAAACGATATACCTTCAATGCAGCACCCTCAAACTCATCACGTTTATGTATCAACTGTCCATCAATACCTTTTGCGGAGTTCTCAAGGATACTCAGTTGTTTCAACATTTCAGCAATAACCTCTTTTTTTTCTGCTATCGGTATCGTCTCAAACACATTCCTGCCGATAGCTTTCACTAATGGAAAACCAAAACCTTTTCGCACTCGTTTTATCTGTTCCTGCAACTGCTTGATTGTACTATCATATTGTTCTTTTTGTTTCAATAAACCCACATATTCGTTATTAAATTTGACGAGTTCATTGACATACATGACTTCTTTCTGGTTGAACTCATCCATCATGGTATATACCCCTTTATCATCTCGAACTCTTCGAAGGTAAGACGTACTTTACCACCATAGTCATCCTTAATTTCTACTTGTTCACCTACTGTATCTATTGTCGGACATCTGCATCCTGGTCTTCCACATAACACCATCATGTTATTTCACCATTCTTTATTTTTTTTAGGAAGTCATTATAATTGACTTCATGAGCATCAACATAAATCTGTGGGTAATCCACACCAGGGCTTGGCGCAATAACCTCAACATAATCAAACATAATGCTATGTTTCTCCAACAACATTTTTACTGTTTTACAGGAACTACAACCAGGACGACTAAATACTGTAATCATTTCAGAAACACCCTGTTAAAAATCTCTGGTATCTTCCGTTGTGCTTGCAACAATGCAGGACGTACAAACGGGCGAAAAGCCAGTTTACCACTTCTACTCGTAACAGCAAGCGGTGATTCAGGAGTACCAGCAGGCATTTTTATTGTCCCATATTCATTATATACCGCATAGGGAACATCGACACGAATTGTCCATTCAGTTGGTGAATCCCGATAATAATAGATATGTTTAAACATTTTAGAGGTATCCTCAGGAGCATATTTTCGTGTTAAATAAAATGCCTCAAGCGTCACCTCTTTCAACAACGCCTCATATGGTTTTATACTACACAAAGGACCGAGCATACGGTTAACATCAGCAATACCAGATACACTAAATTCAATCATAACTTCTCTTGTTCCTTCAAAATCTCTTCACCCAACTGACGTTCCTTCTCCGCCATATCAGCAATCATCTGCCTCTGACGCTCAGTCAACGGACGAATAACAAATGCTTTCTGTTCATTCTTCGTCCCCGTCGGCGAAATATTTGGTAACGAAGGACCACCACCCATCGATGGCTCATCCTTCTTAATATCATCAGGGATAACCTCAGGGTTAATATCAATAACCCCATCCTTCATGACCTTACGAGCTTCTTTCTGCCCAAGAATACGGTTAATATACCCCTCCTTAGCAGCCAATGCCCGTTTCTCCATAATCTTACCCTCAGACAACTCATCCACAAAGGTAGGACTCCAAACAACCTCATACGACCATTTCTTCCCCATACTCTCCAACAACTCTTGTAACAAATCCTCAATCAAGGGAGTATAGATCATACTCTGATCATTCGCCAGATCCTTATGATAATCAGCAACACCAATCTCAGAACCAATAACATGACCAGGCTGAATACCCGTAAGTATATGGGTCGGCATCATAAAAACCGCAGCGACATTAACATACATAAACTCAAAATATGATTTCGGCTCACCCATCGTCGGATTCTTCACATCCAACTCATATGCCTCATCATGCACATAAAAATGATTTCCCTCTTTGAAGAGTTTAATCATATGTTTCTCTTGCTCCACTGTAGCGTTCGTGATTGTCATATCTAAGATACCATGACTACTCCAATCCAGAATCTCACCCACAGCAAGATCAACATTCATCTTTGACTTCAAAATATTCCGTAAGATACTAATTTTTGAGTACCCAAAAACACTATTTGGCAACCCATCCCTAATATGAATTACTCGGTCAGGATGAATATACACATCATCAGCACCAGTTTTACGGTAAACATAGAACAACTCAGAACTCCTTACACCCTCTTTCTTCGGTTTCATTTCTTGAATACATTCAGCATCCAACACCTTCAACCCAATAGGACGAGCACCCTTCGATGGTGGCATATCAGGAGAACGGTTAGCAGGTTCCATATAAATCTTTTCAACGAACCCATCACCATAAATATCCTTTGATTTACCACCCAACTCCAATTTCGACAACAGACGAACAGATGCCATAAAATCAGTAATCACCTCAAGATCACCCTTAAATGGCACACCACCATCACGACGTTTAATTACAAAACCACTCTGAAAGGTATCCCGATTCTTTTTGTTAATCGCCTTAAATACAAGGGGTTCCAAAAAATAGATGCTTCGCAACTGGTTCGGTGTTAACGACTCTATCTTACCCACATGAGCATACAAATCAGGGTTTTTACCAGCAACAACCTTACTTTTGGGTTCATCAGACTGCCGGGCTTTCATTATAGTATATCCAAGAAATTTCATCTTAACCTACCGCCGAAACACAACAGAGGCTTCCTAAACGGGTTATGCTCAGATACACCATACCTAAGAGCATCACAGGCATGATCATCCTTCTTAATCGGACGTTCTGTTGCATTCTTTGTCACATGATCCTTCTCATACCTATATGACTGCAGTTCCTTAATCAGGTTCTTACAGCCGAAATCAATAAAAACAATATTATTCTTAAAAAATGATTTTAGTTTAGCGATACCCTGCTCAATATCATTATTCGCATCAACCACACGCATATGTTTATCCTTCAACTGCGCAATCATATCCTGCGCCGAAGGATCAACATATACCTTCCTCATAGGAAACACCATGTTTGCCTCATTCATCATCTCAGCAAGCTCCTTAGACGTCCTGTTTTTCTCATACAGCTCATCAACTACGTAAATACGGTTCTCTGCATCAATGCCCATGGTGAGGAGGCACGCAGGATTGCGGTAACCATAGTCGACACCCCCGATGAAATATTTGTATTCCCCATCTCGGTAGTTCCCAACATGGAACTCCCTGTTGAAATCTTTGTAGATAAGTCCCTCAAATTCACCCCATTCACCCCTCAGATACCGGTTTGCATAATCTAAATCAAACGATTTCTCCATCGATGGAATATAGTCCGGCGGGAGAAACGAATTATCATAGGTAGTGGTATGCACCACGAAGCAATCAGGGTTCTTATCCTCAAAAAATTTTCGATACACCCAGTTTGTAAAGCCAGACGGGTTTCCCGCCATGATGATAAACCGATGTTTGGTATGATGCCCACGAAGACGCCCCTGTAACATCAAAAAAATCTCTTCACTAATATCCACAGGCTCATCAATAGCGGCACCATCCAAATTCAGAGACTTAAACTTAGAGGGTTCATCACATGACCGAAACAGGATACGACTCCCATTGAACATATCATAGGTCATAATAGATGGACGCCATTGTTTCTGCAGATTAATACCATAACCCTCTTTCTGTAACATATCTTGATACAGATCCATCTCCTCAAGAAACGTTCGAACCACGGTATCACGCAACTGTGGAACCGTCTGACTACCAACGAACCAGAGACTACCAGGATGATTCAAACATTCCCGGATAACCACATTTGCCAATAACAGGGTCTTACCAGCACCATATGCTCCCGAATACAAAATAAATTTGTGTTTATGGGTAGCATCAAGAACCTGTTTCTGTTTTGGAAGAAACTTACGAGGATACTGCATAATTCGTTATATAATATAAAGAAATCTGTACCCACCCTATCCCGGCATAGCTTTGCCGCTCCTAACTTAACAATAAGTGGGTATACCCAATAATAATAAGTGTTATATTTAGAAATGCGTTAAAATTATATCAATAATAAGACCACATTTTTTACATACAATCTCACCATGAACATAATCACGATTTACCTCAACACAACCACAATTATCACACATATATTCTTCTTGTGTAAGATACCTGCACATCATATCTTTATGTAAAAATGCTTCATTCCCAACAGGAAAACAATCGTCATCAAGTGGTCTGCCACCACAATATTTCTTTTTATTACGATATTTTCTTTGCCTTAAAACAAATGCTTTTTTCTTACACGTCAAACAATACATCTGACGATTTGATGTCGTGCATATCTCAATACCACATAGACAACACCTTTTTATCAAAATAATCTCTCCATTTATCCACCATAAACTCATCATAACTAAACAAAAATGGCACATTCGACATCAATGGTTTACTAAACCGAACAGCCTCCCAGAACGCACCACAACTCTTGGTATACAGATACCATTCCTTTGTAACCCTATTCGTACCCACAGTCGGAATCCTTAACGGGGCGATAATGCCTCGGCAACCTCGAAGGATATCCTCGTACGTGTCTTGTTCCACGAAATCCTCAAAACATTTGTCGGCAAGCTTAGCCATACGTTTTCCGTAGCGTCCGATAGGTTTTCCAAGAAAACAGAGAGGCTCAATCCCATCCACAAGCGAATAATCTCGTCTAAAACCCTCGATTCTTCCAGGAACAACATAATAGGGGTTATACCATTTTTCTCGGTCATATTCCTCACACACCATATAAGGTAGATTAAAAATAGGTTTTCCACACAAATGCACATTATACCTAAACTTTTCGCGTAACAATGGAATCATTTCTGTATGCACCACAGAAAAACCATCAAACCACCGCAAACACGGATTCAACAACGTCTCCGTATTCACCTCATGAATACACAGCAATTTCTTACACTTTATATCCTTTACCTTAGCAAGACGAACCCAATCCCACGGAAAGTTCTGCATAGTAGCAAAAAGTACGATATCAGGGCAAAAAGCCAGTATATCATGTAATCTATTACTAACATAGTAGTCATGATGACCCACAATCTTTACTAATGTAGTAGTAAACTCGAAATGATAATGCTGCTCATAAATACCGATTCTCATTCATATACACCAAAGTAAACAAACGGAAAACAAAAATTGATTCATTTATATATCTTTCAACATTTACTTACCATATATAGGAAACATTTATATATGTCTTTTTTTACCTACATAACCACAAACCAAGGTTCCCAATCATCAGGAAGTTCAAAAATACTATCATTCTGAGGTTCAACAATCCACAATTTCCTATCATTATCAATGAAGATATTTACAGCATGACCACCACCAGGAATACCCGTCCATAAAATACCAAACGGCAACGCACCCCACTCAGGATTAGAAATATGACCCATCAACGCAAAGCTGTAGTCATCACAATCATACAGCTCAGGCACATACTTCCAACTATCCACCAAATCTTCCCTAAGAAACCGCTCTAATTCTTCCTTTGTTGTTGTCTTATAGTTCATATCACTAATATACAACGGAACACCAGGCATAGCAGCCTGCAAAATCGTATTAATCTCAAACACATTAATACCCTCCAAACCATTCGGAGGACCTATTCCACCCGGGTCGCCACACAACCAACGTCTTAAACACATCTTATATCATCTCCTTTTTAACAGAATCCAAAACACAACAACTCTTCCCATACCGAAAACTATCATCCGGAGTATCATGCGTACTCACCTCAAGCAACACACTATCCAACAACCCCTCAAAACTATGCAACATATTCGGAGGGATACGCACTACATCACCAGGAACAATAACCTTATCAACATGAAACTGCCTCCGCAACATCACCTCACCCTCAAACACAACAAATGTTTCATCCTTAGCCTTATGATAATGATATGAACTACGATAATTCTTTTTAATATGCAGAAATTTACAGCAATACAGCTCATTATTTACCCAAATTTCTTCAAAACCCCACACTTTTTCTACTTTTTCCATATATATACCCCAAACAGCCGAAAAACAGCCGTAAACCCATCAAAAATGATAATTTCGGGAAAACAGTCCGTTTCAAAACCGAACCGTGCTTTTTTTCCAACAACGCCCTCCCATAACCATACCAGAAGCTTTGTTTACAGAAACCCCACCAACTACTTCGGGGGAAATGGTAGAAGATACAGTCTTTTGCCTCCCCGACCGTTTCGCCTGCTTGAACTGCACGGAAGAGCAAGTCCATGTCTTCCGCATAGTCGAACCTTTCGTCGAAACCGCCGAGTCGTCTGAACACCTCTGTTTTGAACGCGAGGCAGCATGCTGGATAACTAATATCCTGTCCTCCAATGAATACTGGGACGCGGGGAACAGTTTTTCCCAAACGAACCTCTCTTCCTGCGACAACAGAATACCCCTCGTCAAATTTCTTTTGCAATGCAGACGCCCATCCGACCTCGAGGACTCCATCATCGTCGAAGAAAGCCACACAATCAGCCTTGGTTTTAAATCCTTCCACATTCCTTGCAGCACTCCTACCTAAACCAGGATGAGATACCCTGGTAACAACAATCTTTTTAATCATACTATTCCTAAACTACAGTTTAACTATAGCCTCACTATTCCACAACTCTACGCAACCTCAAACAGATCTAAACACACATGCACCGTAAACGATACAGACAACCCAACTAAAAACGCAAACAGGGATATGGAATGGTCTGGACATCGACAACCACTCCGAGAAAAAATGGTCCAGATCAATAAGTACACCGCAAAACCCGAAAATGCAGAAAAGCAGAAGTGCGTACATTCCGCCCGAAGAATGTGCATAAAAGAGTAATCGCCCCAGAAATGCTGCGGGATACCCCAAAAACTCTGCCACCACAACTAATCAACCCCCAACTTCCGTTTCCAAAAACAAATAGTCTTATCCAAACCCTCAGACAGACTTATCTTTGGTTTCCACCCAATAAGATCATACAACAACTTATTGGTAGAGTTTAAATAAAAGATCTCACCAGCACGCTGCTCCCGAGTATACCAATTAATAGTACCTTTCCAATCTAACTTCTCTTTGATGTAATGAGCGAGCTGCCTAATAGTAATACCATTATCAGGACCAGTACAAAAAGACCGACCAGTAAGGGCAACAGGATCAACCATACTGTCATCAGATAGAAGATATTTATAAAGGTCAACGAGATCGTCGATGTAAATAAAATTACGTACAGGCTTAGGGTTACCAAAATTGACAACAGCATTATTTTTAAGCATCTCAGTGACGAATGCTTCAACCACGAAATAATCATTATATTTCCTTCCATAACAATTTGTTTGCCGCAGACTAATAGATGGGAAGTCATAGGCATAATTCATATACCGAAGATACTGCTCCGCAGCGATCTTAGCGACCGCATAGGGACAGCCAGCATTCTGCGGAGTCTCTTCGGTAAACGGCGTAAACCGTTCCATATGGACAGGCTGATGCCCATAGGTCTCCATAGAAGAACAAAAAATGAATTTCTTTAGATTCGGCACATACTTACGCAACGCCTCAGCAAGATTAACCGTCCCCAGATAATTAACATTCGTTACCTCCCAAGGATGATCAAAACTATACGACACTGGTGTAATAGCCCCTGTATGAATAACATAATCAGGCATCACCTCACGCACCATATTCACCATCGCACTATAATCCGTAAGATCAGCCTCAAAAAAACTTATTTCGCCAAGAAGGCTATTTAGAGCCTCGCTAAAGCGAAAACTCTTCCGACTCGTACCAAATACCTCAAAACCAGACTTTTTAAGTTCTAAGGCTGTTTCCGAGCCGATAAAGCCACTTACACCCGTTATCAATACATTTTTTTTCATAGTTTCTCCAAATTCCATTCAATTGATTTTTTAATACCAAAAAACCTACACAACAAAGGATTAGTGCTAATAAGACCATAAGTCCTCCCCATTTGTCTTCGGTAGCTGCTATAAAATCTAAAAAGTTTTTTTACCCTCACAGGTTTAGTTTCTTTAAATAAAGATATCTCCTGCCGACCAGAAATAGAATGATCACCATAAGGAGAAATAAAATTATCTAAACTATACTCATCAAAAAAGCTATAATGCAAAATTGTCATGTTGCGAAATTTATATGGAACAATTATCTTTAATTTACCACCAGAACAAAGAATCCTATAACATTCACTGATAACCCTATGTGGCTCATATAGATGCTCCAAGACATTATCCATAAGTATTTCATCATAGAAACCATCTTTAAAAGGATAAGGAAAAACATTCAAATCATGAACAACATCAACACCTACTGTCTTTTCATAATTAACATTAACCCAACCAGATTTAATAACATCACCGCAACCGAGATTTAGTTTCTTTTTTTGTACCAATTATACATCTCCTCAAACTTATTCTTAAACTCCATCCACTCCGGGTTCTTCATCCACCCATATCCCAACGCCTGCGGCAACACCGTACGGACATCGAACCATAACAGAGGACATAGTATCCCAACAACCGCTATAAACCATACCGTCCATGGAAGACTCAACGGTTCCGAACGCACAAACAGATAAAACACCATTATCTGCGACAACGGACCCGTATAGGCACCTATCCGCTGCACCCATGTCTGCACCTGCCCATAGGTAACAGGAACCCGATGAACAACCCCACCGCCGGAACCATTACCCCCACTGTCGGCATCAACCATCCAATATCCTCTCCTGAATCAACCCACATACCCTCACCAGCAACCATCCTGTTCTCCAAAACAGGATCACCACTAACAGATACTACATTCAACACAATAAAACCTGCTATCAATAACCAATAACAGATAAAAAACCATTGTTTAATACTTACTGACCGTATCAATCAGACCACTCACCAACATCTTCGTATACAACTCCTCTGTCATCAACACATCAGACACACACCGATCCACCAGCTTCTCAATACACTCCCGACTACCATCACGAGCACCATTCCACACCCAACGCGGAACACCCATCTTCTGCTCACCCAACTGCAACGTATCACCCAGACTCTTCAAACTCTTCCGACTCTGGGTCTTCAACTTATGTTTCGCAATATAATACGTATCAACATGAAACATTTTCTTAACCCGCTCCTCACCATTCTGAAACAAACGACTATTCAAAAACGGGATATCAAAACCCTTCCCATAATGCGTCACCACAATATCAAACTGGTTCAAACGATCCCTGATCTTCAACAGACATTTACTATCATCCAAATAATTCTTTGGCACATAACTAACAGCCTCCCGCCTCGTGCCATACTCCTTAATAACCCCACAGATAACACGCCCGAAATCGCTTTTAAGCCCTGTCGTTTCTATATCTAATACACATGTCCTCATTTCTTCACCTTCCATGTAATACCATTAACACCTAACCAAAACTCATAGGTTGTCTTAATCTCCTCAATAACCCACAACCGCAACTGCTCAGACTCAAAATCATTCAAAACAACCTCATCACCACTCTCAACTATACGCATCACCATCATCCTCCACAACAACAGGAGGGTCCCTAATACCCACCTTCGCCATAACCACCTTATTAAAACCAATCTGCGCCGTCTTAAAACGATGCAACTCACCAACAACCATATCAAAACGATGCATATCCTTCCGCAACTTCACCAACTCATCCAACACATCACCCTTCACCTCATCAACCTCCGTCCTCGTCACAAAACCATTCCAAAAACAACGGTCCGTACGCCTATTCATCCACTGTAACAGACCCACTAACTCACCCCAAACCGCTTATTACTATAATAATCAAAATTCATTTTTAATCACCAGGATATATACAATCATATGAAGGTTCCACAAAGTAAAAACCATACAAACAAAAACCAGCAGACCAGGGAGTTTTATGAGAACTATAAAATTTACAATCTTTACATTTTATTTTCCACATTATTTTACATCTCCACTTTCTTCAACAGACCCACCATTCTCAACCTCCACAGAACCAAAACTAATACTTGTTGGCATCTTCTTCTTCTCACCCTTCTCCACACTCTTCAACTGACGACTAAACAACAAATCATACAACTGCTCCCGCTGACGCTGCAACAACGCAATCTTCATAATAATATCCGCCTTATCCCGTATACTCACCGCCTCCAACTTCAACTGCTCCAACTCAGCAATAAGTGTTTCCATCTTCAACAACCCACGGTTAGCCGTCATATCCGTCACATACTCAGGCATCGTCCGCAAATCATGCAACACCGTCTGAATTGACACCTTACAACCATGACGCTCCAACGAAGACAACAACGCAGAAGGACCATGATATCCCTCCTCACCAATAATACTCTTAATAAGATCCCATCGTTTCTGACGCAATGCACGCTCCTCAGCAAGCGTCTGCCCTTTCTCAGCCAGTTAGAACACATCCATACCCTATAATATACCATGCTACCTATATACATTTTTTACCCACAAAAACACCATTTTAAAAAAACACTACAAAAACCCATTCCAACAGGAGAAACTCCCATAATACTGAAAAACGAGAGGGTATAAGGTAATAAAAAAAAAAGCTATACCCTATCGTTTCTTAGTATTATGGGCACAACACGAGAGAATGTTATTATGTAACATAAACAGTACCATACACTTTATACAACGATGCACAATTTTGTACATTCTCTCCTTATAGACCATTATGGCTTTATGCATAATTGTATGTATTCAACAAGGGGGCAGTCTTTCAATTCTATTTTTGGTGAATACCCTCCCCCTTTTGTACTCACCCATGCTACTTATTGACGTGCCCACCACCAACGTGGTAGTCCTCGTCATGCTGTTGCTTGTCTCGTGCACCCCTACCCCCGCCTGTAATGATATATAGTTATATATAATGATATGTCATTAACAATAGAGTCTATAATGATATATAATGATATATAATTATGGGAGTAGCCCTTGTATCACATACTATTGCATACTGTTGCATACTATTGCTACATATTATTGTTTACTATAATATACTATTGTTGCATACTATTGCATACTATTGCATAACTATGTCGTCTTATGCCATGCAATACTGCCATGCAAAGGGATATATCCCTGGTCCTTCATGCTGGCTAGTTTGTAATGATTACAATAGAGGAGGGAGCATAAAAGTAAGTTTGGTAATAAAGGTATATATATGGTTTACTAATGGTTTATAAATGGTTTCGTGTTATGTTAAATAAAGGAGAAATAAAAGTATGAACCAGGAACAATATTGGTTAAGGTTTGGGGAGTTCCTCCTTGAGGAATATCCAGATACAGGTAGTAAATTATTAAGCAAATACGAGCTATCTAAATGGTATATAAAAGAGGAATAAAATGAAATGTTTAAAGGGTAGAAATCCAAACAATAATTTATGCCCCCAATTGTGTAAATATTGTGAATATAGGAAAGAGGAATAAAGAGGAATAAATATGATAAAATAT
>Ga0180008_1001406_pt1 | contig 15300 bp, 8 predicted proteins | sample MM_PW_MetaG_FD_121121 | JGI IMG/M metagenome (GOLD analysis project Ga0180008, IMG submission 121121) | Groundwater microbial communities from the Aspo Hard Rock Laboratory (HRL) deep subsurface site, Sweden - MM_PW_MetaG | ecosystem: Environmental > Aquatic > Deep subsurface > Groundwater...
GCAACGACATCAAAGACGATGCAAAAAACATCTATAATTGCTTATCTCAATTGATTTATATTGATCATATCCCTTATTATGTCGATTTTAGTGTTGGTGCTCTATCCGTTGATGCTGGCAAACAAATTAATTCTCTTGAATTATTTTCGTTCACAGATGCATCAGCAAATTTTGCTCAAATGAATAAGTTGCCTTATGTCATTTACAATGAGGATGTCTTTAAAAAGAAGAAAAACATAGAACTTATACGCGCTTTTAGAGAAGCTTTAGAAAAAGATGAATTATATCTAGTATTCCAGCCTAAAATAGATCTTAAAACGTTAAAACCTTATGGTCTTGAAGCGCTTATAAGGTGGAAACATCCAGTTTTAGGTTTGATTATGCCCAATGAGTTTATCGATTTAATTGAAGAGACACAACTCATACACTCACTAACAAAATATGTTTTGAATAAAGCAATATCAACAATTTATCAAATAGAAAAACTCAATTACTTGCTATCGCTTTCAATCAATATATCTGTAAAAAATCTATTTGATAAAAACTTTTCTTCAGACATTATTAAAATAATTAGTAAATCCAAAGTTAATCCAAAGCAAGTGGAAATCGAAATTACTGAAACTGCTTTAATGCTAAATCCTGAAGAAAGTAAATCTTATCTTAGAAAAATATATGACGAGGGCATTCAAATCTCATTGGATGATTATGGAACTGGTTACTCATCATTGGCTTATTTATCAGCATTTCCGATTCACATTCTAAAAATAGATCGTATTTTTATCAATGCCATTTCCGAAAAACCTGCAGTCAAGCAAATTGTCAAATCAACAATTGAACTTGCTCATCAATTGGGGTATAAAGTTGTTGCTGAAGGTGTAGAAACGAAAGAAGATTTAGATGATTTAATTGAACTTGGATGTGATATGGCACAGGGCTATTATTTTGCAAAACCTATGAAATATGAGGATTTGCTTATTTGGTTAAGTAATCATAAATAAAGGGATGTCTCGTGACATCCCTTGTTCTTTTTAAACTTCTTCTTGACTCAGTATACGTTCAGTTAATTCTTTAGTGATTTGACTATAAAACTTGGAATCTATTTTATATTTAAATCTGTATATTAAGTATGAAATAATAATTAATAAAAGCGGAATAACAATCATCGATGTTCTTAAGCCAAGTAACATTGGCTCTGTTACATTAGAGGCTATGAGTGCTCTAACATCTTCATTGCTCATGCCTGGATTCGCATCTTTAGCTTCAGTAACCGGTTGAATAACTCTACTATTTAACCCTGATGCAGCAAGTGTTATTGTTACAACAAGTGTTTGAACTGATGTTGCTAATTTTGTAACAAATGGATTGATAGCAAATACAACACTCTCATTTCTTGTTCCTAATTTCCACTGACCATACTCAATTGTGTCAGCAAGCATAACTAAAACCAATACTTGGATAAAGCCTTGTCCACTAAATAAGACTAAACCGGCTAAACCAATCGTGATCATACTCATTGGAAACAAATAACCAACACTCATAAATAACGCATAACCTAATGTAATCATGCCGATTGCCATCGTGAAGATCTTTCTTCTCGACATTTTTTTTGCAAGAAAAGGAAATAGCATCAATGCGCTTAATTGTGAAACTGCTAAAATAGCTGAAAATAGGGTAAATTCAATACCACCATATTTGTTAAAATCATAATTAAAAAAATAGATACCTAGGGATGTTGTTATAAAGTAACCCGTATTAAATAAAAATATGGCGATGATGATAACAACCAATTGATCATTCTTAAAGATAATTTTAATCATATCTCTAAATCTTGTTTTTTCTTGTTTAACATCACTGATGATATTTTTTTGTTCTTTTACTCCAAAAAATAGACCAATTTGTGAAATAACAAAGATAATACCAATGACTAATGCGATAACAGAAAATGCTTTTTTAGGTCCACTAGCAAAGTTTTGATAAATGATAGGCACCAATGCAATGGTCAAAAACATACCTAAACTGGCAAAGATACGCGCCAGCGATCCAATCTTTTCTCTTTCTTTTGGATCTGAAGTAAGAGAAGGATACATTGACCAATAAGAAATATCATTCATCGTAAATGTCATTCCAGATAAAATATACAAAAATGCAAATACAACAACAAATGCAGTACCCATTAAATTCAAATCTTGGAACAATAGAAAGAATACAACTGCACTAGATAGTGCACCAATTAAAATCCAAGGTTTAAATTTACCATATCTTGTTCTCGTATTGTCAATGATAACACCCATAATTGGATCATTGATTGCATCCCAAATTCTTGCTACAGCAATGATTGTTCCTACAGCAATCAATTCCCAATTTGGTAATCCTAAAGCATCAGTGAAGAAGACAATCAAGTATGTACTATATAATGCATACATCATGTCACGTCCAATACCACTCATCGCATAAGAATATTTCGTGCGATTACTTACTTTGGGTTGCTCATTCATTCTCTTTATTCTCCTTAGTATTTTGTCTTATCTTTTTTAATCCTTTGAAAATTTTTAAATTAACAATGTCAACGATGGCTTCAACCATTAATAAACTGAATTTTCCACCACTAAATAGTGCAAGCATGCGAATTGGGGTTTCTAAGATTGTTTGTCTAGCAACTTCTTTCATCCACTCTTCAGTCATTTGTTCTGTTGTTTTCATGCCTTCTTTAATAATCACAGATGAAATGATACGTCCTATCCATGTAGTTCTCATGTCATCGAGTGTTGATGCCATAGAGAACGGACGTTTCATTTTGATATGTTTTGGCGGTAATACATCTAAATAGATTTGATTAAAATCAGAAGTATCATATGTCTTTTGGTTATAACTCAAAGGTTTCTTATGAATAACTTCACCATCTAACGAGATATTGAATGTATGAATGGTTTCTTCAACATTTTTTGAAATCAAGATTTTGTACTCGCCTTTTTCAATGATCAATCTATGTTGATCCATATCAAAATAAGCAAATGATGATTTGGGAAGATTTAAACAAACATGAGCAACTTCATTTGGTTCGATACTAACCTTATCAAATTGTTTTAATTCTCTTTTAGCTTTGAACACTTCAGAAGCATTATTCTCGATATAGAGTTGAACAACCTCTTTACCTGCCACATCTCCAATATTTTTAATTTCCATTGTAATAACAAATTCATCTTTTGATTCTTGAATTTCAATGTTTGAATACTCGAACTTTGTATAACTTAAACCAAATCCAAATGGATAGCGAACTTTTTGATTGAATGTTTGGTAGTATCTATATCCAATAAAGATAGATTCATCATAGTATGTTGCGTAATTATCATTGGTTAATTGAACATTACAGGTTTGAATATCATCAATAAAGGTTTCAGCAAGTCTTCCAGAAGGATTTTCTATTCCATAAAGTAAATCCATAATAGCAGAACTTGCAGCTTGTCCACCAAGATAAGCCATCAATATACCTTTAGCTTGTTCTTCAAAATCAAGATTGATAACAGAACCCGCAATAGCAACAATGACAATATTCGTGTTAACTTTTGCAATCTCATCAATCAAATGTCTTTGGTTATAAGGTATATTAAGTGTCTTTCTGTCAAAACCTTCTGTTTCCAATGCATCGGGTAATCCAACAAACAAGACGACTTTATCTGATGCAATAGCAACTTCAATAGCTTCTTCTAAATAAAGCTTATCGTATGCTTCATCACTAATTCCATATCCTTGGACAATCGTTATTTGATCTGAATAATTATAATAAATATCTTTGATCTGATCAAGTTGATTAGGATTGATGTGAGAACTTCCCCCACCTTGATATCTCATCTTTTCAGCAAAACCACCTATTATAGCTACTTTCTCATCTCGGTTTAAAGGTAAAATGCCTTTATTTTTCAATAAAACCATTGATTGTCTTGCAATTGATCTTGCTGCTTGATGGTGCTCATCTGCATCATAAGTTGTTTGAAAACTTTGATTATACTGATTAACTAGATTGAGTATATGATCTGCTGAGTTTTCAACAGCATGTCTAAGTTGTTCATCATTTTTAGCTTGCTCAAGTACTTTTTTGGTTTGATAGCCTAAACTAGAAGGCATTTCTAAGTCACAGGTTGCAATAATGCTTTGAGCTCTGTCGTTGATTGCTCCCCAATCACTGACCACAACCCCATCGTATTTCCATTCATTTCTTAATATTGATTTTAATATGGGACTTTCTGTAGCATAATATCCATTAATTTTATTGTAACTTGCCATAAAAGATGCTGGTTTTTCTATTGCTACGCGTTCAAATGCTTTTAAATAAATTTCACGAAGTGCTCTTTCATCAACAATACTATCCAGTGTGAATCGTCCTTTTTCTTGATTATTACAAAAGAAATGTTTAACTGAGGTTCCAACTTTTTCGTCTTCTACCGCTCTAACATAAGATGAAGCCAATTCTCCAGCAAGATATGGATCTTCAGAGTAATACTCAAAATTTCTTCCACAAAGTGGACTTCTTTTCATATTGATTCCAGGACCCAATATCATATTTACTTCATTGCTTTTAGCTTCAATTGCGAGTAATTTCCCCATTTTAGCAACAAGTTCACGATCGAAACTGCAAGCAGTTAGACTTGCAGTTGGGAATGCAGTTGCTTTAACACTTCCTGAAATCCCTAAATTATCTGTTGATTCTATTTGTTTTCTAATCCCATGAGGACCATCGGTCATCATGATGGATGGAACCCCCTCAAATACTTTTGTATGCCAAACATCTTTACCATCTAGTAAAGCAACTTTATCTTCAAATGTAAGTTTCACGAAACAATCACTTCCTCACACAAGACTTGATTATGAATGCTAACTTCGATTTTACCTTTACCTTTTGTCTTAGTCTTTACCCAAAATCCGATGACTCCACCTTTTAAACTTACTAGATCTGGTCCAATCAGTTCAATTGATCCCGTCACTTTTATTTGGGCTGGATCAAATGAATAGAGTACAATCTCACCATTTTGGTTTACTTTAGATAAAACACATCTTGTTACATCATAAGTTTCCTCAATTTTAAGATTTTTTGATGAGATATCTAATTTATAATCAAAGGTTTCATGGTTTTCTTTATATACAGTCTTGACCAATTTTTCTTTTTTATAACCTTCAAAGCGATAACTGGTCTTATCGCTTCCCCAACCACTCATATACTTATAAAACATTTTTACACCTTGATCATAGGTCATCTTATATTTCTTAAGTAAATATAGTATTTGTAGCTTGTATTTTAAAGGAAGCTTGGGTCCGTATTTTCCAATCACTTTAAGGATATTTTTTGTAATTTCAGCATCTTTTTGACTCATTTGTTCATGCTTCATGAGAGTTTCGCCAATGAAATCATCAACTAAAATGGGTGGATGCGCTAAATTTGTTTCAGAATTTGGTTTGAATGTCCCAATATATTCATCATTTTTAAATAATTTGACATAATCTAAATTGGTAAATATATAGACTTCAGACAACTCACCAGCTGGATGTTCTCCCATATTCATTGCTGATGATATTTCCAAAATAGGTTCCTTACCATATTGCATTGCATATCCATAGCTTGCTAATTTAGGAATTCTATACATATCAAGAACACCATGATAACAAATACGATCACCACTTCCAAATTCTTGGTGTGTGTTATAGTCACTCATCACCCATCCGATACATCCGCTGATATGATTATTTGGTTCTAACATATCATCAATCACGTTTAAGTGTCTTAATGCTTGGTCTAATCTATGTAATTCATCATCGTATCGTTTTGTTGGAAACATATGTCCATTAAATTCAGTGACTAAATAAGGCACTTTTTTTGTGATACTCTTCTTTTTCGCTAATCCTTTATTATTGCCGCGATGTGAAAAGTCATTATAGGTATAAACATCTTCTAAAAACTCACTATGATCAATATTTCTGACACCACCGGTTTGTCTACTGGGATCAAGTGATCTTGCAATACCGTTTGTTTTAAAATAGAAATCATGACTGTCTGGTGATTCATTGATTCGAACACCCCATAAAATGATTGATGGGTGATTTCTATCTCGATAAATCATATCCGTTAAGTTTTGACAACTTAAGTCTTGCCATTGCTCATTTCCGATGTGTTGCCATCCCGGTATCTCCTCAAAGACTAAAAGGCCAATCTCATCACATCGATTTAAAAAGTGTTTTGATTGAGGATAATGAGAGGTTCTAACAACATTTAATCCTAATTGATATTTTAAGATGTCAGCATCTTCATATTGTGCTGACTTTGGCATTGCATATCCTACATATGGATAACTTTGATGTCTGTTCAATCCCAAAAGTTTGATTTTATTTCCATTCAGGTAAAATCCATCTTCTTTAAAGATGGCACTTCTTACCCCAAAAGTTTCATGGATTTCATCGACCAGTTGATCGTTGATGTGATATTGAATGGATAACCGGTAAATAAATGGCTGCTCTAAATCCCATAAAACAGGATTTTCAATGTGAATTGATGTTTGTGCAACCATATCAATCACTTTATAATTCTTAATTTCAACAATTTCATTTTCTTTATCTAATACAGTTATATCCAACTCACCGTTATTTTGTGATAGACCAATTTCTAATTTCAATAATGAAGTTCCATCGGTTTGAACAAAAGCATATTTAATATGTTGTTTTTCAACAACGAGTAGTGAAACCTCACGATAGATTCCACTGTATCCTAAATAATCAACTACACCTCCAAAAGGCGGTATTGAGGAATCCTCTTTGCTATTTACAATAACCAAAATTTCATTTTCCTGCCCATAAGTAACTTCATCCGTGATATCTACATCAAATGGTGTGTATCCTCCACGATGCTCTGAAACAATTTTGGAATTGACATATATTTTTGCTTGATGTGCAACACCTTCAAATTTAAGCTTTAATACTTTGCCTTCCCATGATTTTTTAATATCTATCTTTTTAACATAACTTAAAACAACTTCTAACATTTCTTCATTGAAGTTATTAAAAGGTATTTCAACACCATGATGAGGAATACTGATGCTTTCAAATGTATCTAAATCTATTTTATTTAAATGATCTTCTTCAAATGGAGCAAAATACCATTTAAAATTTAAAGGGATATGTTCTCTCACTTAGTTATTCACCTCACGCTTTATTTTTTTCTACAATATAAATTTGTGAACCATAATCTCCTAATATTCTTGTTTGATCATTATACCAAGTACCCATAAATTGCTGTTTCAATCTAAATCCGTGTTCTAAAGCACTTCCGCTAGCAACAAACTTTTCTGTTGCGTTATCTAATTGCTTATATTTAGAAATCAAGCGCATGATTCCACCATATGGATTCAACTTAATAGGTAGTGCATGTTTAATCAAATGTCCAAATTGAGATATTGGTAATGATTGTCCGAATGATTGAACTTGATAAGATTCATCATTTTCCAGATTTTTTAGTTGTAAGGTTTCTAAATCAGGACTAGAAGATGAAAGTGTTTGAAAGTTTCCTAAAATATGCTGATCGCCTAAGCTTATCTGCCAAACTGTATGATGTTCATCTTTTGGGTTAAATCGATAAAATTTACCATATTGAAATACATCTCTATATGCCTTATAGAGTTCTATTTGTTTTTTTATTTCTTTCTTTTCTGCTGGACTTAAATACTTAAGGTCTAGTTCATAACCTAAAACTCCAAAACTTGCTACATTAAATCGTGTTGAAAGTGGTGTTTTTCTAAGCGTTTGTGCATGAGGTGCTAACGATACATGTGCACTGATCGTTGATTGTGGATATAAATAACTTAATCCTTGTTGAATATTGAGTCTTTCAATTGGGTCAGTGTTATCAGACGCCCATATTTGTGGACTAAAATATAACATACCTAAGTCGTATCTATTTCCACCACTCGAACATGTTTCAATAAGTAAATTAGGAAACTTTGTTGTTATTCTGCCAAGCATATCATAAAGTCCCATTATGTAGCTATGAAAAAACATACCTTGATTTGGTATAGAATGAGAGTACATATCTGTCATATGACGATTCATGTCCCACTTAACAAAATCGATTTGAGCACTTAAAAGTACATTTTCTATTTCATTAACAATATAATCTCTAACTTCTGGATTACATAAATCTAAAACCAATTGGTTTCTTCCTAATGCTGGTATTCTTCCTTCGATTTGAACTGCATATTCTGGATGTTTTTCATATAATTTGCTTTTAGGGTTTACCATTTCGGGTTCAAACCATAAACCAAACTTCATACCCATTTGATGGATATGCTGAGATAACCCTTTTAAACCTCCGGGTAACTTCTTTTTATTCACATCATAATCACCTAAAGCTTGTGTATCATCATCTCTAGATCCGAACCATCCATCATCTAATACGAAAAGTTCAACACCTAAATGGCTAGCTTTTTTAGCTAGGTTTTCTAATTTTCTTTGATTGAAGTCAAAAAAGAAAGGTTCCCAACTGTTGAGTACAACAGGTCGACTTAACTTTTGGAATTGCCTAGGTGTAATATGTGTATTGATAAATTCATGAAACGATTGACTTAATGTATTAAATCCTTGATCTGAATACGTCATGATGGATTCAGGTGTTTCAAATGATTCACCTTGATTGAGTGGCCACTCAAAACAATGAGGGTTGATGCCATTCATGACTCTCATCAATCCGTGGTTTGATATTTGAACAGCTTCATAGTGATTCCCACTATAAACAAGATTAATGCCTATACAGACACCATAATCTTCATGTGTACCTTTTTTAGCTAAAATGATACCAGGGTTATGACGATTACTACTATTTCCTGTAGTAGAATCATTAATATATGTCCCATATGAAAGCGGACGAATATGCTTATGTGTTTCCTTAATCCAACCACCATCAAAAGTGATCAAATCATAATCAGATTCTGGTAAATCAACCATCATACTCATGATTTTTCTAATCACAATTTGCTTGTCTTCTAAATTGATCAATTGTACACGTCTTGTAATGACATTTGAATTATAAAATGCAGTGTAAATTAGATTAAGTTCTATCTTAAATTTACGATCAATCATCTTAATAATCAAGCTCTTTACTTGTTGATCATTTGCTCTGGATATAGGCAACTCTTTACTTTCTACAACGCCATCAACCATTTGATATGAATCATAAACAAAGTCATTAACAAATGTTCCATCTGGCATTTTAACTTCAATAGGAGATATACGAAAATCGCCTTTTCCTATACCAGAATACTCTAATGTTAATAAATCAATTGAACTTTTATCTTCACCATCAACGTATTCAATTGTTGAACCAGCTCCAGCAGTAATTTTAGATTGAAAGGCTTCAAAACTTTGATCGATAAGCTTATGACCAAAATATAAATGTTCAAGCTGACCTGTTGGTAGAATTCTAAAAATGTAATTTAAATCCTTTGTACCAATCTTGAAATGTGAATGCTCAAATTTAATCATTTTGCACCTTCTTTTTAATCAAAATAGATTCATATGGCTTCAGTATTATATCACTTAAATCTTTTCTATTATAATTTGACAGGAGAATGTCACCGGTGAACATCATTGGAAATTTTTTATTCTTTTTAGACATATTTAATACGGTTGTTACAATCTCATTATCAAGAGTTCTGCTAAATATAAATATGTTTTTATTCATGTATAATGGCTTAAATGAGCCATTTATAAGTGTCTTACTCTTTTTTCTTATTTGAATGAGTTTCTTGTAATAACTATAAATGGAATTTGAATCTTTCAAATTATCTTCAACATTAATTGTTGAAGTATTAGCATTAACTTTTAACCATGGAGTCCCTTGAGTAAACCCACCATCTTTTGTCCATTGCATTGGAGTTCTTGCATTATCTCTACTTGTTTTCTTAATCATTTTGGTTCTGATAAATTGAGGGAATAACATCTTTTTTAACAGTGCGTTGATACGGTGTGTTTCAATATCTTTATATTCATCTAGTGAAACAAAGTCACCATTGGTCATTCCTATTTCATCACCTTCAAAAATATAAGGTGTTCCTTTTAAAGTAAGATTTAATGTCGCAAGCATCTTAGCACTTTCGCTATGATACTTTTGGTCATCACCATATCTAGACACTGATCTGGGTTGATCGTGATTCCCTAAATAATTCGCATTCCAATATGCTTCTTGTTGCCACTTAGAAATAACCTTCATAAATTTATTAGGGTTGAATTTTGTCTTGAACCATTTATTATTAATTTGATCAGTTTCCATATGTTCAAAAGCAAAAACCATATTTAATTCTTTACGCTCTGGAAGAATTAAATCATTGGCTTGTTTTGTTGTAACTAACACTGTTTCTCCAACAGTAAATGCATCATAATGATCCATGACTTCAGATCTTAAAGTCTTGAGAATCTTATGGCATCCTTCTTGCGAGTGATAGTGTTCGCTACCTGTTAGGACCAAGCTTTTTTTACCATCTTCTAATGATGTTTTATAAATGATATTGATGACATCACATCTAAATCCATAGATGCCTTTCTTCAACCAAAAATTCATGATATTTTGAACTTCATCCATGATTTTAGGATTGTTCCAATTAAGATCAGGTTGCTTCTTACTAAATAGGTGTAAGTAATATTCGTCACCTATTTTCTCCCAAGTTGTACCACTAAAAAAGCCAGTCCAATTGTTTGGTTCTTTTTTCCATATGTAGTAATCTCTATATTCACTTTTAGAATCCTGACTTTGAATAAACCATGGATGTTCATCTGATGTATGATTGATGACTAAATCCATTAAAATATGCAACCCTTTTTGAGCTGCTTTTTCAATAAGTTCATCCATATCCTTCATCGTTCCATATTCAGGATTAATATCCAAGTAATCACTAATATCATAGCCGTTATCATCATTAGGTGATTTATAAACTGGTGATAACCAAATTACATCTACACCCAATTCTTTCAAATAGTCAAGTTTTGAAATAATACCTTGAATATCTCCAATACCATCATTATTGCTATCCATGAAACTTCTAGGATATATTTGATAAACTATACCCTTCTGCCAAAGTTTAGTGTTTTCCATATCAGTAAGTCTCCTATAATCGAATAATTACTCTTATTATATAACAAAACACCTTATTTTTTATGGCCATCAGACATATTTAATATAAAAAAAGGTTATTCCATAATAGGAACAACCTCGATTAAAAATCTTTTAGTGCTTCTAGTAAATCTTTAAGTGGTAAACCTACGATTGTGAAGAAATCGCCTTTATAATGATCCACAATTTTTCCACCATCACCTTGAATTGCATAAGCTCCTGCTTTATCCATAGGTTCTCCAGTTTTAATATAGTCCCATATCTCTAAATCACTGATGGATTTCATTGAAACTTCAGTAGCTGAAATTAAGGTCTTAATCTTCTCTCCTCTAACTAAGGCAACGGCGGTGTAAACCACATGTCTATCTCCGGATAGGAGTTTAAGCATTCGATATGCATCATCATTATCTTTTGGTTTACCAAGAACTTCATCCTCAAAAACAACAATTGTATCAGCACCAATCACAACATCATTAGGATGTGAAGCAGCGACATGAATTGCTTTCATTTTGGCAAGTTCTATTGCCATTTCTTGAGGTTTTAATTTGGTATCTACAACCTCTTCAAGATGGCTTGGTTCAATCACAAAATCAAGTCCTGCATCTTTAAGTAACTTTTCTCTTCTGGGTGAACTGCTTGCTAGAATTAGCATGTTTCAACCCCCTTTATCGTAAAACATTATAACACATCTTAATCGTTATTTATCAATTATTTTACCGTGCGCATGTTATAATGGTAAGTAGAGAAGAGGTAAGCAAATGAATAAAATCATTCCATTACTAAAAAATGAATTAAAGATACCTTCAAAGTCTACACTGATTTTATCAGTGAGTGGAGGCGTCGACTCTATGGTGATGCTTTCTTTACTTCTACAAAGCACCTATAATATAGTCGTCGTACATTTTAATCATCTTAAACGTGATGCTTCTGTCATAGAAAAGGATTTAGTTGAAACTTTTTGTCAAAAAAACAAAATCCCATTTCATTATTATACGATATCCGTTAAGAATGGAAACTTCCATCACCAAGCACATCAGATGCGCTTTTTCTACTTGAATGAAGTGGCAACACTCTATAAAACACCTTATATCTTAACCGCACATCACTTAGATGACTTATTTGAAAATGTGCTCATTAAACTAACAAGAGGCAGCAACTTACTTGGGTATGCAGGTATGCAAATCATTCATTCAGATCATCAGTTTACATATGTTAAACCATTACTCTACACATCAAAACAAACGATTGAAGAATATGCTAGTATCCATAAAGTTCCATTTTTATCCGATGAGTCAAATGAAGAGAATTTTTATTTGCGGAACAGATATCGTCATGCAATTGTCCCAATTATGAAGCAAGAAAACGATCAATTACTCGAACAAATAAAACTTTATCATAATCAGATAACAAATGCCTTTGAATTTATTAGAAAGACCACTAAATCACTAATTAAAGATGACATGATTATCACAATTGATCAATATAAAACTTATGATGATGCCATCAAAGATGACATGGTTGCTTATCTCGTGGAGCATCATAATCTACCTTTATCCAATGATGTCATTCACAAGATTAAAAAGATGCTTTCTTCCAATAGACCAAATCAGGTATACAAGCTCAACAAAGAATATGCCTTCATAAAGGCATATGATGTTGCTTATATTAAGAAAATGTCACCTATAAAACCTGTAAAATTTAAGGTTAAAGAGGGTGATAATAACCTATTAAATATGGCTATTTTCACATTTTTATTGAAATCAGAAGCTATTACTGAAGATTTTACTAAATTATGTTATAATAAATTAGCATTTCCTCTATGGATTAGACATAGAGAAGATGGCGATTTGTTAGCCTTTGACTATGGTCATAAAAAATTGAAAAAATTGTTGATTGATCTCAAAATTCCTTATGAAGAAAGAAAAAATCTATGGGTATTATCAGACAACAATGATCAAATATTATGGGTTGAAAAATACTATAGAAATCAGACCTTAGGTGATACAAATTCCTTATACTTTCAACTGAAAGAGGTTAAAAAACATGCATAATGATATTTCTGAAATACTCGTAACAGAAAAAGAAATCGCAGATATTTGCATAAGATTAGGTTCACAGCTCACAAAAGATTACAAGGATAAAAACCCTATTCTCATCGGACTACTTAAAGGGTGTATGCCTTTTATGTCAGATCTTTCAAGAAAAATTGATCTAAAATTTGATATGGCTTATATGTCAGTCAGTAGCTACCATGGTGGTATTGCATCGTCTGGTGACGTTAAGATTAAAATGGATTTAGATATTTCAATTAAAGGTAGAGATGTACTCATCATTGAAGATATCGTTGATACAGCAAATACAATTGTAACAATTGTTGAATTATTTAAGCATCGCGGAGCAAACTCAGTTAAAATGGTAACACTCCTTGATAAACCTGAAGGTAGATTGAGACCTTATCAGCCAGAATATGTTGGCAAAGTTATTCCAAAAGCATTCGTCGTAGGTTATGGTTTAGACTATGATGAGTATTATAGAAACTTACCCTATGTTGGGGTACTAAAACCTGAAGTATACAATCACGAATAAGGGGGTGTCTTTATGAATCAAAGCCCAAGAAGACCAGATTCAAAAAAGAAAGTTGATTACAAGAAAAAACCTGATTATTTAATCATGCTTTTTACTTTAGTCGTTGTTATTGGCGTATTTTTATTTCTACGTGATGCTCTAGAAGGACAAGTTCAAGAACTCACAGTCAGTGAAATTCAAAACGCTGCAGATTTAGGACATATCGAATCCATTGAATATTCGCTTATTGGGGGCGATAATTTTGACCTTGTTCAAGTCAGTGGTCAAATTTATGAACAACACAAGCAATTTTATGATAATATCGTAAGTTTTGAAAGAGTCATGCGTATCGATCAAGCACAAGATATCATGGATACCGTCGAAGCATATGGAGGTACGACCGTTGTTGTTGCCAAATCAGGCATAACTTTCTGGTCTGTTGTCTTCAACTTAGTTCCTATTGTACTAGTTCTTGTGATATTGTTTATCATATTTAGAAATGCAAACAATCAAAATAGTAAAGCATTTGATTTTGCGAAGAATAGAGCAAAATTAAATCGTGAAAAATCAGTAACATTTAAAGACATTGCAGGTTGTGAAGAAGAAAAACAAGAGATGGAAGAGTTAATTGACTTCTTAAAAGCTCCAAAGAAATATATTGATATGGGAGCTAGAATTCCAAAAGGGGTTCTTCTCGTAGGTTCTCCTGGTACTGGTAAGACCTTACTCGCAAGAGCTGTATCCGGTGAAGCGAACGTCCCATTCTTCTCAATTTCGGGTTCTGACTTTGTTGAAATGTTCGTTGGTGTTGGTGCTTCTCGTGTACGTGACTTATTTAAAGTTGCTAAAGAAAATTCACCTTGTATCATCTTTATCGATGAAATCGATGCAGTTGGACGTCAACGTGGCGCAGGCTTAGGTGGTGGACATGATGAAAGAGAACAAACACTGAATCAATTACTTGTCGAAATGGATGGTTTTACTACCAATATGGGAATCATCATCATGGCAGCAACCAATAGACCAGACGTCTTAGATCCAGCATTATTAAGACCAGGACGTTTTGATAGACAAATTACGATTAACTTACCAGATGTACGCGGACGTGAAGCAATTCTTAAAGTCCATGCAAGAAATAAGAAGCTTGATCCAAAAATCATGCTCAATGATTTTGCAAAACGCATTCCAGGTTTTACTGGTGCAGATATTGAAAACTTATTAAATGAAGCAGCGCTTCTTGCTGCTAGAGATAACCGCACATTGATATCAGCAATTGATATGGATGAAGCTATTGACCGCGTGATGATGGGGCCAGCTAAAAAGAGTAGAAAATATTCTGTTGAAGAAAAGAAAGTTGTTGCTTATCATGAAGCAGGACATGCTGTCATTGGTATTAAATTAGAAGATGCAAACGTCGTTCAAAAAGTAACAATTATTCCAAGAGGTGTCGCAGGTGGTTATAACCTGATGATTCCTGCTGAAGAAAAATTCTTACAAACTAAGAAATCCTTAACAGCTCATATCATTTCTTTCCTTGGTGGTAGAGTTGCTGAAGAAATCGTATTTGATACAGTCACAACAGGTGCTTATAATGA
>Ga0180008_1001408_pt1 | contig 15274 bp, 15 predicted proteins | sample MM_PW_MetaG_FD_121121 | JGI IMG/M metagenome (GOLD analysis project Ga0180008, IMG submission 121121) | Groundwater microbial communities from the Aspo Hard Rock Laboratory (HRL) deep subsurface site, Sweden - MM_PW_MetaG | ecosystem: Environmental > Aquatic > Deep subsurface > Groundwater...
CGGCTGTTTTCAGAGCCTTTGAACCCAGTCGCGCGGCCCGGTAAGATGCGTGCACTTTTCACCCTTCGCTATAGCAGGACAGTCGCCATGAGCATCAAATCGGATAAGTGGATTCGCCGCATGGCTCAAGAGCACGGCATGATTGAGCCGTTTGTCGAGCGCCAGGTACGTGTTGAGGGTGCGCAGCCACTGATTTCTTACGGCGTTTCCAGCTACGGTTATGACGTACGTTGCGCTGATGAATTCAAGGTGTTCACCAACATCAACTCGGCGACTGTCGACCCTAAGAACTTCGATGAGAAGAGCTTTGTCGATGTGAAAAGCGATGTGTGCATCATTCCACCGAACTCTTTTGCGCTGGCGCGCACTGTGGAATTCTTCCGTATTCCTCGTGATGTGTTGACCATCTGCCTGGGTAAAAGCACCTATGCGCGCTGCGGTATTATCGTCAACGTCACGCCGCTGGAGCCGGAATGGGAAGGCCACGTGACCTTGGAATTCTCTAACACCACCACCTTGCCGGCGAAAATCTACGCCAACGAAGGCGTCGCGCAAATGCTATTCCTGCAGTCTGATGAGGCCTGTGAAGTGTCCTACAAGGACCGGGGTGGCAAGTACCAAGGTCAGCTGGGCGTGACCCTGCCAAGGGCCTGAGTGGTTGATCCAATAAAAAGCCGGGCGATGCCCGGCTTTTTATTGTCCGTAATTTTTATGGGGCGCCATCCTTGGTGAGCCCCTAGGTTTTCATGGTGCTAATGGCAGTTCGCGCTTGTGGCGGGTGGCGTCAAAGGTGCGCACGATAATGGCGTAGGCTTCTTCGCGCACCGGTTGGCCGTGTAGGAAAGCGTCTATTTCTGCATAGCTAACGCCGTGGGCTTCCTCATCCGGTTTGCCGGGGCGCAGCTCTTCCAGGTCGGCGGTCGGCACTTTGAACGCTAAGTTATCAGGCGCGCCCAAGTGCTTGGCGATTGCACGTACTTGGCCTTTGACCAGGCCGGAGAGCGGGGCAAGGTCGCAAGCACCGTCACCAAATTTGGTGAAGAAGCCCATCACAGCTTCGGCGGCGTGGTCAGTGCCGATGACCAGGCCGTTGTTGGCGTTAGCGATGGCGAACTGGGCGACCATGCGGATGCGTGCCTTGACGTTACCCATGACAAAGTCGCGGCGGGCGTCGCTTAGCTTCTGCAGGTGAGTCACCTGCTCGCCCAGACCCGTTACGCTGCCTGCGATATTGACCGTGTCTTCTTCATCCGCGCGGATAAATTGCAGCGAGGCTTGGGCGTCATGTTCGTCGTGCTGGGTGCCATGGGGCAGGCGGACGGCGATAAAGCGATAGGCCGAGTCGCCGGTTTCTTCACGCAACTCTTCAATTGATAGCTGTGCCAGGCGTCCGGCGGTCAATGAGTCGACACCGCCGCTGATGCCCAGCACCAGTACCTTCAGGCCCGAATTGCGCAGGCAGTGCTTGATAAAGGTCTTGCGTCGTTCGACTTCGGCGACTAGTGCGGCTTCGTCAGAAAAAGGCGGTATCACATCCAGGGCAGCGGCAATTTCAGCTTGGCGGTTGCTCATTTCAAAGTCCTCACGGGAAGCAGAACACATGGCTTATGCGGTCGCGCGGCACAACTACCCGGCTGTCAGCATCAAGCGTTAAGACAAAGTGCAAAGCTTACGTTGAACCAGCGGCAAAGTGCACGCTAGAGCTGCATGCCGGAGGGTGACTGAATCGCAGGCAAAAGAAAGGGCGCTAAAAAGCGCCCTAAAACGATGATCTGTGGAGTAAGTCCGCCTTGTCTGAACGGTGACCGCTGAATTGGTTCAGTGGTTGCCGACGAACGGTCAGTCGCTGCTGCGCTTCAGTTTGTCGGCATCAGTAGCAGGCGCTTGCTGCCATACACCTTGTCGAGGTTTTGCGACTGGAACGGGAAGCTCATATAGCCGCCCTTGAGCCAGGCGTCGATGCCGTCGGCGTAGTGTTTGCTGGCGGGGTTGCCTGATTGGCCGGAACTGTTGAGGCCTATTAGCGGCTCTTCGCGGCCGAAGTCGACGACGATGCGCATGGCTGGGATCAACCAGGTGTCAAAGTTCTCGCCCCAGTTGTAGGCCGCCACATTCAGCGTGCTGTGATCACCACCGGCCGGGTAGGGGCCGCGGTCCAGGTAGCCCTTGATGGCGTTGATGCTGCTGCGCTGGCTGGCACTCATGTAGGGCGCCAGTTGGCTGGTCTCGGTGGTCCAGTTGTAGGTGTGCAACTTGCCCCACTGCCAGGCGCTACGGTCACGGCCTAGTTTGTTTTCCAGTAGCGTCACTGCGCCGGCGAGGCTGCGCGCGAGGATGGTTGGTTTGTCTTCTTGCTGTGCGGTGCGGCGATCATTCCAGAAGGGGCTGTCTTCCCGGCCCAGCAAGTGGTCGGCCTGGGCGGAGTAGGAGCTGTTGGCAGTTTCGACCAGAGCCTTCCACGCTGGATTGCTTTCGGGGCCCAACTCGTCGAGGAAGGTCTCCCTGGCGCTTTGGTGGAGAAAGGCGCTATACAGCGCGGCGTCTGCCGAGGTGGCGGCCATTTTGCCGTCAAACTTCATCAGCCGGCCGTGCGCTTCACGGGCTTTGCTGCGTTCTGCTGCAGGCAGGGCGTCGATAGCCGCCTTCAGGCCTTCCGCCATGCCGGGCGCGCTGAACATATTCTGCAGTTTGGCAACGAAGGGCGAGGTCTGGTCGTACTGCATGGCGATCATGCTCTGGGTGTCATGCTTGCCCGTTGCTGCCAGTGCGGCGATACGCTCGGCGCGCTCGGGGTAAAACCAGGAGTTGGACAGTTGCATGCCATAGCCACGCGGTACCGTGCGCTGGTTGGCGGTGCCCAGCCAGCCGCTTGGTGGGTCTTGATCGTAGGGGTGCAGCATGGGGTCGGCAAACCCATCCCAGTCGTACTGGCTGTCCCAGCCGGGGGAGGGCATCAGACCCAGACCTGCGCGGCGATTGGGGAAGCGCCCGGTGACCTGCCAGCCAATATGCTGCGCATCGGCGAAGACGATATTCAGCGGCATGGCACGCACTTCACGGGTGACCTCAAAGGCCTGCTCGACCGACTGGGCGCGCGACAGATCGAAAAACGCATCGAGCGTCTGATCCGCTTCGAATTGGGTGGTTTTCAGCGCCAGGCCATAGCCGCTGCTCAGCTGCATGGGTTGTAGTGCGTGCTTACGCTCGTTGAGCACCGAATTCAGCAGTGGGCCGTGGCGGGTTTCAAAAATGGTTTCGCGGATGGGGCGTTGCCCTTTGATGAAGAATGTCTCTTGGCGTTCTTGGGCGGGTAACCATTTACCGTCTGCCAGGTAATGCAGGCGGCCGTTCTGACGTTTGACTTGCTCAAGGAATAAATCTTGGTTGTCGCCCATGACCATGGTCATGCCCCAGCCCAGCTTACCGTTAAAACCCGCCACCACAGCGGGCACGCCGGCAATCGAGACGCCGGCGGCCTGGTATTTGGGCGAGCGAATTTGCACGAAATTCCACACGGATGGCATCGACAATGGCAAGTGGGTGTCGTTGGCCAACAAGCTTTTGCCGCTGCGCGTGCGCTGAGGGGTAAACGCCCAGTTGTTGGATGCCGCCACACCGAGCATGTGCGTATCCGCAAATTGGCTGACGGCCGCGCTAACGTCGCTTAGCCCGGCCAGCTGTCCATTGAGGTCAAGCCCGCGGAGTTTGCTGGCTTCTTCAATTGGTAAGGGCTCATCGGGGTAGGTCGGCAGCAACCAGGCGAGCTGCTCGCTGCCGACCTTTTGCGCGAGTACCAGGGCGGCGATTTCTTCCTGCAGGTTGACCGACAAGCCAAAATTCAGCAGGCAGAACACCAATACAGAGTCTTCGGCCTTCCAGTACGCCGGGCGATAACCGGATTCGGCCAGATCCATCGGCAGCTTGTCACGGTAACGGAACAGGTAGGCGTTGACCCCACGAGCATAGACCTCGAAGAAGCGTTTGATCCGCGGCGATGCACTGCTGTAGAGCACCTCAGCGCTCTTTTTCAAATTGACCGCGCGCATGAAACGGTCCATTTCCAACACGCCGGGGCCGGCCATTTCAGCCAGGCGACCTTCGGTCATCAAGCGCAGGCCGACCATTTGGCTGAGGCGGTCGCTGGCATGTACATAGCCGAGGGCGAACAGCGCGTCATGGAAGGTGGTGGTTTCGATGAGTGGCATGCCCAGAGGGTTGCGACGAATCACCACGCTTTGCGCCAGGCCTTTTACCCTGACAATTCCCTGATCCGCGGGCACGCTGTCGCTGTAGCGGCTGTTCAGGAGTGACTGGCAGCCAGTCAGCGCGACCACTGCCGTGAGTACGGCGGCGAGGCTGAGGTGGGCCATGGGGCGTAACGCGCGCGCTAGCATGCAGCTGGCTCCTTGCGGATGGAAAACGATCGGGTGAGTGTGCGCCTTCCGGCAAGTGCGTGGGCGCGCAGGTGCGGACGTACTACGTTAGCCAGGGGCCACGCGCCTGACAAGGCGCGTGGCGGGTGAAATCAGGCGTGTTTGCGGCCTGCCGGCAAGGCTTCATCGAGCAGCCAGCGCGCGGCCGCGCGCGCAGCTGCTTTGTGCTGCAGCTCCAATTCACTGAAGTGCTGCTCGTGCTGGCGCCGCACGCTTTTCTCCAAGGCTTTCCACTCGGCGTGGGTCGGCACTTGGGCGGTTGCCACGAACAGCTGGTGAAAAACCTCACAGCGCGGATTCTGACTAAGGGTGCTGTCGTAGTTATCCAGCAGCACCTTGATTCGAATCGCACCCTCGATAAGCGGGAGCTGACCGTCGAGCAAACTGCTGGCAAGAATCTGTAGATCACCACCAATGCGCTCACGCTGCGCATTGAGCGCCTCGGTTTGCGTTTTTTCCTTGGCCCAAACGCGACGCCACAGATACAGGGCGTAGAGTGCCAGCGCCGTAATCAGCGCTGCGCTGGTGATCAATGCGAGCAGAGTGAGGTTGTTCATCGCAGGGTTATGCGCCGTGGCATTTCTTGAATTTTTTCTGGCTGCCGCATGGGCAAGGGTCGTTGCGGCCAACGTCTTTCAGCGCGTTGCGCACAGGTTCCTGATGGCCATGATTGCAGTCTGGACCATGTACGTGGCCGTGATCATGGCTGTGGGCGTGATCGTGGTCATGATTGCAGTCAGGGCCGTGAACGTGTTCTTGCTGGGTCATGCGAGTTACTCCTGGATGTAATTGCCGGGAATTATCTCGCCATTGCGCGACATGTGCACGCTCCGTCCGAATAACCAGCCAGTTTTGACCGCACCCTGTAATCGATAGGGTATGGGTCTATCGGGTTTTTCCAGTGCCTTGACGATTTGCCGTAGGTGTCGCCAGAGGTTGGTGCGCACCGGCACGTCGAAGATGTAGTGGCCATGAGCGGGTACGGTGAAGGACGCATTCGACTCGCCCTCAGCAAGTTTCACCTGATTCAGGTGCACCACGTAGTCCAGCCCGCGCACCGGCAGGCTGAAGCTGTTGGGGTTGTCGATGCGAAAGCGCAGCGTGAAGTGCTGCTCCAGCAATTTGGCTTTGACCACATCGACTTTGACCAAGCTGACCGCGGGGTCTTTAAAGTCCCCTGATGACCAAGAGGAACAACCGCCTAGGCCGGAAAGGAGGCCAAAAAAAAGCAATAGGCTGAGAATTCTTATCGTTTGCGCCTGAGAAAACATTGCATACTCCGAATGACGCATCAGTGTAACAAGCAAGTGCTTGGCTGCCACCTGTTGTGACGGTAAAAAAACCTGCGCCATACTGAGCAACGAATAGGACAGGAGTATGACCATGGCTCGCTACGAAATTGCCTTCAGTGCGCAATTGGTTCCGGGGGCTCAACTCGCGCTGGTGAAAGCCAACGTGGCCAAGCTGTTTCAGGCCGATGAGCAGCGCCTGGCGTTGCTGTTTTCCGGGCGGCGTATCGTGATTAAAAGCAACTTGGATGCGGCCGGCGCTGAAAAATATCGCTCGACTCTGGAGCGCGCAGGGGCAGTGGTCGACGTCGTTTGCCTCGACGATGAGATCGAAGAAATTGTGCTCACCGCGCCGCCAGCTGAGGCCTCAGATCCAGCGGTCGCTAACCCGGTAGCTACGCCGGCTCCTAGCGTTACCAGCTCACCTGTCGGGCGTTTGCAGGTGGCGCCGCGTGACGAATACATGGCCGCATTTGCCGAGGTGGATGCCCCCGATTTTGGCATTGCCCCGCTTGGCGACGATGTGCAGGATGAAAAGCCGCAGGTAGCGGCTCCCGTACTGGATTTGTCGCAGTTCAGCCTGGCGCCACCTGGCAGTGATATGGGCGAAGCGAAAAAAGCCCCGCCCGGCCTCGCCCCTGATATTTCTCATCTGAAATTACAGGACTAGCCTGCGGCGTTCGATGCACCTTGTGCGAATGATCGGCTGAGCAGTATCAAAAATAGCTTGCACAGCATTTCTTGAACTTCAGCCCGCTCCCACACGGGCACGGGTCATTGCGCCCGAGTTTGGTTTCGACCGTGGGATCAATGAAATACCAGTTGCCGTGATTACGCACGAACGCTGAACGTTCGCGGTGGCTGTGCTCGCCACCTTCGTCATGCCAGTGGGCGGTAAAGGTCACATAGGCGTGCTGAGGCTCACTCTCGATCAGCTCGGTCTGCTCCACCTCAAGCCCAAGCCAGGCGCTGCCTTGGCTCCAGGCTTGTATGGCGTGTTGGTCGAGCTTGGCTTGTTGGGCCGGCAGCGTGCTGCGCACCAGATAATCGATCAGCCCCAGAGCGTAGGCGCTATAGCGTGAGCGCATCAAAGCTTCGGCACTGGGTGCCGGAGAGCCTGCGTGATAGCGGCCGCAGCAAAGCATCAGTAATTGACCGCTGCAGCATGGGCAGATTGTGCTGTTCACGGATTTACCACCAGTACTTGCCAAAATTTTCCGGGTTGGCCCAAAACTTGGCATTCAGCCAGTCAGGCACCTGTTTGTAGTCGAGCAGGTCGTATGTGAACAGGTTGAGTATTTGCTCATCGCGTTGGAAGCACTCACTGGCCTGCAGAGCCAAGGCAAAAAAGTCGGTCTCGTGCCAGTCACAGGCGTTGAGGTCGACTAGCACGGCCATTCGGCTAGCATTCAGGTTGCGAATACCTCCCAGTAATTCCAGGCCTGCGCGCTTGGGCAAGTGCTCAAGGCAATCGACGACTAGGGCTAGATCGAAGCGTTGCGCGGCGACTTCAGCAGGCAGTTCGCCTGGCTCTGCGTGGACAATGTGGCAGTCCGGGCGGGCTTGAATAAATGCATCAATCGCGGGTAATTCGTGGCTTCCGACCACAAGCAGCCGAGCCGGCGTGTAGCGCGCCAGTAAGGCAGCAAGGGCGTGTTGTGGTGTGCGGGTCGATAGTGTGGCAGGCATGATAATTCCTCACTCAGTGCACAAAGACTAACGTGCAGCTGCAGGGCGGCCTAGTGGGGATAGTGCTACTAATGTGTTTATGTATTCTCTGGCGTATTTTCTGACTGGCGTCTTTACTTTGTCAGTATCGGTTTTTACCGATTTACCAATAGGAGTCTTAAATATGAGCATCACCAGAAAAGCATTACCCCTAATTGTCGCGAGTACCTTATTAACCGGTTGCGCCGGCCTGCAGAAAACGGATTGGCCAACCTGTGCCGCGGTCGGCGGTGTGGGCGGTGCTGCTCTGGGCGCTATTGAAAGCTCGACATGGGCCGGTGGCGGTGCTGTATTGGGTGCTGGTATGGCGGCGGCTTATTGCTGGGTGCATGGCGCCAGCGAAGAGCAGGTTGTAATGGTTGAAGAGGTTGTAGTGGTTGAGGAGGTTATGGCTGAGCCTGTGCGTGTTGAGTTGGATGTTAAGTTCGACTTCGATAAGGCTCAGGTCAAACCAGAAAGTTATGGCGATATCAAAAATCTGGCTGACTTCCTGACTCAGTACCCGCAAACCACCACTGTGGTTGAAGGCCATACCGACTCCGTAGGCAGTGATGCTTACAACCAGACCCTGTCCGAGCGCCGCGCCAATGCAGTGCGTGATGTATTGGTTAACCAGTACGGTGTAGGCGGTGAGCGCGTTAATGCGGTTGGCTATGGCGAAACTCGTCCGGTTGCCGACAACGCCAGTGCTGAAGGCCGCGCGGTCAATCGCCGCGTAGAAGCTGAAGTAGAAGCACGTCCTTGATCGCCTGGCTCCAGGCTTTCTGAAGAAAACAAGCCAGACCCTTAGGGGCTGGCTTGTGCAGCTCCCAGGGTAGGTCTTTACTCCTAAGTTACCGGTAATAGCCGGCAATACAGGAGATTCGTACCATGAGAGTTAGATCCATAATGGGGTTCGCCCCCGTTCTCTTGGTCAGCAGTGTTCTTTCAGGTTGTGTCACAACTTCCAGTACGGGAGATGCGCCGCTCAACCAAGGGAACTGGCCCCTGTGCAGTGCAATTGGCGGCCTTGCCGGTGCTGGTTTGGGCGCAATTGAAAGTTCTACATGGGCAGCAGGTGGCGCCGTGGCCGGTGCGGTCATTGGCACGCTGATTTGCTACGCCCAAGATGGTGATGAAGATGAAGACGGTGTGTTTGATCGTCGCGATCGTTGCCCAGGAACCCCGCCCAATACGTCCGTGCATCCAAACGGCTGCCCCATCAAGGAATACGCCAGTACGCCGGTCGAGCCAGAGCCCATTGAGGTTATGGAAGCGGTTCGGGTAGAGCTGGATGTGAAGTTCGATTTCAACAAATCAGACGTTAAAGAAAACAGTCAGGCGGATATCAAGAGTCTCGCTGACTTTATGAAACAGTACCCGCAAACCACCACAACCGTTGAAGGGCATACCGACGCGATAGGCAGCGAGGCATATAACCAAGGCTTGTCCGAGCGCCGTGCCAATGCGGTGCGCGATGTGCTGGTCAATCAGCACGGCATCTCCAGTAGCCGGGTTTCATCAGTTGGCTATGGCGAGTCGCGACCGGTTGCTGACAATGACAGCGAATCCGGGCGGGCAATCAATCGGCGCGTTGAAGCAGAGGTTGAAGCGCAACCGTAACGGATGTCATGTGCTGACAGGCCGTTGCGAACCTTGGCGTTAGTTCGCAACGGCCTGTTAGGAAGTGACAGGTTTAAACCCAGTAAAAGCTGTGAAGCTGTCCCTGCTTTGCAGTTTTTACCGGTCTTCTGGCCGCACACCCCCTAAAGCAGATAAGGTGCAGCGAAATAACAAAGTGTTGGGGGCGGGTGTGAAAATATTTCTGGTTTTGGGTAAGTGCCTGACGGCACTGTTTTGGGGGGTAGTACTGGCAAATCTGTTGCAACCTTTCGCACAGCCTTTTGCGCTGCTGTTAAATGGCGCAGGCGCTTTTATTCTGCTGATTCATGCACTTGAACTGTGGTTTTTTAACGCGGGCCTTAGTGCCTGCCCTAAGCCGGCCCTGCAGCGTGTGCAAGTGATGCTGTTTGGGGTTTTTCAGCTGCTCGGGCTGCCCGCTGAACAAGCCGCTGTTGCCGCTGACGCAGAGTCCCAGGAAACCCTGCAGTTGGAGGTCGAACATGCGTAGCTTGCTCGCTCTCGCCGTATTTTTTAGTCCCCTTGCCCTTGCGCAGGCTGTGATTGAAGTCGACTCCCACACGTTTATGCGTCTGCCAAGCAATACCAACGTGCTGCTCTTGGACCGTTTGGACATTGCCGACCATGGCACGTTGTTGATCCCTGCAGGTTTGACCGAAATCCGCGTGGCGCAGCTGCGCTTGGGGCGTGAAGCGCGCCTGGCGATTGCCCCGAGTGAGCACGCGTTACGTCTTGAGGTGGCGGCTGCCGAGATTGCCAGTGGTGCGCAAATCAGTGCGCGTGGCGCCCAGGGCAGCGCCGAAAAACCCGCATTGCCGGGGCGCGACTTGAGTGTGCGGTTACAGGCCGTGACTCTAGAAAGTTTGATCTTGGATGCCCGTGGCGGTGCAGGTGCGCCTGGTTATGCCGGTCTTTCCGGTGCGGACGGCGAGCAGGGGGGCTGTACGTGGGGTGAGGCCAGTCGCGGCCATGATGGTTTGGATGGCGGCGATGGCCAGCCGGGTGCTGCCGGTGCGCAAGTACGTTTGGAAGTGCCGCAGGGTTTCCCGGTTGAACAGTTACAGGTCCGGGTGGATGGCGGCAGTGGTGGGCAGCCGGGCGTGCCAGGTGCAGGCGGTCAAGGCGGCATGAGTAAGGGCTGCTGGCTATACAGTACCGACGGCGCTCGCGATGGTAAGCCGGGGCAGGCGGGGCGTGCAGGTCAGTCAGGCCCCGCTGGTGCAGTGAATGTCGTGCAGTTCTAGCCGTCCAACCGCTGCTTGCCGGCAGCGGTTGGACGGTTAGAACGAGGGGCGTGCGCCGGCTATTGCGATGACCAGCAGCCCCAGCAGCAGATTGATGCCGACCAGGCGGCGAATACGCCCCAGTACCGCACCGCCGGTCGGCCAGTCTTCTGCCGTTACGGCGCGGCGCAACTCGGGCAGTTGCAGCGCCTGAATGCGCAGAAACAGTGCCAGCATGGCGATATACAGCCCCATCATCACGTGCACATAGCGTGGCGCGCTATCGAAGCCGCTAAAGCGCAGGTGCAGCATGCCGACGCCGGTAATCGGCAAAACAATTACCGCAGCCCAGACCCAGTAGAAAAATCGTGGGAAGACTTCTAGCCAGAGTTTAAGGCGCGATGGCGCTTCCAGCGCGGCGACGGCTGCCGGGCGCAAGATCATCCACGCGAAAAACATGCCGCCCACCCAGACCAGAGCGGCGAGCAGGTGCAAGCTGTAAACGAAGGTGTATGGGGTCATGGGGTACTCCTGTTGGTTAAACACTTATTTACGCGCTGTGGCGTGTCGTACCGGCCGCGTCTGCGGTGGAGCACGTAAACAGGTTCTAAGCGGTTCAGCGCGGGATCAATTAGCGCGCTATGATAGCCGCCGATTTCAAGCACTGAAAATTTATCCAGCCTTTTTGCACCAAGACCTCATGCTCAGTACCGAACTCAAGTCCCAGATCCAGGGCGCCTATACCCGTTTTCTCGAAGCCAAGTCGCTCAAGCCGCGCTATGGCCAGCGCCTGATGATTGCCGAAATCGCCAAGGTGCTGGGGGCCATTGAAGTGGATGACGAGGGCCGGCGTGTCGGTGAGCCCGCTGTTGTAGCGGTTGAGGCCGGTACCGGTACGGGCAAGACCGTGGCCTACAGCATGGCGGCGATTCCTACGGCCAAGGCGGCGGGAAAACGCTTGGTGATTGCCACCGCCACCGTGGCGCTGCAAGAGCAGATCGTGCACAAGGACCTGCCGGACCTGATGCGCAACAGTGGCCTGAATTTCAGCTTCGCCCTGGCCAAGGGCCGCGGCCGTTATTTGTGCCTGTCCAAGCTGGATATGCTGCTACAGGAAGGCCAGGCGCAAAGCGCCACCGCGCAGCTGTTCGAGGAAGAAGGCTTCAAAATCGACGTAGATGAACAGAGTCAAAAGCTGTTTACCGCAATGATCGAAAAACTGGCAGGTAACAAGTGGGACGGTGACCGCGACAGCTGGCCGGAAGAGTTGGAAGATGCCCGCTGGTCGCAGCTGACTACCGATCACAGCCAGTGCACCAGCCGCCATTGCCCGAACTTTCAACAGTGTGCTTTTTACAAAGCGCGTGAGGGCATGGGCAAGGTCGATGTCATCGTCACCAACCATGACATGGTTTTAGCTGACCTGGCCCTGGGCGGCGGTGCGGTATTGCCGGACCCGCGTGACACCCTCTACGTGTTTGACGAAGGGCATCATCTGCCAGACAAGGCGATTGGTCATTTCGCCCATTTCACCCGCCTGCGTTCGACTGCAGATTGGCTGGAGCAGACGGCCAAGAACCTCACCAAGTTGCTCGCTCAGCATCCGCTGCCGGGTGATTTGGGCCGTTTGATTGAGCAGGTGCCGGAGCTGGCGCGAGAAATCAAAACCCACCAGCAGTTTATGTTCGCCGCCTGCGAGCAAGTGGCTGACTTCAAACCGGGCGAAGACATGCAGGGCCGCGAGCGGCCGCGCCATCGCTTTGTGGGTGGCCTGGTGCCGCCGCATTTGATTGAGTTGGGCGTAGAGCTGAAAAAGGGTTTTTCCAAGCTGACCGAACTGTTCACCGGGGTGGCCGAGAAACTTAAGGAGGCTATGGACGGCGAGTCTACTGTCGGCATTGCCAGCCATCAGGCCGAAGAGTGGTACCCGCTGTTCGGCAGCCTGCTGGCGCGTGCTCAGGGCAGTTGGGAGCTGTGGCTGGCCTTTACCGCCGAAGACCCGGAGGCCAGCCCGCCGATGGCGCGTTGGTTAACGTTGGCTGACAGCGGCGCGCTGTTTGATATCGAGGTCAACGCCAGCCCGATCCTGGCCGCCGAAACGCTGCGGCGTAACCTGTGGAATGTCGCCTATGGCGCACTGGTAACCTCGGCGACGCTGACGGCGCTGGGCACCTTTGATCGCTACCGCATGCGGGCCGGCTTGCCGAAAGGGGCGGTGACCGCTGTGGTGCCCAGCCCTTTCCACCATGCTGATGCCGGTGTGTTGCGGGTGCCTAACCTGAATGCCGATCCGCGTGATGCGGTGGCGCATACGGCCGCTATTATTCGTGACTTGCCCGGCTTGGTTGAGGGCTCACGCGGCACGCTGGTGCTGTTTTCCTCGCGCAAGCAAATGCAGGACGTCTTCGAAGGGCTGGAGCGCGACTGGCGCAAACGGGTCTTTATTCAGGGCAATCTGTCCAAACAGGAAACCCTGAACAAGCACAAAGCGCGGGTCGATAGCGGTGAGGAAAGCGTACTGTTTGGCCTGGCGAGCTTTGCCGAGGGTGTCGATTTGCCGGGTGCCTATTGCGAGCATGTGGTGATTGCCAGGATCCCCTTTGCTGTACCGGACGACCCAGTAGAAGCGGCCCTGGCCGAGTGGATCGAGGCGCGCGGTGGCAACCCCTTTATGGAAATCGCCGTGCCGGATGCCTCGCTGCGCCTGGTGCAGGCCTGTGGCCGCCTGCTGCGCACCGAAGCGGACCGCGGAACTATTACCCTGCTGGATCGGCGCGTGGTCACTCAGCGTTACGGCAAGTCGATTCTCAATGCCTTGCCGCCGTTTCGTCGGGAAATTAGTTAGCGCCCTTCGCTCGGTGCCAGGCAACTCGCTGCGCCAAATAGGTTCCAAGTCACGCGTGAACAAGGCCTTGGTCGTCACCGAGGCCTGGATTTTGCCCCAGGCAGTGTTGCCTGTGGCGGCCAAACAATGGGGAGTGTGGTGGGTGAAGGGTAAACGCAGGCTGCAGACAAGTGTTTGGCTATCCGCGCTTTTGACTTATTGCGGCGCCGCCATGGCGATCGAGCCGCAGGAGTTGTTCAATTTTGTCCGGCCGCTGGATGCTGTGCAGGTCGCGACGCAGGATGCCGATCTACCCAACCGTATTGGCGAGCCAACCCCGCAGGGTGAGGTGCTGCGCCGGATAACCTTCCAGCCCGCCGAGCAGCCGAGCGTAAGGCTTACCCCGCAGAACGGTAGCTGGGATTGGTCGCAGCAAGCGCTGGTCAGCCTGCGTGTGCAAAACGCCATGGATTGGGCGCTGACCCTCGATGTGTTGATCGAAAGTGCGGATGGCCAGCGTTTGAGCACCCGTATTGCCTTGCCCGCCGGTCCCGCGCAAACCCTGTTGATTCCTCTGCAAACGGTATCTCCCCGTGATCAAGGGATGCGTGCCGGTGTGCCGATGCCCTGGATGCACAAAGGCCAGCGACTGCTGCTGGCGGGCACGGTCAGTGGCGCACTCGATCTGAGCAAGGTCAGCGCACTCACACTCTCCGTGCCGCAACCCAAGGCGGCGCAAGATATTTTGATCAGCCAGTTTGGCGTTAGTAGCGAACAGCTCACGCGCGCCGCTTATGCCGAGATTGTCGACAGCTACGGGCAGTTCACTCGGGCCAACTGGCCGGGCAAGATCCAGCGCGATGCGCAGTTGCAGCAAGCGGTTGCCGAGGAACAAGCGCAGTTACAGGGCTGGCTGGCTGAGCGCCCGGCGCAGGATAAATTCGGTGGCTGGATGGGCGGGCAAGCGTTCGAGGTCAGTGGTTTCTTCCGTACCGAGAAGCGCGACGGGCGCTGGTTGCTCGTTTCGCCTGAGGGGCATCCGTTCTACTCACTGGGCGTCAACGCGGTGACGGCCGAGCAGAGCGCGACCTATGTCGAGGGGCGTGAGGCGATGTTTACCGATCTGCCGCAAGAGGGTAATGCTCTGACGGCTTATTTCGGCTCGTCGGATAGCCGCAGTGAAACTGGCTCCAACCAGGGTCGAGCATTTGCCAGCGGGCGCTGGTTCGATTTCTACAAAGCTAACCTGCAGCGCAGTTATGGCCAGGTTGACCCTGCTGCCTGGCGCGCACGGAGCAAGGACCGCCTGCAGGCCTGGGGCTTTAACACCCTGGGTAACTGGAGTGAACCGGCGTTCGGCGGCGATTCACGGATGCCGTTCAGCATTCCGCTGTCGATTCGTGGCGACTACGCCACCATCAGCACCGGCGTTGATTGGTGGGGCGCAATGCCGGATCCCTTCGATCCCCGCTTTGCCATGGCCACCGAGCGCGCTGTAGCGATTGCCTCGCGTGATCACCGCGACAATCCCTGGCTGCTCGGCTATTTCGCCGATAACGAATTGGCTTGGGCTGGCCCTGCGAGTGACCCCAATGGCCGTTATGCCCTGGCGTACGCCACGCTGCGTTTGACCACCGATGTACCGGCCAAGCGCGCCTTCCTTAAACAGTTGCGCGATAAATACCGCAATCAGAATGGCCTGTCTCGCGCCTGGGGCATTGAGCTGCAGGCTTGGGAACTAATGGAAGACCCAGGGTTTCAGGCACCGCTGCCAAGTGCCGAATTCCCCGCCATCGAAAAGGACATGCAGGCATTCTTGCGCCTGTTCGCCGAAACCTACTTTAAAACCATTGCCGACTCGCTCGACTGGCATGCGCCAAATCACCTGCTGTTAGGTGGGCGTTTCGCCAGCAGCATCCCCGAAGCGGTAGGCGCCTGTGCGCGTTTCTGTGATGTGCTGAGCTTCAACTTCTATACCCGTGAGCCGCAGCAGGGCTATGACTTCGCCGCGCTGCGTCAGTTGGACAAACCACTGATGATCACCGAGTTCCACTTCGGCTCGCGTGATCGTGGGCCGTTCTGGGGGGGCGTTGCCGAGGTGTACAACGAAGCGGAGCGCGGCCCGGCTTATGCGCACTTCCTGAGCAAAGCCCTGGA
>Ga0180008_1001409_pt1 | contig 15270 bp, 12 predicted proteins | sample MM_PW_MetaG_FD_121121 | JGI IMG/M metagenome (GOLD analysis project Ga0180008, IMG submission 121121) | Groundwater microbial communities from the Aspo Hard Rock Laboratory (HRL) deep subsurface site, Sweden - MM_PW_MetaG | ecosystem: Environmental > Aquatic > Deep subsurface > Groundwater...
TAGTAAAATGAATGGTGAGTATAGTCTGTTAGATCAGACAATATTAGATAAGTTGAATAGACAGTATCAGGGAACTCCAACTCTCACTGGAGTTCCTAGTCCATCAACTGCAGTTCCTGCTATTTCTCCTGAGCTTATGCAGTTTGGAGAGAAGATTGGAACTCCTGCGCCTAAGATGGATTGGAAGCAGCAGGCTGTGAAAGCTCTACAGGATTTTGGGCCGCTAATTTCTCAGGTGGGAACTACTTTAATGAAAGGAAGAGATATTCGTACAGGTGCTCCCACAGAGACAGCTGGAAGCCAAATAGGTGGAGCTATGACAAGTGCACTTGGCACTATGAAGATGAATGAGGCGTTGAAGAAGATGATATCTCAACAGCTTTCAGGTAAAGGTGGAGGCGCGGGTTTTAGCGAAGGCCAGCCAGTGGGTCTAACTGGTGCTGAGACGGTTGGCCTAACCCCTGAGCAAGTTTCATCGCTCTATGGCACCGGACTTGGACTACGTGAGAAAGAACTTGGAAGGCCAGTATCAGAGATGGGAACTCTAGCCTTAGCTGAATTACACTTAGCTTCTGCTGAAAAAATGCGTGCTGAAATTGCAGATATGCCAGTTAAAAATGTGAGTGATATGCTAAAGCAGATAAGTGAGTCACGGAAGATAGATGTTGCAATACAAAAAATGCAAGAGGAAATACTTAAAATACGAGAGGAAACTGCTGAAACGAAGGCTAGAACTGGGGCGATTCCTACTGAGACTGAGAGGAAGGAAGCTGAGACAAAAAAGACAGTGGCTGAAGAAAAGAAGATTACACAGGAGTTAGACCCTACCTTTGTAGCACGAAAGAAGCGGCTGGAAACTATGCTAGGAACTAAACTAACTGAAGTTGATATAGGAACTGAAAAACTTTTGGTTAATCCAATTACTGCAGTAGTTGTTGATAGGTTTAAAGTTGAAGCCAAGCCTGAAACTGCAGGAAGGAAAGCAGCTGGAGAACTTCCGATAAGAAAATTTGCTATTGAGCAGTCTGCTCCCTTAATGATTCCTCATCTTGAGGCAGTTATTGCTGCTCAACCAGGCGGAAAGAATAGACTAGCTTTACAGGACTTAATAAACTCACTTCGTAGTCTTGGAACTGGAGAAATAGATTCAAGTGTTGTAATTGCTAGATTAAGCAAGCATCCTGAATTGCTTAATAAATATAAGAGAGCAGTTACTGCTTACATGAGTGGACTGGAGAGTGGAGAAAGTGAGGCAGCTATAGGAACAAGAATTTCTCATATTCTTGGAACTCCAGGTACTGCAGCTCCTGCAGCTCCTGTAGCTGAGAAGCCGACTGCAAAGAAAGGTATCTTAGGGCGAGCTAAGGAAGTAATTGCAGGGAGAGAACAGATTCCCGAAGCCTTCATGACACAGATGATTAGAGAAGGACCTGGAACCTATGAGTCTAAAAGCTGGAAAGTTGTGTGGGACGGAACTAAAGTAGTTAGCTTAAAAAAGAAAGCAGCTGCACCAACTCTTAACTATGGAACTTATACACCCTAGGAGACAAAATGGCAAATGACCTTCTTACAAAAATGGCTGAAGCACCAGAAGAGCTTCTTGAAAAAACTGGAGATGTTCCAACTGAAACTCTTGAGTATACAGGACCTGTGAAGCCGCCTGAAGTCCTTGACTATTTAAAAGAGCCACTTGCGTGGGCACAGTCAGGGATGGCAGGGATGGCAGCTGGACCTGGAGGTTATGCTAAAACTATCGGTATAATTCCAGGTCTTGAGTCGATTATGGAACCTGTGATTGGTGTAACTAAGTTTGCAGAGAAGTGGTGGGAACCCAAGTCGCCTGCTCCTGGGAGAGTAAGTAATTGGGTTCGAGGAGCTGCCAGATCGTCTGGACAGTCTATTTCAACTGCAGCAGTTGGAGCAGCCTTAACACTGGCATCTGGAGCTACTGGAGTTCCAGCTATGGTGATTGCAGCTATTACTTCAAAAGGTATTACATATGGAGGTGGGCAGTGGTATGATCTAACAGAGCAGATAAAAGAAGAAATGGTAGCAGCTAGAGCAACTCCTGAAGAAATTGCTGTAATTCAGAAAGAAGCTGCAACCTGGAAGGCAGCTAGTGCTATTGCTGAATCTGCTGGTGAAATGGCTTCAGATTTTATATCTGCTAGAATCCTTGGTCTAACAGGTAATCCAATAATTCGTGAACCTATTAAGAAAGCGATGATGGCTGCTTTTGGTAGGCTTGCAAAGAAGATGGGGTGGATGCAGGTTGCTGAAGGTATCGGTGAGCAGTTTACAACTGCAGTACAGTATAAAGCTGCAAAGGAAATAGACCTCCCACAAGATTCGTATTGGAGAAAGGTTGAGGATACTTTCGCAATAACAGCTATCCAGACACTTGGAATGGGTATCCTTGGTAATGTAGCTGCTGGTTCAAGAAGGCGCAGTAATGAATCCTTCGCAAAAGACCTCAAAGCCAAGGCATCTGCGGCTTTTGTAGAAAGGGGAGTTGATAAAGACACCGCAGATTCAGTTACTGAATCTATTATTAAGCATATTACTAGAACTGATGCTGCAGACATCGCTATCACTGAACTTGAAGAAAGGGCTAAAGTTAAGAAAGCTACAAAGGCAGAACGTGCAGTTATGAAAGTTCAGAAGAAAAAGACAGCTGCTGAGAAATCTAAAGAAGTTCTTGCTAAGATCCTGGCTCCTGAACCTGTTGAGGGTGTTGAAGAGTTAGTTAAGGTTGCTGAGGAACCTACGCCTCGAGAAGAAAAGCTTGCGAAGTTGAAAGGCGAAGAAGTAAAGCCTGTAGAAGGATCTATGGCTTATTTAAAGTGGTTTAAAGAAAAGATTCAGGATGCTAGATCAGAAGCTAAAGGTCAATCTATCCTTGAAGAGCTAGATAATCAGGGAATTACTCCAGGAGAAGTTCATGAGAAATTTTGGAAGGAAGCTTATTGGAAGCTTAATGAAGACCAGCAGAGGTATTTTATAAAATATGCTAAAGAGATGACTGGAGAAGGTGATCCTACTAAAATTGCTGAAATTGCAAGAGAAGACTCTCCACTAAAACATGATCAATTAGAAGGAACAGAACGTGGCTATTGGGCGATGATGGATGAAGCTAATAGACTTACTGAGAAAAAACCTGTATCTATTGTTAAGGAAGTGCCAGCTAAAATTGATCTCCCAAAACAAGAAACAACCTTCATTAGACTAGAACCTTCTGAAAATATAGATGTTCCAGATGTCATTGTAACTGATCAGAGTGGTAAACCTGCAATCTTCAATCCTGATATTCATATCTTAACAAATCAACCTGAAGCTCGAAGAGCTATTGAAAACTGGAGTCCGATGGCTAAAGTTGAAACCACTCGGGAACGTAGGGTGCGTATACTTCGTGAAGCTGGACGAATTAAAACTCCACAAGAAGTTCAGAAAACTGCTGAGGTTGCAGATGAAGTTACGGATAAGGCGACGGCAGCTGAAGTAGTTGCTATCGTAAAGAAAATGAAGCCTGGATTAATAGAGCATATTAGTGCTATGTCTAAAAGGGGTTGGTCGGTAGATGACTTCATTAATGATCCAGATGTTAGAGCAGATATGGAAGGTATTGTTTCTGAAGATAAGTATTATAACTTAATTATGGATATTAAGGAAGAAATTGGGGCTCTCACTTCTATAGATATCTTTGAGCAGCAGATTAGAGACGAACAGAGGAAGTTTGAGGATGATATTGCTGCCATTGATAGAATGAAGAATGAGGACTTGATGCAGAAGGAATCTCCTGTCGATGATGAATACTATGATGCTGAACAGCATAAGTGGATTCAAATTGAGAAGGAAGAAATATCTGATGCTGTGGAAAGGGAGTTTGTTGAGCCTCCGCCTACTATTGAAGATGTTCCGATTGTTAAGGTGGTTCCAAATAGGAAGATATTTTCTACAAAAGTTAGAGATAACACAGTTTGGTATCTTCCAAAAGAAGAGGCAATGACTCAGTCTGATTTGTTAAAGCGAATGAAACTGGATTGGAACTCAGATGTTGATACAATGCTTCATGCTATAAGAACACAGACAAATGTAGCATATCATACTGACGGTGATGTTCCCTTTGATGCTCTCAGTAAACTTGAAGATAATCTTGATCACTTCAGAAAGATTTTATCACACAGTGAGTTTGCTAGGTTAACTAATACTATTGATAGTCTAAGACGATATATGGTAGATGTTTCTGATTCTCTTAAGGTTACTGAGGAATCGATAAGTCCTGGAGTTCCAAGAGAGCCTCTAATTTCAATCAAAAAGAAGAGTAAATATCAAACTGAGTACACTATTACTGATGCTGGTTGGAGTGAACTTAAGAAGACTCCTTTTGCAGCAAAGTTACGATTGGCCTCTACAAGAGAAACTCTGGGTAGTAAAGATCAACTGAAAGATTTATTCTATCTTGGTACTGCCCCTTATGTAATTCCTTTAGGCGCTGGTTTTACATCACAAGATGTTTTTGACGCTCTCAAAGTTACTGGTGAGGCAGTCGAGGGGGCGGCTCCTGGAGCAATTACACCTATCACGATGGAGAAGTATAATACTGGTGTAAGGCGAGCCTTAGGTAGTGCCTTACTAACTCAGATAAATAGTGTACCTATTGAATCACCTATTAATGCTACTGGATTGTTAGATTTCATGCAGAGGGGAAGGAATTTATATACAGTAGAACAGCGAACTCTATTAGATTACTTCAGTGCGACACCTATTAGACGAATTTTAGAAAATGTTGTAGTAATTACAACTGAAGAGAGAGGTGTTGCTCCTGCATTTTATGGCGGAAAAGATTCCTTTAGAGGTCAAGCATATGGTGGAAAGGCTATTATAGGATTCAGATTTGACTATGCTGAACATGTAGCTAAATATAGGAGTTCAGTTGGTGAAGATATTTTGCATGAGATAACTCATGCTCTCACTACTGAAATAATGAGAACTAATAAAGCATTGGGAGATGCTGTAACTCAGATTAGACGTGCTGCTATGCAGAATCTAGGGGAGAATGATAGACGCATAATAGAAGCAATGGGTGAAGATGCTACACTTTTCCACTCAAAGAGTTACAAAGCTCATGGTTTTTCAAGAGAGTTTGACTTCGTTGGAGTTTATTATGGAGTAGTTAATAACAAAGAGTTTTTATCTCAAGTCTTTACAAGTACTGAATTTCAACAATACTTAGCTAGTATTCCATATTCTCCAGAGAAACCAGGTGGCTTTATAGCAACACAGTGGGACAAATTTAGAGAAGTATTGTCTTGGGCTCTCTTCAATAAACCAATGAGTGAGCGGGAGACAACGTTACTTGATGTTGCTCTAAAGGCTGGCAAAGATGTAATTGATGCGAGAACTGAAACTGAGCATCATGCACTGCTGGCGTATGAAGCAAGAGAGCGAAGTGTGAATGCCTCAACTCCCAGAATCAAGTCTATTGAAGTTGAACAGGTATTACAAAATGCTCCACTGAAGGGTTCTGGAGTACATGCTGGTCTTGGGACTCCCCTACAGCAAACTGTCAATATTAAGGAAAAGCCGGAAGATATTACTCGCTTGTCTACGCATGTTGAGTCTCCGCTTTTTGCATTAAGAGGCCACCAGGATGCGATGGAGTATGCTGGAGAGGCTATTGATGCACTTGGCACCTGGACTTACAATCGTAGTCTTGGATTTATGGAGATTGATAGAATTATTAAAGACTTGAATGAGAAAGAACGTGAGAAAGTGACATCTATCATGAAAGAGATTGAGAGTGGGGAGCTAATCAACCTGGATACTCTTACTCCTAGAATCAAAACTGGTGTTGTTGCTACAAGGAAACTTCTTGATCTATACGAGAACAAGCATAAGAAGTTTCTTAGGGAGACATTGATACTAGACGCAAATGCAACTGAGGCACGTATATTTGCAGATGTTCTTATAGCTGGGATGAGTGTTACTGAGGCTACTAAGAAGTGGAACCGTTATGCTCGAGACCATAATAAGAATAGTGATGTAGGCAAGATTGCTACCACTACGTATGCAAATGTATTAGAGCTCTTTAAAGAATGGAAGGCTATTGAGAACTTTGGTGTCAAGGATTACCTCACTCACGCTATGAGAGGTTCTATTGCCCTAATCGATTCTGAAGGTAAGATCATTGCCTTTGCTCAGACGAAGGATAAAGCAGTTGCAGCTGCAGTGCAGCATCTGAAGGGGAATCCTAGTATAGAAAGTATTATGGTTGATACCACCTATAGGATGGACAAGGACTTCCAGACGCTAGTTTCACAAAAGTATTATAGAGCAATGAAAGGTAAGATTGCTAAACTAGTAGATTCCTACTCTAAAGATATAGGTAAAGAGTTAGCTGAGAAATTGAAGATTGCACTTCCTGGCAAAGGTATTGCTGTAAAACCTCAGAAAGTTTGGTCTCAGTTCCTTCAGGAAAGAGATGATGTACTTCCTGGTGAAAAGGACATATTTGATATTCTTCCTTTATATGTTCATAGCATTGAGAAGAAGCATGCTATTGATCCTTATATTATAAAGTTGAGACAAAACCTCCACAAGTTTAGTGATCGACCTAATGTGAAGAAGATTTTGGAGGATCAACTTGAGGCAATAAGAGGACAGTATACAGAGGGAGACGCCATAGTTGATGGCCTTCTTGCCAAGCTTGGTGTAGAAACATCATTTGCATATACACGAGGGTTAGCTGCTACAAGAATGGTCATAACTAATTTGAAATTAGGGTATAGGCCAGTAGCTTCTATAGTTAATGCACTTTCAGGTATGGGGCATGTCTGGGTTAAGACTAGTGCTAAGTATATGTATGAAGCAGAGAAGATGTTAAGAACTGAGGGGGGAAGAGAGTTCATCAAGAAAAATGCTCCATCATTAGGTACCTCAATAGTTGAAGGAATGGGTGGGGGCCTTGAGAATAGGTTAAGATGGTATTCACCTTTGAAGATGTTCCAAGCTCCTGAGATTCCAAACCGAGAACTTAGCTTCATGACCTCCTATCTTTTTGGTATAGACAAGTATGGATATGATGAAATTGAGGCAGTTGAGTTTGCGAAGAGGTCTGTTGATACACAGGAGTTTATATACAGTGTTGCAGCCATTCCTAAAATCCTTAGAGGCCCAGGCGGGAGAACTATTGGGCAATTCAAGTCTTATCTAATCAAGGAAATAGAGTTCATTCGTGGACTGAAGGGAGCAAATCAGTGGGCTAAATACCTAACAATGCAGGCAGTACTTGGAGGGCCAAGAGGTTATATGATTACTTTAAAAAGCCTCCCCTTCCTGATGCTAGTTGGTGGAGATAGGTGGCTTGATGATCTAGATACGTGGCTTAACAATAACTATCCTAGACTTTCAAGAGGCGTCTTCGGATTCTTTGGAGTCGATATATCTGCTCCGGCAGTGTTTCAGCTTCCTGAAAAGCTTGAAGATTGGGCTGGCGTTCTGATTTCTGATATAGTCAGATTTGGAAAGGATGTAGTCAAACCTATTCTTGATGAAGAAAGTTATATCTGGGAAGATTTAAAGAAGTTTACGAAAGGCACAATACCTATCTGGAGAAGCTGGTCTGAAATGTTTGAAGGTCTCATGAGTGAGGATGGATGGATCTTAGATGAGCACGGAAACAATAAGTATAAAGTTGAAAGCTGGCTTGATTATGTAAAGATGGCTGGAGGTTTTAAGCCTTTGAAGTTCTCTGTACAAGATCTTGAAATGCGATTGTCTAAGGTTATGGAAGATAAAGAGAAAGCACAGGCTCACAAGATTGTAGAGCAGATCGTCAAGCGGTCTCGAATGATTGACGTAGATATTGTTACTGAAGAGCTTATCATACAAGTTGGGGAGCATGCTATTAGACCTGAAACTATTATTGCTGCTATTGAAGCAAGTCATCTAGATACAGCAACGAGGCAACTACTCTCTGCAAATCTAGCAAGACGAATGAATCTATGGCAGAGGCAGTTGCCTATGAGAGAGTTTAGAGGTTATTAATCTTCTCACAGTGTTTTAGGATATATTCCATGTCCCTTTGAATTTCCCCAGAAGAGTGACTATGTCTTAGTGGCTCTATAGTCACTCTCTTTGATTCATAACCTTTCTTAAAGACTCTATCAATACACCTTTCGCATGGCTCCACTTCGATAGTTGTATTTTCACCTATCAACCTAGCTTTAAGGGTTCCCCCACAGGTACAGTGAGTAAAGAAACTAAATTCTAGCATTTCCATTTTGTTCTCCTCAATTTAGAGATCAAATGTTAGATTTCTATCTTGCATTTCGTTATACAAAAGTTTCCTAATACCCTCTATTGCATCCATAGCACTTGTGAACTTATGTCCATACTTCACAAATTCTCTAAGCTGGTCATCAATAGATTGAAGTGCATAGGCCCACTCATGTCCTCTTTTCGCTAGCATAAACTCACTATCTTCTTCAGGAAGATTAAACTTTAGAATTCCAGTACTCATTTCTTTCCCTCCTCTTCTCTAAAGTCTATTAAGGGTAGATATTCTACTCGCTCAGTGACATAGAAGTTTGGCGTTGGAAAGTTAGCGATCAAATCTAACAACTCTACAGGAGTTTCGAATTCCTGCAGAGTATAACCTCCACCTGTGTGCCACCAGTACTGATAACGCTTAGTGACTCTCTTCATGATTTCCTCCCTTTGTTCATAATTTTGAGCATAGTGACAATGTCTTCTAACACTATTCCAAGACTAACAAGTGTAGTTTCAAGTTTATGATAGTCACCTATTGCCTTTTTCCACTGTGGATCTATGAGGCTATTATAGGTAAGTTCATTAATCTCACGTACTGCTCGATACAGTAAATCTGTATATCTGTTCAATCGTTCTTCAAGATCTGCCATTGCAATTCTCCTTTATGGTTTAACAAATCTAACTATTGTTAGTGGCTTCACTTCCCATTTTACCTTCAATAATGCTAGATCTAGCATAATAACATGAATATCCTTCAAATGCCTTTCCTTCTCGTTCCATAAAAAGTTTGCTAAGGCCTGTGCCTCATTCTTATTTTTGCAGTATGTAACTTCTACCTCATCACTTTGTTCAATATTTTGAGCATAGGGATCAATTTCAGGACTTCTTAGTAGTTTATCAATAGTTTCATCTTCATATCCTGCACTTTTCATATATGTTCTAAGTTTGTGATATGCAACTATACTCATTATTGCCCTCCCTTCACAATTTTCTTAGGAATAAAATCTTCATAATGCCAACCCTTGAGGGGCACTTTACCATGTACCTTACAGGTCCCCCATACACTCTCCAACCCATAGTCAGCAACTTCTGCAGTAACACCTACACAGAACTTACCACAAGTAGGGCAGTTGATTTTCATTTCAACTTGTCTACTAAACCACTTCGCCTCAACCCACATAGCTAACATACATCCAACTACTGAACCAAGTACATTAGGAATTACATACACTCTTAGTTCAGTATATTGCATGAAGCCTTCAAAGCTGACAAGGCCAGTGAGCACCCCTGACAATAAACTTGCTCTCCACTTCTTCCTTTTAAATATTTGATTTACGAAGAATATATAGAGAATATCATCAAGGATGCTAGCTATGAAAACTGTTAAGGCAAGCCACCAGATCATTTTATCCACCTATCCCATATTTCTCTTCCATTCCTTTAGTTCCTGTATAATCTATTATAGGATCAGCCCCTACGTACTGTATCCTAATAGTCCTCATTGCCTCAAGTGTCTTGATTATAGTATTCAGATCATCTAGGTCTGCATCTGCCATAAACTCCCTCATCAATAATGAAAGCCTCACAGACTTATTCATTGCTATAAAAGTCCACACCTTCACTAACACGTCTGCAAGTTTTGCTTTCCCAACTCCACTAAATACATATAGCATCCTCTGCTCAACATCTAACATGAACTTAATAGCCCTTTCCAAATCCTTTAGTTCTAAGACCATGTTGCTAGTTCTTGAAACATTAGCTACAATACTTAACTTTAGTGCATGAATCGCTCTACGTTCAACATACCCACTTAGTCTTAGATCACCAAAGGGAGGGTTTGCATCTTGAGCTGGATACCAATAATTCCAATACTCCAAATATTCATTGGATAACTTGAACTCCCCTGCTAGCATTAAAATCTGCTCTAAATCTGACAGCAGTGCTTCCCTCAGCTTCAGTTCCTCTGCAGTCAAAAATGGACAGGTAACTGATTTAGCCTTTCGCTTCTCGTAGACTAAGATCATTCGTGCTGTAAGGCCACCACCAATGGCGTCTGCTGGCAACGTACTTCGAAGGAGATCAGGAGTTGTGGCTCCTAATAGATTAACCCATACTCCAATCAACTCATCAGTTCCCTGATTCTTTGTTCGGTACGTCCATCTATCCTTACAGTCATACCAGTCACACAAATCGGCCATCATCTGCATATTATTATACCCAAGGAATACTGTCAGTTCCTGGCTGTGTACTGTCAAGGAGCAGTGGATTATCGGCCTCCCTTGGCTATCAATCTGAGTATTGCTACTCAACTTCAAATCTTTAATAAGAGCTTCCCTAGTGATAGCTTCAGCAGCAAGCCGGATTCCTAGTTCTCTAAGAAATGGATAGCCAAGATTCATTGCTGTCCCTTTTCTTGAACCAGATGGCCCTACCAAAACTATATATAGATTAGGAAAGATACTAAAGTGTCCCCAAGGTAGACTAACCTTCCTCTGTAGCATCGCTGCTATCGTCGAAATCCCTGTCCAAAGGCGAAATGACCTTTTGGGTTCTGTATTCTCCGTAAAGTTCAGAAAGTTGTCTAGCCAATCCCCCAGCTTCCTGCTCATACTTGACTCCAATCATATCCGCTAAGTTAGTTCCCATTTTTAAATTAACTGGGATTACAAATTTAGATCCATGCCATTCTAGAGGCGTTGTCAACAAGTTGATAAGTTTCAGAATTGCCTCGGCATGATCTATCCAACTATAGGATAGGGGAATCTGAAACAGGATAGCATCATGAATCTGATTGAGTAGGTCGATGACTTTAAAGTTGTTTTGGTCTTCGTAGATTGGAATTACACCTTGCCTATTAATCTTATCAGCTACTGTACTTTGTGGCATAAATGCGTATAGGTCCTTAAAAAGATCATCATTCCAGTTGCCAAGAAACAGACGCTTTCTACCAAATAGATTAGTTAGTATCCTACCATTCTTACGACAGACTTCAGTAACCCAACTCCAGTACTGGCGAATGCCAGGATAGAGTTGATGATAACGAAGATAAATAAACTTGCCTTGTGTCTCAGGAAGATCACAGTCTAACGAGAACTTTACATAGCCCTCACCATAGTTAAAAGCATTATTAGACTTCTTACCCCAAAACCTCTGACTATGCTCCCCATTTCCCATAGGACTACTACCGTCCTCAGCTGAAACTTGATTGAAGGGAATATTAAAAATAAGACTGGCAGTCTGCGTGTGAATATCTCTATCTTCATCAAAGGCAGCTTTCATCAATGGTTCAGGTGCAATATGTGCAACTATTCGAGGCTCAATTTGACTAAGATCAAGATGATATATGATACAATCTTTGTCAGCTAGAACAAAGGGATAAAACATTTTAGGTAGAGTCTGAACATTTCCACCCTCACCTAAAATATCTTTTGATGCAGCCAGTCTACCAGTTGTAGTTCCAATAGGATTCATAGCAGAATGAAGACGCCCATCACTCCCTATTACCATTTCCAAATAGGAAGTCTTGAACTTATGCATCTTTCTATAATCTCTCATCAGGATAGCAACATGTACCCCCCTACGAGCAAGACGTTTAATAGCATTTTGATCAGTGGTCGGCTTGCCTTTTTTATAGTACGGGTCTAGACCGAGTTCTTTATAGAAATAATCTGCAACCTGCCGAGGACTTCGAGGATTGAACTCGTGCCCAACAGCCTTCTTAATATCTATCTCTAGTTTATCTAGTCGTATCTTGGCCTCATCATTTGCGTCTTTAAGCCCTTCAACATCTATCCTCATTCCTCTCTCTTGCATATAGACACAGGGCCCTATCATTCTCTTCTGCCACTGGTACGTCTCTAAATTACCCTGCTTCACTAATTCAGTTTCTAGCTTAGGAAATATCTCTCTGACAACAGCAGCATCCTTTGCATTATAGATAGAGAACTTCCTCTCATCATACAACTTAGATTGCTTCTTTCGTTCATCCTTATAATAGGGTTCACGAGTATAAAGTGAGGTTATGAATCCCAAACTTTTAGGAAAGTCAGGAAATAGAATGCCCATCTGAATCATAGTGTCTTCCATATTCCTAACAACTATCCCTAACTTCCTAAACTTGAAAGCGGCATCGAAGGTGATATTCTGATTCTCTTTAACTATATTTGGGTCTTCCATAAGCTCTGCAATCAACTTCCAGATGTGTGCTTCCTGAGGTGGTGTTAGAAAGTTTTCACCCTCAGCTGTAAAGGAAATAGACATAGCATCATTTGCTTCCTTAGCAATGGCAACATGACTTATCTCCTCATTCAATACTTCAATGTCAACAGCTATTCTTTTCAATGACTTACAGCTTTCAAGGTAGCCACAAATCTCCCCATATGAAGGTAGTATTCTTAGACTTCGTAATGGTAAGCTGATTATGGGACTCTTAGATTCCTCTAAGATTCTCCTTAAATCAGCTTTAATGAAGTATTTAAAAATTGGATTCTTATTTGGTAGGGCTGCGCCAGGGTGAATTGTAGGTACAACTTTCATACCAGGCCAGAAGTTACCCTCAAGAATAGAGCCACGTCTTTTAGTGATAGCAGTTAGACCTGTCAGTGCATATAATGAGACATTGCCTGCAGGAACAAAGACGTTTGCTCTCAGCCCCTTCAGCTCTTCCATTAGTTGATCTCGATATATAACATAGGCAGGTGTTACAGTTACTCTCCCCTGTGAACTAACTCTAAACCAAGGTGTTAAATCATCCTGTCGAGGATCAATCTTTGATTTACTAGGGCGCTCCTTTATGATGTTAGTTATGTAGATGTCGCTTCGAGTAAGGCCAACTGAGTGAAGAAGTTCAGCTGTCAGTCTACCTGCAGGCGCATTTGGGCTAAATGGTCTATTTTCCTTAGCCTCAACAACTCCAGGTGCTTCACCTATCCAGGCAATCTTGGCGTCAGGCGAACCTTCACCCCCTACTTTCTTTCCTATATACATACTAGCATTCTGAAAAGGATTACTCATACCTACTCCTTTATTTTAAGATACCAAGACATTCCCTGTGGCCCTACATTTATGACTTGTTCAACTTTGTCAGCCTCTACTCCATACTTCGCAAGAAAAGCTGTGAGAATTTCTTCTCGCTGCTCTAAAATTCTTGCATGGATCTCTTTTATATGTAAGTAGTCTAGTTCAGTAAATTGAGTAAGTCTAGTCATAGCTTTTATACCTCCCAAAAGTCTCTTCATGCACTCTTAGCATGAAAGAATCTTTGTACTCCTGGCTTAGTTCATATCCAAATGCCTGCATCCCTAAATTACTTGCTGCTAATAGTGTGTTGCCACTTCCAAGAAATGGTACGAGAACACGAGCACCTGGGTCAGCAAAAACAGATAGAATATCCATCAACATTTCAATAGGTCGCTCCGTCTGATGAATTCTTTTTGCATTAGATACTCCAATGTAATCAAAGACATTTGACCTTGCTCTCCTCAGCAATCCATTTTCTTTTCGAGCGTAAAAGAACATTTCATAATTGTTAGACAAATAGAGGTCAGGCTGCATACTCTGGCCCTGGGGCTTAGTCCAAATGCCAGGGATTCTTCTTGTCTTAAACCCTACCTGTTTTAGCATTTGAAAGATAGGATCAAACCAAGGCTCAGGCCCAAACCAGATAATCAACCAACCGCCTGGGGATAATACTCTATAGCAAGCTTGCAAAGTTCTCATAATAAAGCTTGGATATTCTTCAGCTGGAATCTCATTATAGTTCTTCATCTGTTGATCTCTCAACTCACCAAGTTTTCTTAATGAAGGTAGATCAATTGCATACGGAGGATCTATCTCAACTAAGTCTACTGAGCCATCATCAATAAAACTAGCGTGTGTGAGAAAGTCGCCAATGATAAAACTATCACACAGCTTTACCATCTCAACTGGTAGACTACCCCTATTTTCCTCAATCCGCTTTGCTAACTCAGCCTTGATTATAGTTTCCTGCATCATTGATAAAGCTTTGCGTGCTTCATCCTTTGTACTGAAATTCTTAAGTTCAGGAATCCTCTCGACTGCCTCTGCTAGCATAATGTCTTGCACAATGGAAGCAGGACTCTTAGCAAGCATTTTTGCAGTATCACGCTTGCTCCAGCCCTCTGCGTTCGGCAACGTGGAAGTTTTTTCACCATGTATATCTACTTGGAGATTGTGAATCTGCTCACACAACCTTATCTTCTCCAACCAAGTCAAGTCAAGACGATGGAGGTTTTCAGCCAGCTCAATACTTTTCTCTTCAAGTATTGTAAGATCAGCAGGATAGATTCGACAGGGAGCATCTTCCATTCCCATCTGCTTCATTGCTCGATAGCGTCTGCCACCAGCCAATAATAGATATTCAGACTGAAAAGAGTCAGGCTCAGCCTTCTTCTTTTTAACTGCAATAGGCTGTATAAGTCCCTCAGCCTTGAATGACTCAATCAATTCACGAAGATCACCATATTCCTCTCTCGCTCTCTTCCCTTCATCAATTAAAATAAGAGGAACCATTCCGAGTTCTATATCTGTTACCATTTAACCTCCCAATGTCTTCAGCAGTTTTTGTACTTGTGCAGGACTCAAATTAGCTATCATTTTATCAAGTGAAGCATCACTCTTTATAGCAGCTTTCTTAGCGGCCGGCTTTACCTTTCTTGTTCTCCGACTCGTCCTCAATTCAAGAATCATAGCAGTCAACTCCTCAGTTGACATTTTAGTTGCACTTTTTTTAAGGTCTTCGAGTATCATTCATCCTCCCCTGCTCTCTGCAAAACCAGCAGTCATCTTCACACTCATTACGATTGTGCAGATGAAGTTGATCTTCCATATCTTCTTCTTTATCAATTAGGTCTTCACTTTTATTTCTCCCTCTTTCTTAGCATATCTATGAAGCTCACCTTCTTACAGGAGATCGCAGTGATTGCTATCTCACCATGTTCCTTCAGCACTTCAATCACCTCATCAATGATGGCACTAAAA
>Ga0180008_1001411_pt1 | contig 15258 bp, 15 predicted proteins | sample MM_PW_MetaG_FD_121121 | JGI IMG/M metagenome (GOLD analysis project Ga0180008, IMG submission 121121) | Groundwater microbial communities from the Aspo Hard Rock Laboratory (HRL) deep subsurface site, Sweden - MM_PW_MetaG | ecosystem: Environmental > Aquatic > Deep subsurface > Groundwater...
TGTTTTGGTGAAGCCACTAAGTTTTGTCAGTTCTTATTAGATACCGACAAAACTTATCTGGTGACAGCGCACTTTGGTTTACGTACTGACACCAGCGATGCTGCAGGTGAAATCATCAGCCGTAAGCCAGTGACCTTTGATCAAGTCCTGCTTGAGCAAATGATGCAGCAGTTCCGTGGCCCTCAGATGCAAGTTCCGACTATGTTTTCGGCTTTAAAGTATCAGGGACAGCCACTGTACAAATATGCTCGTCAAGGTATTGAAGTACCACGTGAAGCCCGGCCTATTACTATATTCCGTTTTGAATTGCAGCAATTTGACGGCGAATACGCCAGCTTCCTGGTGCATTGCAGCAAAGGTACTTATATCCGCACCTTAATCGACGATTTAGGTGAGGCTTTAGGTTCTGGTGCTTATGTCAGCGCCTTACGTCGTATTCATGTGGGGCCTTTTGATGCTGCGCAAATGCTGACGCAGGAACAGCTGGTGCCGTTTAACGACAAGCAAGACTGGGCTGGCTTAGACGCTTTATTGTTGCCGATGGATTTAGCCTTAACAGGCTTGCCAGAGCTGAAGCTTAAGGAAGAACAGCAAAAACGTTTAGTGCATGGTCAGACGGTGTTGTTAAGCGAGTCTGAATTGGTTGATTTGGGTACGGAATCTGCTGGTGCTATTAAGTTGTATGGACCAGAACAGCAGTTTATTGGTGTGGCTTCATTAGAGACCGGCGTGTTGTCGGTACGACGTTTGCTCAATACCAGTGCGTGGCAAACCCCAGCGTTATAATTTTACTTGTTTGTTTGTTTTAAAGCGCATAGAATGCGCGCTCATTTTCGTTGTTGCTGGATTAGTGGCCGGCACAACATATCTCTCTATTGGAGGCTCTATGTCACTAACTACAGCTGAAAAGGCGCAAATCTTAGCAGATTTCGCTGTTAAACAAGGCGATACTGGTTCACCAGAAGTACAAGTTGCATTATTAACTGCAACTATTGCTAAGTTACAACCGCACTTTGCTGACCACAAGCACGACCACCACTCACGTCGTGGCCTGTTACGTATGGTTAGCCAACGTCGTAAGTTATTAGATTACTTAAAAGGCAAAGACGGTCAGCGTTACGCTACTCTGATCGAGCGTTTAGGTCTGCGTCGTTAATTCGCAGCTTATGCCTGAAAAAGCCAGTCCTAGACTGGCTTTTTTTATTCGCCGCCATCCATGGCGCTCACCCTGCTGAGCCATCGTCGCTTCGCTCCAATGTTCAAAATCGCTCCAGGCGATTTTGTGTATTTTGCAGGTTAAAAATTCATACCAATGCAACTTAATGCCTTCATGATGTTCTTACCGCCCGGACATGCTTAAATTTTATACCCTGCGACTCTGGTGCCAGCTATCTTTTCAGCCTTGTAACAGGCTATACTGTGCCGCGAAAAACAGACCAAAAGACTCCGCGAAAAAACGCGAAAAATAGAAAGGAAATAATCAGTGAACCCCATCGTAAAATCATTCCAGTTTGGCCAACACACTATCACTCTGGAAACCGGCGTTATCGCCCGTCAAGCTGACGCGGCTGTACTTGCAAGCATGGGTGATACCTCTGTGTTAGTCACAGTGGTCGCTAAAAAACAACCAAAACCAGGTCAGGACTTTTTCCCTCTGACCGTGAACTATCAGGAAAAAACTTATGCGGCAGGCCGTATCCCTGGTGGTTTCTTCAAGCGTGAAGGCCGTCCGTCAGAAGGCGAGACTTTAACTTCACGTTTAATCGACCGTCCAATCCGTCCATTATTCCCTGAAGGCTTCACCAACGAAGTTCAGGTTATTGCCACTGTAGTTTCAGTACAACCTGAAATTCAGCCGGACATTATCTCTATCATCGCGACTTCTGCTGCACTGGCTATCTCTGGTATCCCGTTCAGTGGTCCATTAGGCGCGGCCCGTGTTGGTTATGTGAACAGCCAGTACGTGTTAAACCCATCAGAAACTGAATTAAAAGACAGCAAACTGGATTTAGTGGTTGCAGGTACTGCAAACGCTGTATTGATGGTTGAATCTGAAGCTGGCGTATTGTCAGAAGAAGTGATGTTAGGTGCAGTGGTATTTGGTCACGACCAAATGCAAACTGTGATCAACGCCATCAATGAATTTGCGGCTGAAGCAGCTAAACCAGTATGGAACTGGGTTGCTCCGGTGAAAAACGCGACAGTGACCAGCAAAATTGCTGAACTGGCAACAGCTCCTGTTGGCGAAGCTTACCGTATCACTGAAAAAGCAAAACGTTACGAAGCCATTGGCGCTATCAAAGCCGAAGTGTTCGCTAAAATCAAAGCTGAATTAGCGGAAGGCGAAGGCTTTAACGAAACTGAAGCCAACGAAATTTTCCACAACCTGGAAAGCCAAATCGTACGTAGCCGTATCATCAAAGGCGAACCACGTATTGATGGTCGTGACAACGAAATGATCCGTGCTTTAAGTGTAATGACTGGTTTATTACCACGTACACACGGTTCAGCTTTGTTCACTCGTGGTGAAACTCAGGCGTTAGTCACCTGTACTTTAGGTACTGCCCGTGATGCGCAAACAGTAGATGACTTACTGAGCGAAAAAACCGACAACTTCCTGTTCCACTACAACTTCCCTCCGTACTCAGTAGGTGAAACTGGTATGGTTGGTTCACCAAAACGTCGCGAAATCGGTCACGGCCGTTTAGCTAAACGTGGTGTAGCTGCTGTAATGCCAGATTTCAATGACTTCCCATACACAGTACGTATGGTGTCTGAAATCACTGAATCAAACGGTTCAAGCTCTATGGCTTCTGTGTGTGGTTCTTCATTAGCTCTGATGGATGCTGGTGTACCAATCAAAGCTTCTGTAGCTGGTATCGCTATGGGTCTGGTAAAAGAAGGTAACGACTTTGTTGTTCTTTCTGACATTTTAGGTGATGAAGATCACTTAGGTGACATGGACTTTAAAGTAGCTGGTACCACTGAAGGTATCACTGCATTGCAAATGGATATCAAAATCGAAGGTATCACTCGCGAAATCATGCAGATCGCTCTGAAACAAGCTAAAGCTGCCCGTATTCACATTCTGAACGTGATGGACCAGGCAATCAGCACGCACCGTGAAGAGCTGTCTGAACATGCTCCACGTATCTACACTTTAAAAATCAACCCGGAGAAAATCCGTGACGTGATTGGTAAAGGTGGTGCTGTGATCCGTCAGATCACTGAAGAATCTGGTACTACCATCGAAATCGAAGATGACGGTACAGTGAAAATTGCTGCAACTAACTCTCAAGCTGCGAACATTGCTATCAATCGCATCGAAGCTATCACAGCTGAAATCGAAGTGGGTGCAGTGTATCAGGGCGAAGTAGTGCGTATTGTTGACTTCGGTGCTTTCGTTAACGTTCTGCCTGGCAAAGACGGTTTAGTTCACATTTCACAAATCTCTGATGAGCGCGTGAGCAATGTAGCTGACCACTTAGTGATCGGTCAGAAAGTTGCTGTTAAAGTAATGGAAGTGGACAAGCAAGGTCGTGTGCGTTTAAGCATTAAAGAAGCTCAGGACAAACCTGCAGCTGTTGAGTCTGCTGATGCTGTTGAAGCTCAGTAAGGTCTCTGACCTGACCAAAAGTGCGGTGCTGCTTGCAGCGCTGCTGGCTCTGGGCGCTTGCGCCCAGAAACCTTCAACTGAAGTGGCTGTACTGGTGGAAAATCCACTGGCACCAGAACCAGTTCCGGCCTCTTATCGCACTGAAATTGCTATAGCGCGAATTTCCGAGCTGTTGACCAAAGCCGAAACCACAGATGAACAACGTGCCAGGTTATTTTACGACCGTGGTGTGATGTACGACAGTGTCGGTTTACGTTCATTAGCCCGTTTTGATTTTCTGCGGGCTTTACGCTTACAGCCTGATATGGCAGATGCTTATAATTTTATTGGTATTCACCATACCTTAGTGGGCAATTACACCGAAGCTTATGAGTCCTTTGATGCCGCTTTAGAGCTGGCACCAGATTATGATTATGCTTATTTAAACCGGGGTATAGCTCTGCTGTATGACAGTAAAACCGATCTGGCAGTAGGCGACTTTGAGTCGTTTTATCTGGCCAAGCCAGAAGATCCATACCGCTCATTATGGTTGTATTTTGCTGATGCCAAGTTATCCGTACCTGAAGCTCAGGCGCGTTTAGCGTTGAATCAGACGAAGTTGGATCAGGACCATTGGGCCAGCAAGATAGTGGCTTTTTATCTGGGCAAAATCTCAGAAAGAGAGTTATTGGACAGCGCAGTCAATGTTAATTCCGATCCACAGCAACTGGCTGAACGTTTATGTGAAGTTTATTTCTATCTGGCCAAATGGCACGAACAACAAAACCCAACCAAGGCGCTGGATTACTATAAAAAAGTACTGGCCACTAATGTATATGAGTTTGTTGAACACCGGTATGCCCGTATAGAAATGAACAGACTGCGTGGTTTAGATGCCAGTGCGATTCCTGTTGAATAACAGACAGATGCGATTCAATAAAAAAAGCCGGTTTTCTGGCTTTTTTTTATTAAAGAATATTTTGATTGTTTTATTGCTTTGCTGTTTAGTGGGCTGTGAGCCAGCGCTTGAGCATTTGCCTGAACAGCAATTAATGGATGAAGCGCAGCAAGGCAATGGGGCTGCTGCAGTATTGTTGGCAAAAAAACGTGAACAACAAGGCGACTCGCAAGCTGCCCTGAACTGGTATCAAAAGGCGCTGGAAGCCGGAGCATCTGACGAGCTAGGATCTCTGCTCTCACTTAAAAAGCGTCAGGATGGTTTTTTAGCGGCCGCGAGTTATCTTGAGCAACACCTACAGCAACAGCAGGGCTTAAACGCAACAGAGCTTGATTTAGCTGCTGATTATGGCCTTTGGCATTATGCGCAGAGCCCCGCTGACTCCGCATTGAATTCAAATTCCTCCTGTAGCCTGACTTTACAACCTGTAGTTCAGTCCAAAGCAGGTAGTCGTCAGTTGCACCTGTTGCAACAACAATGGCAACAGGACCCGCAGTTTTCTTCTTTATCTGTCTGTTTTTTACCTGAAAAACGCGTTAACAGCACTGACTTACAATGTAGTTACCAGCCAGGGCAACGTATTCAGTGTCAATATCAGGTATTGATGCAGCAAGTCGTGCAGGGTGGTTTTAGTCAGTTATTGGTAGTTGCAGGTGAAGGCATTGCCAATTACAACAATGGCATAGTGCAACTTTCTGAAAGCAGCTCTTTTGAAGTATTCAGACACGAGTTTGCGCATATTCTGGGTTTTATCGATGAATACAGTTTAAGTGCCCAAGTAGCTGACGCTGAATGTAGCAGCGATAAAATCCGGCCGAACTTGCTAACGAATAAAAACCAGCTGGACGTATTTTTACAGCACTGGCAATTGCAACCTGATGAAGTACAGCTTATGCCGGTTGATAGTTGTAACAAAGCTGGAGTGCAGGCTTATGCTCCGGTAAACAACTTAAGCTTTATGCGTTCGCATGAGGCGCAAGTGCCGGGTTTATACTTTAAGTTGATGAAAAAAGTGCTGGCTCAGCCAGAGTTGATTATGCCAGTGCAGTATTTTTATGCTTACTTAGCCAGGCAGCAGCAGGACTGGCAGAATTGGCGGTTATTGATGGAACAAGCCGCTAAACGAGGGTATCCGGATGCAAAACACTCTCTACAAGAAGCTTCGGCTATTCCGACAGCTCCGTAAGTTCACGGCTTAACAAATCAGCATCGCCTAAATTCAGCTCAAGCAAACGGCGTAAATGACTAGCGGAGTCGATATCTATTTTATCGCAGCGCACACCTACACAAGAGCCATTCAAATGCGCCACAGTCACATCCATAAACAAATCCACACCAGACTCATTCAGTTGAAACTGCAGTTGGAAGCTTTGACCTGGCTGCAATTCTGAAGCGGCTTCTAACTGCAATAAAGCGCCTTTAAGCGACAGATCCTGCAATTGGCCAGTGTATAAAGTGTCGGCATTTTTCAGTTGTACCGGACCGGAAAATAACACCCGGCTAAAACGTCTGTTGTTCATACCACATCCTTCAGTTCACTGGGTTGAGCATAGTTGTTTCCGGCATGAAAAGACAGTGCAGGAGGCTAAATTTAACTGCCTGCACAACGAGTTATATTAACTAACTTCTTCACCTGCAGCCTGGCGATCAGCGTGATATGAAGATCTCACGAACGGGCCTGAGGCGACGTGTTTAAAGCCGATCTCATAACCAATACGTTTTATTTCGTCAAACTCATCCGGAGATACGTACCTTTTAACCGGTAAATGGTGTTTGCTTGGTTGCAGGTATTGACCTACGGTCAGCATATCAACGTTATGAGCACGTAAATCGCGCATCACTTCGATAATCTCTTCCGTAGTTTCGCCTAAACCGACCATCAGGCCTGACTTGGTAGAGACTTCAGGATGTGCTTCTTTGTAGCGACGCAGCAGTTCCAGTGACCATTTATAATCAGCGCCCGGACGTGCCAGTTTGTATAAACGTGGTGCTGTTTCCAGGTTGTGGTTAAACACGTCTGGTGGTGTTTGCGTCAGAATGTCCAGCGCTGCATCCATACGGCCACGGAAATCCGGTACCAGTACTTCAATTTTTATCGCCGGACTTTCACGACGGATAGAGCTGATACAGTCGGCAAAATGCTGGGCACCGCCATCACGTAAGTCATCACGGTCTACCGAAGTGATCACCACGTATTTCAGCGCCATATCTTTGATAGTTAACGCCAGTTTTTCCGGCTCTTCTGCGCTTGGAGGTAATGGACGACCATGAGCAACATCACAGAATGGGCAACGTCTGGTGCAGATGGCACCTAAAATCATAAAGGTTGCTGTGCCGTGGTTAAAGCATTCTGACAGGTTAGGGCAGGAGGCTTCTTCACAGACCGAATGCAAACCATGTTTACGCATAGCGCCTTTGATTTGTTCAATACGGTCTGTGCTGCGTGGTAATTTGATTTTTAGCCAGTCCGGTTTACGTAACATTTCGTCACGTTCTGTCGGTAATACTTTGACTGGGATCAGGGCCATTTTTTCGGCATCACGTAACTTGACGCCTGGTTCCATACGAGCTGTTTTGATGGTCATATTACTCACTTAACCCTGTTTTGTGCTCAGTCTGGCTGACTGCCAATTGAGCCACAAATTGTGACTGCAAAGCTTGTTTTGCTTCATCCACTAATTGTGGACCTGCAATATCTTTGGTTTGGATCATCTGCATGCCGGCATAACCACATGGATTGATCCTGGAAAAAGGTGATAAATCCATATTCACATTTAAAGCCAGACCATGAAAGGTACAGCCTTTTCTCACCCGCAATCCAAGCGAAGCGACTTTTTGTTCTTGTACATAAACACCAGGCGCATCGGCTTTTGCATAAGCTTCAATGCCATAAGGGGCCAAAGCTTGAATGATCACCTGTTCAATCAAGGTCACCAACTCGCGCACACCCAGCTTACGTCTTTTAATATCCAGCAATACATAAGCGACCAGTTGGCCAGGGCCGTGATAAGTCACCTGACCACCTCTGTCTACTTGTACCACAGGTATATCACCTGGCATCAGCAGATGTTCTGCTTTACCGGCCTGACCCTGAGTAAACACCGGGTCATGTTCAACAAACCACAGCTCGTCCGGACTTTGTTCAGTCCGCTCATCTGTGTATTTTTGCATGGCTTGCCATACCTGAACATAAGGCTGGCGCCCTAAATCCCGTATCACTAAGCCTTGAAGATCAACCACAACGAACTCCGGTTCAGTTGAAAGTGCCGGCATTATACCTGCTCTGTCAGCAAAAAGGGCAGTGCCACTCGTCAGATCACATAGCGAACCAGTTCTAAACGGCCAAGTTCTGTGTACAGCAGTTCCATATGTTCTTTGCTGGTCACAGTCACAGACACAGACACAGAGTGATAACTGCCTTTGCTGCTAGGGCGAATTTGCGGATTGTAGTCGTCGGCTTTAGCGTGTTCCTGCAGCACAACCACTATATGATCCACCAGTTCTGGCACAGCGACGCCGAGCACTTTAAAGTTTACCGAGCATGGAAACTCTAAAAATTCATCAAAGCGGGTGTCTTTTACTTCAATTGTCATGATGTTCTGCTCACAAAATAATTTTGATCGACTGTATAGGTCTATTTTAACAAAAAGTCCCGGACTTGCCGGGACTGTTTTCATCTCAGGCTGTACTTTTCATCACTGAAAACGCATTTTCACCATATCTACTAAGCGGCTGAATAAGCCAGCTTGTTCGATATCTTCCAGCGCTACTAAAGGAAATTCGGCGATATCTTTGTCACCTAACTTCAAATAAACAGTACCCAGTACCTGACCCTTAGATATGGGGGCAATCAGTTCCTGATTCAATTTAAAGTCGGCTTTTAACTCTTTACGTTGATTACGTTGCAAGGTAATTGGGGTTTCATCCAGCACACCTAAAGTGATGATTTCTTTAGTGCCTTGCCATACCCGTTGTTCAGCAAACTTTTCACCTGCTTTATACGGAGAAAAAGTTTCGAAAAAACGAAAGCCATAAGTCAGTAATTTTTTGTTTTCTGCTTCACGGATTTTAGCGCTGTCTGTACCCATGACCACAGAAATTAACCGCATATCATCTTTGGTGGCTGAAGTGATCAGGCTGTAACCTGCTTCTGAAGTGTGGCCTGTTTTAATGCCATCCACATTCAGGCTTTTATCCCACAATAAACCGTTGCGGTTGTATTGTTTGATGCCGTTAAATACATACTCTTTTTCTGAGTAAATTTTGTATTCATCCGGTGTGTCACGAATAAGTGCAACCGACAATTTCGACATATCACGAGCTGTGGTGCGCTGGCTTTCATCCGGCAAACCATGGGCATTCGCAAAGTGGGTATTGTCCATGCCTAAACGTACAGCATGAGCATTCATCAGTTCCACAAAAGCGCCTTCAGTACCTGCAATATGTTCAGCCATAGCGACACAAGCATCGTTGCCTGATTGCACAATAATGCCACGGTTTAATTCTTCAACGCTGATGGTTTCACCCACTTCGATAAACATCTTGGATGAATCTGAATATTGTTTAGCCCAGGCATTTTCAGTGATGGTGACAGGATCAGACGGCTTAATGGTGCCATTTTTGATTTCTGTGCCGATGATATAGCTGGTCATCATTTTGGTCAGACTGGCAGGAGCCAACAAGCCATCAGCATTACCTTCCGCCAACACTGCACCTGTATGGTAATCAATCAGAATATAGCCTTTGGCATTCACTTCAGGAGGCTGTGGCGTCATTTGCGCTGCGGTTAGTGGGGCTGTTTGTCCGGCTGCTAAAAAACTGGCAACACCAAAGGAGCAAGCAATAAAAATTCTGGAGTACGTATTCATGAGACCTTTCTTATGTTGTTGAGCTGCGTTCATTCTTAAACGAAATCAACTGTGGTTTTAACCACAGCTTTTTTTATCAGTAATATAAGCCGATGGATAATCGGCATTTTTAAAACGTTCCAGCCAGCTGTTTGCTTCGGCCGCTGATGGCATTGGACCCGCCAATAACCGGAAAATTCCGTTGCCATCGTTAATTTGTGTAGAGACCGACCATTGCTGCTGCAAATCGGCACCCAATTGTTGTAATTTAGCTTTGTTACTGCTGGCGACCAGTTGAATAAAGCAGCCTGTCACTTTGTTGGCAGTGGATACAGGTGCAGAGATTGCTGTCGCTGCAGCTGAGCGTACTGGTGCAGAAACCGAAGCCGCAGCTGGGGCTGCCACACTGCCTGGTCTTGGACCCATAGGATTAGAAGCTATAGTGGTTTCTTCAAACTGATTGCCTCTGTTGCCTAAACCCATGGCATAACTTTCCTGACTCGTCATGGCCGGAGAGGCTAACAGTTCCACCTGAACACGGGCTGTACCTTTGCCCATCATGCCAATTTTATAAGCGGCAGAATACGACAAGTCGATCACTCTGTCGTTATGGAAAGGACCACGATCGTTCACCCGAACAACGGCTGATTTACCGTTATCGAGGTTGGTCACCCGCACATAAGACGGCAAAGGTAAGGTTTTATGCGCAGCTGACATGGCAAACACATTGTAAGTTTCACCATTGGAGGTCAGATGACCATGAAACTTGTGACCATACCAGGAAGCAATGCCACTTTCTTTGTATTCCATCAGGTCAGTACGGGGTGAGTAATCCACGCCATAAATATTGTAAGGTTTATTACCGCCGCGGCTTAAAGCTTCAGCGCGGGGTTCAGGATCGGTCATTTCCAGCAAAGTGGGCAAACGCGTCGGGTGACTGTCTGTGGCTTGCGAATAGCGGCCTTTGTTGGGTTCTTCCCAGGTTTTTACTGATTCAGTTTGTGCTGATTTTGGTTCTGGCGTTTGTGAACAGGAGGCCAGCATCAGAGTACAACATAGAGCGCTTAATTTTTTTATCATTGATTCTTTCTACTGCTGAGCTAAAAGTCGTTTATGGGTGCTGATCGACATTAGAATACCAAAACCAGCCATCAGTGTAACCATGGATGTCCCGCCGTAGCTAATCAAAGGCAAAGGCACACCGACCACAGGTAATAATCCTGATACCATACCAATATTGACGAATACGTAAACAAAAAAAGTCAGAGTAATACTGCCGGCCAGCAGTTTACTGAAATTGTCCTGGGCCTGGCTTGCGATAATCAAACCCCGTGCAATGATAAAAGCATACAGAGCCAGCAAAAATAGCACGCCTATCATGCCCAGCTCTTCACTGAACACGGCAAAAATAAAGTCGGTATGACGCTCTGGTAAAAACTCCAGCTGCGATTGAGTGCCATGCATCCAGCCTTTGCCTTCAAAACCACCAGAGCCGATTGCAATTTTTGACTGAATAATATGATAACCCGAGCCAAGCGGGTCGCTTTCAGGATTTAAAAAGGTTAATACCCGGCGTTTTTGGTAGTCGTGCATAAAGAACAACCACATGGTGTAAGAGACTACCGGAATAATCATGGCGATGGCTGTAATAATTCTCCAACTCATACCACCTAAAAACAGCACAAAAACCCCAGCGACAAAAATCAGAATGGAGGTACCTAAATCTGGTTGTTGCTGAATAAGCACAGTCGGAATAGCACACATGACAAAACCAATAATCAAGTGTTTAAACTTTAGAGGTAAAGGGTGAGAGGATACGTACCAGGCGACAGCCATGGGCACGGCCAGTTTCATCACTTCTGAAGGCTGAAACTTCATAAAACCTAAATCCAGCCAACGTTGTGCACCTTTGCCGATGTGACCAAAGGCCAACACCATCACCAGCATAGCTGTACCAGCCAAAAACAGCGGCACAGCCCAAAAGCTAAAGGTTTGAGGTTTCACTTGTGCCAATAACAGCATGGCACCAAAAGCAATGAGTAAACGGGTGCTGTGTGCAGCCATCATGTCCCAATGCTGACCGCTGGCGCTATAAAGTACAAAAAGACCAGTGCAGCATAAAGCCAGAAGTCCGGCAAACAATGGGCCGTCCAAATGCAATTTAGCCAGAATTCCTCTGTGAGTCGGATCTTTCAGCAAGGTCATGGTTGAGCTCCTGCCGCACTTTGACGGGTTAAAATAAATGGAGGTCCATCCTGATGCAATGTATTCAAAATATCTATTTGGCTCAAACCTTTTGACAGGATCATGGTTGAGCTCCTGCAGCGCTTTGACGGGTAAAGTAATGATCCATCATTTTACGGGCTATAGGACCAGCGTTGGCACCACCACCACCGGCGTTTTCTAGCGCTACAGTCACCAGAATGCTTGGGTTTTCAGCCGGAGCATAAGCAATAAACATCGCATTATCCCGGTGGATTTCTTTAATAGCATTGGCATCGTATTTCTGGTTCACAGCCATATTGATCACCTGAGCAGTACCTGATTTACCGGCCGCGCTGTAGCTGATGCCTTTAAAGGCATTAAAGCCTGTGCCACCTTGCACCATCACGGTCTGACGCATAGCTTCTTTGGCTATTCGCCAGTTGTTGTGATCTTTGACTTCCATCGCAGTCTGAAGCGGGGCGATCAGGCTGCTGTCTTTGCCCTCGCTGCGGAAATAGCGGCCCATATGAGGTGTTGGTTTTTGGCCATCGTTCACCAGAATAGCGGTGGATAACGCTAGTTGCATAGGGGTCACGCTCCAGTAACTTTGACCTATACCTAAAGACACTGTGTCACCCGGATACCAGCTTTGTTTGTGTCTGGCTCTTTTCCACTCTTTAGATGGCATCAAACCAGCACTCTCTTCCATCACATCTATGCCGGTACGGGAACCAAAGCCAAATTTTTTCATATAATCAGAAATGTTATCTATACCCAGCTTCACTGCTAAGTCATAAAAATAAGTATCACAGCTTTTGGTAATGGCTGTGTAGACATCAACCCAGCCATGACCCCATTTGATGTGGTCGCGATAAGGCCGGCTGTAGTTCGGTAGTTTGTAAAAACCAGGATCCGGAATTCGGGTTTGTTCTGTTACTGTGCCATTCTCTAAGCCTAATACGGCCATATGAGGTTTGATGGTAGAAGCGGGCGGATAGACACCTTGAGTCACACGATTGACTAAAGGACGGTCAGGGGAGTTCAATAGCTCACGGTAGTTTTTACCGCTGATACCATGCACAAATAAGTTCGGGTCATAACTTGGATTACTGTAAAAGGCTAAAACAGCGCCATCACGCGGATCCATCGCCACTATAGCGCCGCGGTTTTCGCCAATCAGCTCCTGAGCTTTTAATTGCAAACTCATATCAATAGACAAGATTAAATCATCACCTGAAGTGGCAGGTTTGGAGTCCAGAATACGGATCACACGACCCCTGTTATTTACTTCAACTTGTTCAAAGCCGACCTGGCCATGCAATTGGCTTTCGTAAAAACGTTCCAGACCAATTTTGCCGATATCGCGGCTGGCAGCGTAATTCGCACTGACGCCATCTTCTTCCAGCTTCGCCAGTTCTTTCGCGTTAATTTTGCCGATATAACCTAAAGCATGAGTGAATAGCTCGCCAAAAGGGTAATGCCGGGTTAAACGCGCCTCTAAAGTAACGCCTGTTAATCTGTGCTGGTTCACCGCAATAATAGCGACTTCCTGCTCTGTCAGATGCTCTTTGACGGCAATGCTGACAAAACGCCTGTGGTGTTTTACTTCTTTTAAAAATTCCTGCTGGCGCTCTGGTGTGATTTCAATCAGACGGGCAATTTCAGCAAGGGTTTCAGGAATGTTTTTCACTTGTTCGGGAATCAGTTCAACCGAATGAATAGGGCGATTCTCTGCCAGTAATATGCCGTTGCGATCATAAATCAAGCCGCGATTTGGCGGCTGAGGAATAAGTTTAATCCGGTTACCATCAGCACGGGTCATGTAATGCTCGTGCATTACTACCTGTAACTTGTACTGATTAAACACCACCACACAAAAACAAATCAGTACTACAGCAAAACCAAACAAAGCCCTTTGATTAAACATCTGGCTTTCGGCTGCAGGATCCTGAATGGATGGGCGTTTTTTAATCATGGTTATTCGCGGTGATCAATAGAAAAAGGATGATTAGTGCTGATACTCCCACAAATCAGTGCCTTAGCAAAATCAAACCAGACTTTTTGATGAAATAGCCGGCTTTTTGTGGCGCTAATTTGAATGGATGAACGCTGTTTTATCATTGTTATTCGCGATGATAGGGGTGGTTGGTGCTAATACTCCAGGCCCGATACAGGCTTTCTGCCAGTACAACACGAACCATAGGGTGGGGCATAGTAAGCGCAGATAACGACCATTTGCCTTCACTGGCTGCTATGCAGCTGGGTGCTAAGCCTTCGGGGCCGCCCACCAGTAAACAGACATCCCGGCCATCCATTTGCCATTGTGTCAGTTTCTGCGCCAGTTGCGGACTACTCCAGTTGGCGCCTTCCACCTCCAGCGTAATAATACGGGCACCTTTGGGTACAGCGGCCAGCATTTTTTCGCCTTCGGTTTCGAGAATACGTTTAATGTCCGCATTTTTCCCGCGCTTACCAGCCGGAATTTCTATTAAATCCAGTGGTAAATCACGCGGAAAACGACGGGCATATTCTTCATAAGCCGTGGTGACCCAATCAGGCATTTTTGTGCCGACTGCAATCAGCATTAACTTCATGCCGTTAAACGCTCCAGAGTTTCTCTAACTGGTAAAAACTACGGCTTTCTTCCTGCATAACATGGGCAATAACGTCACCCAAATCAATCAGTACCCACTCACCTGAACCTTCACCTTCAATGCCTAACACACTGATACCAGCTTTTTTCGCTTCTTTGGCCAGATGATCAGCGATAGAACGGGTATGACGGTTTGAGGTGCCTGAGCAGATCACCATAGAATCTGTCACATTGGATTTTTCTCTGACATCCAGGCTAACGATATCCTTGGCTTTCATGTCGTCCAGCTTGTCGAGGACGAAGGCTAATAACTCTTGTGCTTGCACTTTTAACTCCGGGATCTAAAAACGCGACATGTTAACACTTTTTGTTTTGATCTTATACGCCGCTGTACAGCCTTTCTGCTTTTATATACTGCAGCACTTCGGCTGGTATCAACTGATTTAGTTCGGCGCTTTGCTGGTTTTTTTCCAACAATGTTCTGATCCGTGTTGCGCTCAAATCCAGAGGAGGGTTATCCAGCAGCATAATTTTGCCAGAGTCCAGTAAATGCAGGTCTTGCAGAGAGCTTGTGCCAAATTGTTCCAGCAGTGCCGGACAATCGCCATCTTCGGCTGTACTGCCGGGTCTTTGACAGACCACCAGATGCGCCAGTTGCAAAATGCTCTGCCACTGATGCCATTGTTTAAAATACGCCAGTGAATCCATACCCATCACAAACAACAAGCCGCCCCGTGGATGCTGCTCGCGCAATAAACGCAAACTATCTACTGTGTATGAAGGGCTGTGTTTATTCAGCTCCAGTGGCTGAAAGCTTAAACTTGGACAGTGTTTAATGGCTAACTGCACCATCGCAGCTCTATGTTCAGCGCTGACGCCTGGACTGGCGCGGTGAGCTGGCAGGTGGCAGGGCATCAGTTGCACTTCACTTACGGCGCAGTGTTTTAATACGTATTGAGCGCAGGCTAGATGCGCCAGATGGATAGGGTCAAAAGTGCCGCCAAACACGGCAAAAGCGCGATCAGGGCGTGAAGTCGGCATAACGCTGCTGCAATGAAAA
>Ga0180008_1001412_pt1 | contig 15240 bp, 17 predicted proteins | sample MM_PW_MetaG_FD_121121 | JGI IMG/M metagenome (GOLD analysis project Ga0180008, IMG submission 121121) | Groundwater microbial communities from the Aspo Hard Rock Laboratory (HRL) deep subsurface site, Sweden - MM_PW_MetaG | ecosystem: Environmental > Aquatic > Deep subsurface > Groundwater...
ATTCCCAACGTTCCTTGCCGCATATTTCACAAGCGTGCCATATCAACTTATAGGTTCCAACCCTATTAAGTTCAGTGGCCTTGCGAATCTCACCGATTATAGGCATGTCTACGTCTTTCCCCCTTACGTTGTTACCAACGCTTCAGCTACGGTGATTTTGTCGCACACCCGAATGGGTGCATCCAAGAACGAGACCACTGGCTTGCCCGCAGGATTGTCTATGGTCAGGTTCACATTGTCCTTGTTCTGGGCTTGCTTGTGCAAGAACTTTGCAACCGTCTTGTTGCAATAGAAGAAGGTTTTTGCCATCTTGCCCAAATCCACTGAGGGTCGGGCATAGTAGGCGTCCAGCATCTTGTCCAGCAAATCTATTCCAGTAGCCGCATCACTGGTCAACAGAGAGTTGTCAATGTTGCAGATGCGGATAACGTAGCGATAGTCTATAAGGGCCAGTCCTATCTTCCACTGGAACCTGGTCACGTAAGCCTGATACGTCAGAAGCCCCGTGCTATCCCTTACCAGTTGTTTGCCTAAGTCCTCATCCTGTAACCCCGCCTTGCTCCCCTTGGGGTAAATGAGGGTACATGTCTTTGGCCCCCAAGTGATAAGCCATATGGAGGTATTATCAGTATCGGACCCCCCACCTGCGATAGTCTGGTTATAATAGGCCGCTGTCGTTGCAAGACTGTTGTACCGTGGAGACAATCCGTGCATCTGTTCAGGATCGGTTTGCTGATTGCCATAGAACAAACCCGTAGCGATGGTTCCTGACATCCCCGCTACAAAGGCATCATCTTCTGACGCCCTGAACTTGGCCTGGTCGCCGTTCAACAGGGCAATATCCACGTCCAACTGGCTGTAGCCTTCCAAAATACCGCAAAGGTCAGTCACCTGTTCGGTTGTGCCCTTCTCGGCAGCGACACCAGAGTTCAGTAGCCGCCAAGTTCCCGTCGGCTGACTGGTTCGCTGTGTACTTCTGTGTCCAGTAGGCAGATTTCCTTCCATAACATTGGCGTCGGCCAAGATTGGGTTCGAGGACGCCAAGACTTCGATAATCGTATCAACCCCGCCTGTGGGCTTCTGCCTTTGCGCCCAGTCAGCGAGGGTAAGATACGCACTAGATAAAGTTGCCATATCGTTTACTCCTTACTTTCTATACATTGTAGGATACCGAGCCTTGAGGCTCTGTTCCTCTGAAACCGCCCCACTACCTTGTCCAGAGTCAAACTTTTCAGGGACGGTCTTTGCAACTCGCAATGCTTCCTGCGCCTTAGCGAGTTTCAGATTCGCCGCCTTTGTCTTCACTTGCTCTGGATGTGTCAATTTCTCCCCAGACATCATCTTGTCAAACAACTCAATGGTTTCAAAACGGTTCAACTTATCTTCCTTTGCCACTTCCATGACAGTGTGGTAAACACTTACTGCCATTCCAATCCCTTCCCCCTCATTTCTGAGGGCGTGAACCACTGGGAATATCTGTTGAGCCTCTTGCTGTAGCCGAGAGGTATATACACGGGCTCGCTGCCGTTGAGTGGCCTCATCTGTTGTGATAAGTCCACTTTCCACATCCGAGTTGTCCCTTGCCCGTACCTGTGCTTCAGCAGCCTGAGCCTCGGCTATTTGCCGTTCCATAACCATGCGAGCCATCAGTTGGCGATGCTCTGCAATCTCTCTATCCTTAGCGGACATGACTTCTGCACGAGCAGCTTCCACTTCGGCTTGGGTATAGACCTTTTCCTTTGTCTCTACAGCCTTAGTTTCCTTTTGAGGTTCCGTGACCTGTTCACTCCGAACTTCCGTAGGCGGTACTTCAACTTGAGTCACCCCAGGTTGCGTCTCCGCAGGCGTAACTTCGGCCTGTGCTGGTTGCACTTCCTCTACCATGTTTACCTCCCTTAGATTAGAACTCTCTATAATAATACACCCAAAAGTCTTGAATGTAAAGACCAGGTAATGATTTGGTATGGTTATTTACGCTATTTTGGCAGCATAGTTCTCTTGCAGTTGCCTAAGAGTCTGCTTCGTCCAAGTATTAAAGTTCGTCTGCCCTAGTGGATATTGAACAAAGATAAGTTGTAGCCTTTCCTTTTCGTCAGATGTTAGATTTCTACCTGTAAACCAAAGAGATGCTAAGGCATTCAGCAGACCCATATCCATCTCCTGACTCACTATAGTCCAATTAACCTTTACTTTTTCAATCGTTGCAAGCATCTACGGAACTCCTAACGCAGACTGCTTCTGCAATTCCTGGAATCTCTTTTCATGGGCATCCCAGTCATAAGTAGGTGTTGGCTTGGGTACATACGGCACCATTGGTACTGATTCTGATTGATTTGGTGATTTAGCACCAATTAAAAGAGACCTACGGAATTTTTCCCTAGCTGTTGCTCTCAGTGTAGCCATGCGGCTCTTGATAAGTTCCTTTTTCTCTGCCTCATCAGTTCTCGTATTTTTCAAAACATTAGGTAGGTACTCTAGCAATCCAGTTACCACCGTGTCATCCGTAAGCCATTGAAGTTGCTCTCTCTGTTCTGAAGTCAAGGTTATCTCGCCACCCTTGACGCCAAGTTTAGTGTCAAAGTTCCGAGTTACATATCCAAGGTCAAGTCCCAATTTACCCAAATCGGATATAATTGTCTTTGCCTGTGGAATTGTAGAGAACAATCGTTGCTCCCTAGTTGCAGCCCTGATATTCAGTCCCGTAGCCTGTATCCCTAGTCCTGTCAAACCAAGTCGTGTCTCACCTTCCTGCACTACCTGTTCGGCACCAGGAATGTTGCGACGGACCAATTCCGACCCAATTCCACCTGCCCCAATAGGACTGAACATATCTTGAATTAGTTGTGCTGTGCGAGACACCACGCCACCTGGCCCAACATCATCTATGCGATTTCCGAAGAAGTCCGTTCCACTTACCTGATTAACAATAGCTCTTATGGGAACACTCTCTCTGGATGATAGGAACTGGCTTGGGTTCAATACCCTCAGGGCGGTGTCCATCTGACCCACCACATCTAAAGTCAACTCTGCGCCACCCCTACCCTTAATAGGAATTGTAGGAGATGCAAACCTTGTGTTATACCCAAATGGCAATGGCCCCCACTTGTCCTTTGATATAGGTGTGAACCGTTCCCAGGGTAAATGCTTCCCAGTAGAAGCGAAATGGATAACACTCGCAGTTGCAATGACAAAGAGGTATGTCCCTAACCAGTGTTTTGCCCAGAAAGCCTTATTGGGGCCAGATACCACACCCGCAGCTTGTCGCAGTAGACCCTCCGACTCACCCATCGAAAAGAATACCCGTCGAAGTGTCTCTCGAAGCACCCTGTTCTGAATTACAGACTGGGATGCAGGGATGGATGAGTATTTGATATTTATGAGACGGGCTATGGTGCCATTCAGTTGAGCATCGTTCATTGCGGGATGCATCCTGGCAACCATAGGCGCAACGTTATTCTTGATGTCCGTCATCATGGCCGTAGGATAGACGCCTTCAAACAGTCCACGCCGCATGGCGCTTTCCAAGTCACCCACGGCACGCACCATGTCATGTCCTTTGCCCAATATACCTGTTTCCTTCGCCACCTCTCGCACAACCTTATCCATCTCCTCCCACTTGAACATTGCAGGATCAATGGTAGATAACCCCGCTTCACCTATCCCTCTCATGTGAACCCCAGGCCGACCTACAACAAGTGCCTCTGTACTATCAAGTTGCCTCGCCAGAGATTGACGGAAACCAGGACTGAAGTTGGAACGGATAATATCAACAACAGACTTCGGGTATTTAGCTAACGCCGTAACTGCCTTAATCGGATGTCCTGTTTGCAGAGCATCAACCATCCGAGTCCAACTACCGGCGCCAGCACGTTCCAGAAAGTCCGCCTGCTGAAAAAAGGAGAACATCAGCTTGGCTCGTTTTGGAACAAAGGTCAGAAAGTCGATAATCGCTAGGGGGTCAATAGTTTTACCCGCAACAATAAATTTGCCCAGATTTGGCTTCTTACCATAAATATTCTCAAGCGTGTTCGCTATCTTATCTGGAACAATCCACCGGCGAGTGAACATTGTGGTAGGCTCACCGGTAGCGTCAAGAGTAGCGAAAGGCTTACCCTCAAACGCAGGGCCTACCTCTGGCACTCGCCATCCTTTTGGTATCGGCCCCCCAAGATGAGGGCGAGCGAACTCATCCCCCATGCCTTTCAGGTATTCGACCAATTTCATCTGCTCGCGATACTTTGTACCCTGCATCCGAGACAGACCCCACTGCTGATAGGGATTCCAAAACAACGGTTCAAAACCCGCTTCTCGCATCTCTTGATACGTGGCATCCACTCGTGGTTTCTTGAAGGCAGGAGTCTTTACCAGTGGGCGACCTTGTTCTACCCCAACAAATGCACCTTCAGGCGGTTTCCAACCACGATAGAAGTAATCATCTACAGTTGCCATTGCTGGGTCAAAGTCTAACCGTGCGGCCTGTTCCCAATCGGTCAAACCACGTAGTTCTGTGTAGACATCCTCAAACCCCTTGGGAACTTGTATCTCCCCACTCGCCACCTTAGAAGGATTGTGCAATGCGTTGTAAAGTTCATCCAGTTTAGAAACGTCCTCTGTTCTAGGGATAAGTTGGCCCCTGCGAGTTACACCGATATTCAGAGCTTTAAGTTTGGCATTTCCGTCTCGGACGATGATGCCATTTCGCCTTGCCTCTGTACTAACGGCTCCTTCATGGAGACGTAGAAGTGTCTGATCGGGGCGTTCCTTTTTTGTAGCCTTTGCCGCTATCTGGGCCACAATGTCAGCAGGTTCATCTGGCACACCCCTTGCCACAAGTGGAGGTTTAGGTGGCCTTGGCCCATCAGGAGCACCCATTTCAACGTGGGCAACCCTAGCCTCTTCTGGCAACACGTTTTCGGGTGCCGTTAGTCCCTTCTGTTGGATAGTCTTGACTTGTATAGTGGCCTGTGATGGTGTAGTGGTCACAGGCGGCTTGATAGGGGGTATCCCTCCCATACTTTGTTCCAACGCAAGTTTGTCTTCTGTCGGAAGTGCAGCACGATAGGCCATTTCTTGGTCAACTTGTGAAAGGGGAGACAAACCCTCATCCCAAGCAAATGGTTGTGTAATAGGAGAACCTTCACGTTGAAGTACCGCAGCAGCATTTCGTGCGCCCGCAGGCGTATTAGTAACCTCAACAGTAACGTATGGAAGACCGTTACCAATCCTTAGTTCTGGATATTCTATTATCTTAACATCAGGTACTTTCCGCAAGGCAATTTTGTTGGCATCAGATAACCCTGTAACCCTGATAGAGAAGGTTCTGGGAGTAGCATGAGTTTCCATCGTGTCAATGCCGTTTCTATGCAAGGCGCGTACAAAGTCCACTGCCATCGAACCTTCGTTTTTCTCAATCGTTCGGTAAAGTTCTGGCAACGTAGTTGGTAATGCCTCAGCCACTATCGGCTTTGCGACCTTCGCCGCTCTCGCTGCTGTTACTGCCTCGCCTGTCCTGATACCCGCAGGCACGCCGCCTGTCTCGATGGCCTTCCCTACATAAGCCTTTGGAGCATTCACAAGTGCCCGTCCTGCTATCCTAGCTTGCGCTGCCATTGCCGCAGACTCTAATCCGCCTACCATCTTCAAACCAGGGTTGAAGAAAATAAGGGCATCAAGTGTAGTGCCTTCAGGTACGCCATTCAGTCTGTCAAACTCATTCAATTTGTCTGTTACAGGTGCGGTAACTTTACCTACGCCTTCTAGTATTATCCTTGCGTCGTTGAGAAGGGACTTGCCAACTGCGCTTGCGCCCTTCCCAAGAAGTTCAAAAGCAGCCCTAGAAGGCGTACCCTTCGGAGACACGACCTTGACCCCTCGCCCTATTCGCTGTGCCAAAGTGGGTTTCGGTGCTTCCCGTCGCTGATACAGTTGCGATTGCTCTTGTGCCAGAGGATTAAGAGGGAATGCAATAGGCTTTTCCACTGGCCCCATTTGAGGTAATGGTCTAGTCGCCCCCGTAGGCACAGCACGAGGACCAATAGGTAGAGAGGTAGGTTGCGACTGAGCAATGATGCGGTCTAGGAACGGTGTAGAGATTGGCTTGCGCCGTTGCTCTAGTTTCTTGCCAAACGACAATCCCGCCAATTCCCTGTTAGCGTCTATGTAAGATTTCGCTATGTCTTCGTATGGCCCAGGCATAGGTTATACTTGCCATCTGGTACGTGGTGCGTAAAGACTAGGCCGTTCCCCTCGCTGTGCTGGACTGAGTTGCATGAAGTTTTGCATAAAGGGGTAGTTCTGCATATAATCCATAAATGACTGGTTAGAATTACTCCCTCCTAACAATCCCTGTATTTGTTTCGTCTGATAGTCTCCATAAACAGTTGGCTGTTGATTACGCCAATAGTTTAAGAAGTTCAAACTCCCTGTTTGAGGTCGTTGAGCACCATACAAGAGAGAAGGGTTGTCTTCTAACCACGCATATACATCTGACAAGGCCATCGTATTTCCCTTAGACCAAATTATATTTCTTGGCTAAATATGTTAGAAATGAACCACCCCCAACCGCTTCTGGTGTTATCCCCCATGCCCTAGTTGATTCGGCACCAAGTCCTTGATTTGCCAATCCACCAGCAATGAAGGTAGGATACTTTTGCCGCAAACTGGCATATACGGGGGCCTGTGAAGCATAGTCAGGCAACAACTCAAGCATTGCTCTTTGATCCGTGGGACTCAAGTTCGCCAGAGCTTGTGTGTATTGCCCACCCATCTGTGACACAGGTTGTCCTTGCCTAGAAAGTAGGTAGTCCTGAAAGGTTTGGGGAGTCGTCGTAGAAGTTCCCATTAACCCCGCTCCCCGAAGTGCATATTCTGATGCCGGCATTTGCCATTGATCTGCAAGCCAGTTCTGATAGGAACTACGACCCGCCGTTGGCAATCCCATTGCCTTTTCATATAATGCCTGAAAGTAACTAGGCTGATTCAGATATTCATTTACATCTGCCTGAGTAGTTCCTGTTGGCGCGGGTATGTTTGCTCCCGTTGGCACAGCAATTAAAGGATTCCCTGCCGCCGCTAGATAATTTACAGCAGACGTACCGAAATCTGGGTTTCCTTCCAGTTGGAAGAGGTTCTTCAAGGCCATTGTAGCCTCGGCCTGAGTAAGTTCCCCTGCCTTATACCGTCGTATGATCTCTTGTTTGCTTGCCGTCCAATCCTGAGACAGTGGCTGTGATATGGATTCCCGTATCGGATTGGGTTGACCTGTTATTGTTTTCGGAGGCAATAGAGCCGTTTGCGCAGGCCCAAGTTGACCCATAGAGGGAGTCCCCATAGGTGGATGTACAAGTTCCCATGCCGAAATATCCAAAGAATTTGCTTGACCTTGTGCTACCGCCCATTGCACGTCACTAAGAGTGGGTAACGCCAATACCTGTGCTCGTGTTAGCATTGTTTATTCTCCTCTACCAAATCTTTACCTGAATTATACCATACCAGGCGGTGCTTCACCAGTACCACCCATCGCCACAGGACTACCCTGTGCCTCTGGTGTAGCACCCATCCCTTGTGGTGCGCCCGTTGGTGGCATACCACTTGTTGTGGTTTGCGCACCTTGTATCCCCTGTTCCCCCAATGCTTGCAAGAATCCCGCCGCTAGTTCCTTCTCGCCTACTTTTGTTAGTACCGCAACTATGGCCTCTACCAACTTCGGCGGCAACTGAGTCCCTCCCTGTTTCGGTGGTGTAGGCCGAAGTAGCATCATCACCTGTTCCGCCAAGTCATTCTCGCCTTGTGCCTTCAAAGCGGCTGCTATGTTAGTTGCCATTATCGGGGGTAAAGCCTTACCCATCTCAGACAACGCTCTGTTCTCCTCAGATGCGGGATCACGAATCATCAAGATGTTTTCCCGTGCCGTCTGCTTCGACAATAAGGGAATATCCTCTGGCCCACGCTTCTGAGTGGCGGCTAAGGCCATCATTATCTCTTTCTCTTCATCCCTTGGCATCCTGGGTTCTACTCTAACTGAAACAAACCAGTCGGGGTTAATCGTCTCTGGCCCCGCCTTGACGTAAAAGAAATCATCCTCTTTGTATCCCTGTAATTCAACTGTCTTATTGCCCTTCTGAACAAACTGCTTCAACAATTCCTCGCAAATCCATGTATATGCCTGTGCCATTGCTCCCGTGCGCGGCGAGTACACAGACCGAGTAGCATCTGAAAGCACACTCAAAGCCGTACCAGACATGGCCTGTTGAGTCCCACCATAGGCTAATGGGTAAGGCAAGGTGCTTTGCTGAATGTCGTTGCTTATTATCGCTAGAATGGCCCCCGCCTCTGGGGGAGATGCAGGCAACACCAAGGGTTTCAAATCCTCTTTCCCATAAACCAATGGGACTATCTTGTGCGTTCGATATGGGTCTCCCTCTATCTTGTTTGCTCCATCTTCTGACCAATGCAATAGCGAGCCAGTCGTAGAAGCAACGTGTTTGTCCATTACGGTGGAGACGTATTTGTTATATGGCTCGTACAACTTCCGACAAGCCGACCACACTGAATCACCCTGATATTCAATCGTAGAAGCGAAATCCTTAGAGGACATAGTAGGCATGGAACCTATAAAACGTATCAGTATCGGTACGTGGCCTATATTATGTACCGTGGGTCTCTTGGCAAAGACATCCTCTATCAATACACCGTTGCGTTCTGTGTCCCAAAAGTCTATAACCTCAGCATCTTTACCCTTAATCTCAACCTCATATTCAGACTGTATCTGTGCCTTTGTTGCTTTTCTCTTGTATGCTGCCCAAATCAATCCCTCTGGCCCAGTCTCCCAGGTCAAATGTAGTGGGTCAAGCGGCACTACGTCAAAGATTGTCTCATCTTTGCCTGAAGGCACGTAGACAAGCACTCTCACACCAAACAAGCCACGTAGACACATGAAGTGACCTAGCGATTCCCTTAAAGGTGGCTCACCTCGTTGTGCAAGTCTCCGGTCTATGGCGTTCAAAGCACCAAATAAGTATAACTCTCCGTCCGACGCCTTCTCCTGTTCGTCTTTGGTAGCCTTTTCAGGCAACATAATCTGGATGGTCAACTCCGCTCTGTTCAGTCCATCCAAGACCTTATCAAAGAAGTTGCGTGGCTGAGAAGTAGTGTAAGACTGGTATCCTTTCCGCACAGTTCCAGCATCGTCTTTTGGTTCATACTCGGTCATAGTAAACAAGTCAAAGTCCTCAACCATCCGGTCATACAATGCACTGAGGTCACTTTCCTTGTCTTTTATGGCTGTGGTGATTTCTGCTTCGGTATCAAACATTTATCTTCCCTTTACAAAAGTTTACCATATCTTTATTTCATAGGTCAATGCCTAATCTCTACCCGTACTGTATATTCGTGTTACATGACGGTTTGCAACTGTCTCAGGAGTGAAATCACTCAGAAGATACCTGGCACACGCTAACAGATGGTAGCTAGATTCATCCTCTAGTTTATCTGTCGGCTCATACTTATCATCCAAGATATAACTGAAAGACAGTAACTCATCGAGATAGTGTCCTAAATCATTGAATACAAACACCTTATTGAGTTTGTGAAGGGCATACACTCGGTCTATCTGTGCCTGAACATTGGCTAGTTTAGAGGCTTGTATAGGCCATCCATGCGCTCTGTAGGCCTCTCGTATCTCTTCCTCTGTGGTTTGATTCCCTCCCACTCGCTTGATAACGTTTAGACCTGCTACTCGTTTCTTGAACTCTACCACGTGTTCATTAGTAGAACGACCAGAGCCAGGTAAATACTCATCGTATGCATAGAAGTACCCTGTCGATGGGTCTTGGGCATAGAATAACGCTGCGGGATTAGCAGCACCAAAGTCATGTCCAACAAACCTAGGCCACTCTCTAGGCAATGGGAATCTTGGTATCTTACAAACAGCCTCATCAAAGGCATCATAGACTAACCCCGCTGGCCTCTCAAACTTACCCTCGTAGAACATGCGGAACTTCCACGACGGCATGGTTCGTCTAGCTCTCTCAAATTCCTCCCTGGGAAACGCAGGGTTGGCCGTGGACGGGAACGTCACTACTTCTATGCCGCTCCCAGGCTCACTAGCACGGTCAAGAAGCTCGGTCTTCAGCCATCCTAGCCCGTAAGGGGTCGTGGGATACAGGACACGCCCCTGATGGATGCTGAGACGCCGCATGACTGCCTCCCGTGCCTCTCGCCTAAACTGCTTCTGCCCTGCCTCGTCGCATACAGCAGCTTTAGCAGTAGCAGACTCTAGGCTTTCAGGGTTAGTTGCTGTGCCAAAGATCACTCGTGTCTTACCCCCCGTGAACTCAAACACCTTGCTGGAATCTTTGTAGATACCCTTGTGCTGAATGTGTTGGAATACGTCAAGAAACTCAGGTAACAGTTTGAGGTTCAGCAAAGGGAATGTGGCTGTAACCATGAGGTAGTCGCCTTCACCGCACCGGTTTATTTCTCTGTCCATCCAGTCTACGCTAAACGATGTCTTGCCAGACTGAGTTCCACTGAGCATCAGAATCTCCCGCGCCGTGCTGTTCCAAGCCTTAATCTGACCCCAATGCATGTTGTGGCGTATCCCACCATCAGGCAAGACCTCACGGTACGGCCTTACTTTATTCTCTACAGGTTTCGCCTTTGTAGATTCCATGTGTCCAGTAGAACTTATGATTGCCAGGTTCAGCATTCAAGAACTCCGGCTCTTCCATCTCAGGGGTAACGCCATCAAACTTAGTAGGTTGGACTTGCGGGGCTACGTCATCTGGCACTTGTAACTTCATGGATTGCTTCTTCATGCCTTTACTCCTTCTCTACATGGCCCTCGTGACTTCCAGCAGGCGTTGCAATATCCATTGGCGGTGTGGTCATCTATGGTGTGACTACATCGGGTACATTGGTTCGAGGCGGATGGCACTTACAGCTTTTTTGACCGTGTTCTCTTAGCCATTTACGCCAGTCTATCCCTTTGGCTTCATAATATGCTATCATAGCTTCGTGACAATCCCTATACATACTGCCTCTAGTTTCTTTTGCCCAATCATGGTTGAAATCACCCAGGGCACTTGCTAAATCATCAGCTATTGTTTCCCATTGGTGTGTCATGGTATCTCCTTTCAGTTTCCAAACTCTAACAATAAGAAACACTTCATGCCTTTACTCCTTCTCTACATGGCCCCCGCGATATTCTACACGCAATGCAAACTCCATTGGCGTTGTGATCGTCCCAAGGATGTCCACAAAGGACGTGGATACCAGTAGGCATCTCTTGTGTGGTCATTCCTTCAACCATTTGCTTCCATCCATTGCGAAACGTTTACCTATGCCAAACTCTTTGTAGTAACCCATTTTGCCGTAGTTGTGCTCAATCCCCAAACACACACTCAGCCAACAGATAGATAAAGTTATATCTATTTCAAGAATGGTAATGCCAAACGTAAGAACATTATCAAAGGTCATTCCTTTGCCTCCACACAGTAGTCATCTACCAAACGCTGGATTTTCTTCCGTCCTGCTAGCTTCTGCGTTGCTTTAACACTCAATCCTAAAAGCTTGCACCATAACTTCCCGTCTTCACTCGCCCAATATTCGGGATGGTTCCGTTCTCCCTTCAATACCCATGCCACTAGGTCAAGATGTCCCTGGTGTTCCTGGGTTTGGTTCACCCACAGGCTTTGACCGGATGTGTTAGGGAATTGTGACATCAGCTCTTAATCCCTATCGTCGGGGGCAACGTCCCTATGACCTTACTTATATCTTCCATCGTAAGTCCTCCAAGCCCAAACCAGACCTGGTCAGCGTACTTTGAGAGGCTCCCTGCGATGCGCTGTAGACGCTCTAGATTAGGCATCCCTGGCCCAGGACGGTTGATGTACTCAGCCACCGCCAACCAGGGGCCCGTGAGCGATGTCGGGGCTTCAACCAGGGGCTTCAGACCAGCAGGGGCTTCACCTAGGGACTTCACTCTCCGCTCACGCTGACGTTGTATCTTGTTCTCAGGGTCTTTGTATGGCATTACTTTGGCTCTGACGATACCTGAACTATCTCGTGATAGGTGATGGGAGTAGGATTCTCCGGATCGCCACCATGCTCTAGCTTCTGAGGAGGCTTGCCGTAGGCGTAGGCTGCGATAAGCTCCGCAGCCCTTATCTGGTCTCGGCCCTCTCGAATCGCTAACGATTCAACGATACCCCATCCTTTTTCTTCCATGAATGCCTGGCAGCGTTCACGAAATTCACGAACTACAGCAGGACGGCCAGGAGAGATTGGGGAACTACCCTTTAGAAACCGCCCGTGAGGGCCCCGCTTTACCTCGCTTTGATTGGCAGCCATACTCTCACTCTAGCAGACTAAAGAGACAGATGTCAAGATAGAAGTTGCTTACTCAGCCTCTTTCTTCACCAGATAGACTATGGTTTTCACCATTCGTATCTGTCCTCGATGCTTCTTCCGTAGAGCATGGCGACGCACAGCCTGCATGCAGTTGTAAAGACCTCTCGTATTAGGCAACGGGCTCCACTTACAATCCCTACAACCCACCTCAACATAAGGTATGATTATTTCTTGCAGTTCCTGTGTCATGGATTCTCCTCCAACTCGGCTAGGGCTTGCTCACACCGGTAGCCTACATCTAGCAAGTCAGTATGGTGTCTGCTCCGAATCTAGCGGAATTTCTTTGAATCTGCTTTTAATATACGCATCTTGTATATCGGGCTTGGCAATTGCTCGGAAATATCTCACTTTGAGAACTTCCGGGCTCATCCGATCGAATGGGTGCGCCTTGTTCCATTCATCGCGTAGTTGCTTCCAATCAGCGCGTGGGCGGGAAATAAAAGTCTCCTTTACATCCAAAATATATGGCTTCAGCTTAAGAATTACGAAGCTAACTATATACAACTCCTTCTCAAAACACCGCTGGTAGCGCTTCTTGGGGGTTGAGCCTTTGGGCTTTTTACGGGAAGAGAAGTATTCTAGTAGGTCAAGCCGCTCAAAAAATTCCTCCGCTGGACGGGTGTAGGCAGCCCTAGTTACTTCTCTACCTTCGTACCAAGCTCCGTCATCTGAGGTTGCTCCCGGGCCGGCTTGTCCTTCATGTAGCGACTGTTCATACGGCGGCGACGTGATAACGGCATCCACACCTTTGCCTGTGCCCTCTGGCTTACGAAACGCAAGAACACTCTCGTAGCCTAGCCGCTCATCCCACGCTTCGGGATCACGTCTCTTTTGGAGTATCCGCCAAAAGCTAAGGCTCCACAACTGGCGTCTCCACTCATCATGCTTCTGCCAGCCCATCTCCAGCAGCATGGCCTCGGTCTGCCCAGGCAGGTCAACGTAGCCGCCTTTGACCCAGCTTTCCTCTTTTTCTTCCCTTACTGACACAAGTTCCTTACAACCGCACCCATCGTGTAGACAATTAGGTACGTGTTCCTCTTCAATATGACCACATTGGCAATAGATTATCGTCTCTATCTTATGTCTCCACTCCCCCACCACGTCATCTTTAGGAGCTGTCTTGCGCCGTTCAGTACGGGTAAAGCCTTTCAAGACTACCGCCATGATGCCACCTGGCTTCAGCACACGCCAGCACTCGGCGTAGATTTTTTTCATAGCCGCCCAGTAAACGTCGCCACGCAGATTGCCAACATTGTCTATATCTTGCCTAGGAGTAAAGACATAATGTTCCATCGTTGTCCTGTTTTCTGCCTTGGTATTTCCTGGCAATCCTCTCTCTCCCACGTGGGCTTGACGGAAACTCTCAGCTAGTTCTGCTTCGTGGGCGTGAAGCCACTGGCTATCTTGCAACGCCGTTTTATCTTCCCACGGCGGACTCGTCACGATGGCGTCCACGGGACGGGTGTACGTCTGCGGCCGTGCGAATTGTGAGTTAGGGCCATAAGGCTGAGCTAGTTTTGACTCATCTATACCGTTCTCGGCTAGTACAAGGCTCCTCTCATAAGGGGGACTCGTTATCACGCAATCGGCACTCAGCAAGGGCAGGCATCGGGCATCGCCACGGATAATCGTCACGCCGCCCATCGTGTAGCCCATCATCGGCATACAGCGCATCTTCTCCCAGGAGCGCCGCATGGGGTCAACGAAGTGCTGCTCCAATTCTATCAATATGCAATTTCTACCCATCAAAGCGCCGATGAGAGTCGTCCCTATGCCCGCAAGGGGATCAAGGATGGTATCGCCTTCCTTCGAGTAACGCAATATCATTTCCTGCCACATGGCAATATGTCCTTTGGCAAGTCAAGGGTGAGCCATTGCTTCAGAAACAAATAATCGTTTCCTCATAGGCCCGTCATTTTTGTAGCGCAATGTCTCCACCTGGCATCACCTCCCTTTTGCCCCTTGCAAATTTGCCATCCGATTGGTGAGGAGCAATCTCCCCAAGCCGATGCACTTTAGAATGGCAGGAGCGGCAAAGAACAATAAGGTTCTTTGGTGAATTGGCCTCTGCATCGGTCTTGCATAACTGATACGCTTTGATATGGTGAACTCCCAAATCCCCGTACACTTTCGGCTTCCCGCAACGCTCACAGTGTTCATTAGCTCGTACCAGTGCCCGTTGATAATGCAAATCTCCAAAAGTCATCCTTGAATTCCAATGACAAGGTAAAACTAAATGTACAAGTTAGTACATCAAGAGGAAGTAGACAAATAGTAGGGTATAAATAGTCAGCCACTTTGACATCCCCAAACCAAAGCTCTATATCGCTGACTACTATTCTTTTTTGGGCAACGAAGGAACACTGATGTGAGAATGTGGCAATGCCAGGTTTTCTACCCTTGCATATACCTTCAAGTGTTTCTAATTCGGGCTGTTTTAGGGTTATGGTTTTTCCGTCCCGCAATCCATGCACTCTAATCTCTGCATGTTGAGATGCCTCCAAGTAAGTCTTAGCTTCCATAAATCTCTCCTTTTCACTCTCTTATCCCTGTCATGGTCTCAATTTCTTGTCGCAGGTCTTCCTTTGTTACCCCTGGCAACACGTTCACGGCAATCCAATCACAGACTCGCTCAAAGAATGCGGAAAATTCATCCTGACTCATGTTGTGGAAGGCAATAGACTTAGGGACAAATGCCACTAGCCCACCCTCGAACTCTATCATTTGTCTATGCCCCGTCGCTATCTTTACCCGTGTCACCAAGTCCTCCACAGTAGGGTACTCGGCGTTGTCTATATTCTCCCACACCAAAGTCATAAGCGCCCAAAA
>Ga0180008_1001413_pt1 | contig 15219 bp, 30 predicted proteins | sample MM_PW_MetaG_FD_121121 | JGI IMG/M metagenome (GOLD analysis project Ga0180008, IMG submission 121121) | Groundwater microbial communities from the Aspo Hard Rock Laboratory (HRL) deep subsurface site, Sweden - MM_PW_MetaG | ecosystem: Environmental > Aquatic > Deep subsurface > Groundwater...
GAGGGATGAGAAAGGTTTTAATCGTTATAACTGGGCAATTGATCGAAGAATAGAGGAATTAAGAGAACTGTTTAGGAAATCTGGAAATGAGTAAGATTGAAATTAAAGATTTGGAAGTTTTAAATCTTTATCCGAAACTTATTCCCATTGTGAAAGATGTCATGGAGTTCTCGGGGTTGAACATGATAACCTCCGCCTATCGTCCTGGAGATGAAGGAGTTCATGGTCAAATGCCAGTCAGGGGGATTGATTTGAGGTGTTTTGATAGACAGACAGCGAAGATCGTTGAGGAAAACACCAATGAAAAATGGGTATATGATCCAGACCGTCCATCGATGGAAGTATGTATCGCCCACGATACGGGGCAGGGGTTTCACCTTCATTTACAATGTCACAGAAATACGATTGCGTGGAAAGAGTAAAGGATGAAACGGGTCTATTACCATCCTACAGGCGGGCAGATTATGGATCACGTAATCTACCCATACCAATATGCTTATTACCATCCCGTGTCAGGGATGCTGGTTGAAAGGAGATCATATTATGGACTCATTATTTGAGATTGTGAAGTTGTTTATTCCGTTGGTCTTAACATTCATAGTTCAGGGAGTGAAAAAGGTCGTAGCCCTGAATGGTTACGTTGCTCTCGCTGTAGTGTTTGTGATCGGCGGGATCGGAGCCATTGTGGGAATCGGCCCCGTGGTTAATGATACCTGGGTTGATACGACTGTCAATGCCGGGTACATTATTGGGTTGGCGACCTTTATCTATTCACTTATTAAGAAGCGGATTGCCTGATGGACACCGCAGAAGTTGGCAAACTGGTAGGCGGTTTACTGGCAGGAGGAGGGGTCACGGCTATAGCTGAGGCTGTGACCCAACTCCTCACTCTCATCAATTACCTAACCAAAGACAATCCGGCAAAGGAATTAAAGGCGAGAAGGGCTGTCTTTAAAAGTCTCATGGGGATCATTAAGGAGATTCGCAATGCGAACCAAGCGGATGTGTCTGAGTTTGTTGCTCAGTTTAATGCTATTATGGATTCTGAGTAGCGGGTGCGTCACTACCTCACAGCCTGCTATAATTGGGACCCCAGATGGATACGTTATGGTTAAGGTATCCGCCTTGGCTGATCTCATGGAGTCCTGTGCGATTTGTAAAAGCGAATTGATGGATTGCCTGAACAGAGAAAAGAAATAAAATATAAACGCTATAAGATCGACGCAGAGAAATAAGGTCCTCAACGGCGGTCACCCCCACCGCTTTCTTCCAAAAACCCGGCCCTGAGAAACCGGCAGCTCGGGGCCGGGTCCCACCTTCTTCATGCTAAAGTCATGCAAGGTTTTTTGGGTAGGTAAGTATTCGGAAGGATTGGTGGGCGCTGGAGGATTTGAACCTCCTACCACGCCTTGCAGCCCTTGACTATCAATGGTTAGATGGTTCATAGTTACCCTACGCTCACTTTTTGTGGAAAAGTATAACAACATTCTTTTTATTTTCTCCCCCTTCCTATCGAGACGAGTTCCCCCGCCCCAATGTCGGCGTAGTGTTCCTGTGTCACCCTCATGTCTGAATGACCGAGCCACGCCTGAATATCCTCCAACTTAAACCCCTGCCTTCTCCTCTGGCTGGCCCAGGAGTGCCTCAACTTGTAAAGGGTGACGACCCTTGTCTGATACTTCTCCACGGCCCTCTTCATGGCCCTGCGCCATCTGGTCTGGAGCTTCCGGGTATTGTAGGGCTCGCCGCGGTGGTCGGTGAAGATAAAAATGCTTGTGGAGTGGACGAGTTTAACCGTTTTCTCGCGGTCGGTCGGCCCCTGGCTATTCACCACGGAATGATATCCTTCCACACTGCCACCACCCCTCAAGCACTCTTCCAACTCTGGTATTATCGGCAACCCATGAGCTCGATTCTGCTTCGTCCGATTCTTCAACCGCCCTTGGACAAACACCGTATCAATATCGATCGTCCGGGTCTCCCAGTTCACCTTTGACCGGAGCAACCCGCAGGCCTCCTCTGGCCGGACGGCATAATCTCTGAGAAAACAGAAGATCGGCATATCCTCGGACAGGATGAACTCAAAAATCTGTGCTATCTCCTTTTCGGTTAGCCACTTTATACGCGGTTTCTGGTATGAATGTTCTGGGAACGCCGGGAAGATGGCCAGGGACTCTGAAAAGTACCTCAGCATAGCGTGGAGTACCCCCAGGGCGTCCTTTATCCTCTTATCCCCACTCCCACCCTGTCTCATGGCATTTACAAGGCCCTGGATGTGGATCTTGCGGATCTCCCGGATATCACAGTTCTTAAAAAACGGCTTCAGGTGGTTCTGATAGATCGATTTCTTTCCGCGATACCACTCCGAATCGTTGACCACCGACTGATAATATGTCTCCCACGCCTCATCGAATTTGTAGGGGGACCGCTTCTTGAAATAACTTGGGTCGTACTGTTTATCCCTCAGGAGTTGATTTAGGTGTTCCAAGAATTCAAAGGCGCTCCGTTCCGAATAGAGTAACTTGCCGTGTTCGTCCCTATAGAACCAGTCTCCCCGAAAATAGATTCTGAACTTGTCACCATAGCGATAGGTTTTTCCCTTCATATCCCGCGCCTCCTCATGACTGACATAAAGGATTTTGAAGGGTATTATTTTACCAGCATCGTGGGGAGTTTGCAAGGTGGTCATTTCTCCTTGTACTCCACCATTTTAAATTTGGTCTCTTCCAACTTCTCGTAAAACGTTTGACCTTTTCCCATGATCATATAGGGCATAAAAACCTCGACCGTTTTCACCATTCCGGTATCGACCAAGGCGAGTTGGGCCACACCCCGATGAGTGAGAAGATGGTTCGCTGTTACCGGTCTGAGCCGCCGCCGTTCTTATTTTTCATCCTGTTAATTGCACCTTTAAGTCCCGAGATTTTATGATACAGATGTTGGCAATGCTTGTTTTTTTCCTCATAATACCGCTTATATCTGTCTCTTTCGTCAATAAGTTGATTATGATTCTTTGCCATAATCTCGGTAGCATCGGCAATGCGTTGCAAGGCGCCAATCTTGACCGTTTCCCATGTGTCTGGTGCTGTAAAACTAATCCGAGAGTACTCTTTTGAAAGTGCCATTTTACATTCCCTCCGTCATCCTCTCAACAGGCCTCCGTAGGAATTCCGGTAGCCTCCTGCACTTCTTTTATCATCTGCTTTTCGTTTGAATTGCCATCCGAAAGGTGCATCAAAAAAATCTGCCTGCACCGACTCAGATCATTTGCCTTTAGAAACGAAATCACATTTTCAAGACTTAAATGTGTGCGCCTCACGCGCCTTCCCACTATGGCAGGGAGACTTCCTGAATGAATATTCTCGCTCATGATCTCGGCAATATTATTGCACTCGATCGCAGCGAGGATTATCCCCGAGAATCGATCCTTCACATAGCCGGTGTCGGCAACGAACAACAAGCGCTCATCGCCATGGCCAATGAAGAAACCAACGGGCTCCTGGGCATCGTGTTCAAGGTCGAACATTATGATCGAATACCCGCTTATCTTGAGAGACCCAAAGTTGAAATGGGTTCTATGGTGAAAAAGCACCCCCAATGCTTGTGCTGTGCCTTCGCTCATCCAGCAATCCACTCCAGCCTTGAGTAGATCCTTGACCGCCTTCGAATGATCCCCATGCTCGTGACTCACAAGACACCCTGCGAGGTCCGAAAGCGCAATCCCGTGCTCCCTCAGTTTGTCTCGGAGCTGGCGAATAGAGATCCCTGCTTCGAGCAATAATGGCGGAGTGGAGTCTGAAGTTGTAATCAAATATGCATTGCCCCTACTACTACTTGCTAAAGGAATAAATCTCATAAAAGCCTGCCTATCCATTCATGGGGGAGTTTGGCCCCCTTGCTGTTGTTGCAACGTGGGCACGCGATAACGATATTTGCCTTGTCGTGTTTACCACCTCTGGATAAAGGAATGCGGTGGTCTATCTGGTAATTCCCTTTCAATTTTACCGAACACCACCAGCAACGGCCTCTCTGGTTTTTATACTGTAGTTCAATATCATGTCGGCTAAGTGTTCCGCATTGTTCAGCCATTCTTGTGCGACGTCGTTGTCCATGAAGACGGCCATTGATGGGGTGTGCCTTATTCCATTTTGTTGCGGCAGCAATGATCTCTTTTCTGTGTGTCTTGTAATAGGATTTCGAGTTTGCTCTGACCTTATCTGGATTGCTACGATACCATTCTTTTGCGTAGGATAGGGCTTCATCATAATGTGCTTGATAATACGCTTTCCTGGAGGCTTTTCGTGCATCGCTCTTAGCTCTTACAATTTTAGTGCATTTCTTACATGGCTGTTCACAAGGGGAGAATTTATTGTGGCGAGGCGTGAAATATTCATCTGACCACGGATATATTTCGTCACATTTAGTACATTTAGTTGGCTCGTTAAGCACGTGAATCTTGCGGGTCTTTGGGGAGAGAGCCCTTTCTAATGGCCATCCAGTTATCAACCTCTCGCTGAGGCTACTTTGGTTCATCCCTAACTTGAGGGCCCACTCCCTTACTGTATGGGCTTCTCCCCGAAACTCGATGATCTTTGGCTTTGGAAATGTTCGCATTTCAAAAACCCGGGCCCTTCGTCTGTGCCTGTCCACCAACCATTCCGCGCTTCTTTAACTCTGCCGCTTCCTCCTCCAGGGTGGGTATTCCTGCGGGGGTCTCTGTATCTGGTTTGACTTCCTTCCCGTTCCCGCCGTCCTCGGACGCCTTCCTTGCCTCCTCTGCTATCATGATCACCGATCCAGTGTTTGCTTTATCCTCAATTTCCGCATGGACCGCCGCGGCATCGGCCAAATCGTCATTGCGATTTATCCTATCCAGGAGGAGGGCATTGTCAGAGCTCGCGTTGATAATGAACTTGGCAACCTTATTGATAACCGTCTTGAGGGCCATATCTCTCGTAAATTTCCCATGGACACTCGAAGGTTTTACTTCGCCTTTTTCATCGATCGGCTGCATCTTGCTTTGCTTCCATGCTTGATGGATTTCCTCAATCGTGGCGATCTCCGTTTTGATCGGATTCCCGTCTTTGTCAAGAGCCATGGCGTAGGCGGCCACGATCTTCGCTTTGTCGATGTTGGAAAGATCCTGGACGTGCTCGACCACACTTTTCTTACCGTTGTGGATTCCATATTTGAAGGTATCCCCTTCATAAACTACATCGTAACCCCAGTCTTTGATCATCGGATTGACCATTTCAGCCACTGCCATGCTGCCAAAATAGGACCGCTGTGCCGTGAGGGTTTTCCCATAGACGATGAAATAAACCTGTTTCTTGCCGGGATTTAGTCCCTGCACAATCATATCCAGGAGGGCGTTGGCGATGGATGCTTTATCGCAGACTTCGAGAGCCTTGCGGTGATCCTTGTCCTCCACGGCCTGCAAAACAAGATAGGCCGATTTCAGGGCATTCTCCACACTGTAGTTCTTCGGAAGATGGAGCTCTCCCGATTGCAGAAATATGTGGATACGATCGCTCACGATGTCTACGATGGACCTGTCTTTAACCGGTGCTACTGAAACATTCTGCTTTGCTGTTGTTGCCATGGGTGTTTTCCTCCTTATGATTTTAGTTTGATCTGAGATGTTCTTCTGTACCGATCGTAGAAGTAATCTGTTCCGCCAAATCGGAATCATAGGTTACGCGAAGTGTCTTGTCTTTGGGCGATACCACCAGGGAAACCAACTGGCACCCCATCGCGGGCAATTCCGAGACCGACTCTCTGTTGTCGCAAAAGACCGGCGCCTTCATCTTGAAATGCTCCTGGAGGGTTCGGATGATGTCGCAACCGGCCTGGATCCGGGCCGCGTTGTTGAGGCCCGCATTAAAGGGCACCCCATTGACGGTGATCTCGCAACAGTCTTCGATCCCTCCGTTGATAAGGACATTAAAGAGCTTGAATCTCACCATCTCAAATTTCCCGTTAATCCGGTCCGTCAGCATGGCCACCTTCGTCTTTATGAACTGCTCGATCAGGTAGATCTCCCCTTCCAACTTTTCAAACTCCTTGGCCAAGGTCTTTTCTTCGACCTTGAGCTCCTCGATGCGCTTCTCTCCCTGTTCCCGGCGGGTGAATAGATCGACCTTCCCCTTCGCACAAGAGAGATCAATCTCCAGGGTTGCCATTTCTGCCTTGATCTTCTCGATATCCTGGGCCTTGCCTTCCCTCTCGGTCTTGATCTGCGCTTCAAGGTCCTCGATCTCGTCCAAGAGTTCGGCCCTGTTCTGGAGTCCAGAGAAGTCTTCAGAGGAGCGTTTCAGGGCATCGCGGTCTGCCTGCGCCTGTTTAAGATCCAAATCTAAGTCAGACAGGCTTTGTGCGAGGAAGTCCTGCTCGACTTTGAGCGCCTTGGTTTGCTCCTCCATACGCTCTTTTTCCTCTTTGAGAGCGGTCCCTTTGTCTTGGATTTCCTTTAGGCTCTCAGCTTTCCTTTGATTAAAAGCGGAGAGCGCCTTCTCCCGGGCTTCCTTAACCTCATCGGAGGGAAGGGCCTGGCCGCAGGCCGGGCATGTAAAGGAAGTCGTGTCCTTGAAGGTATTCCCATCCGCGGCCGTCCACCTTTCCCGGAGGACTTGTAGGGACCCTTCGATCCTTCCAATAGCAATACCCCGAGATTTTAGATCTCCCTCGATTACGATCAGTCTCCGGTGCGCCCCATTTACCTTAGCCTCGACCTCCGAAATCTGTTGGTTCAACCGGTTCAGGGTGGCCAGGACCCCGGTGCGGTGCTCGTTTTCCAGCCTATGAAGATCAAAATTGACCCCTGAGAGCCTTTTTGTGAGGTCCGCTATACTTCCCCCTGTGTCGATGCCTTGGAGTCTCAATTTCGCGTCGTTCAGGGCAGTCTCAAGCCCCTGGGCCTGCTTTTCTGCCTCACCCCGGTCTATTCCGGTCACGTCCGGAATCCCTCGGCGTACCTCGTCGATTCGGACGGGGATCTTTTCCATCTCCTTATTGATCTCGGAGCGCCGGGCGGTGACTATCTTGCGATGGTCTTCAAGGGAGCGCTTCCCGAGGATGGCCGGTAGAGCGGAGAGCTTTGAATTGGAGATAATGACGTCCGCGTCCGAGATGTCACCGCAGACCTCGAGGAGCAGGGTCCTTTGTTTCTGCCACGGCAAATTTGGAAATACCGTAGGGCTCGTAAGCAGTTTAAACGTTTCTTCCGATCCAGCTATCTCTGAGATCTTATCTTTGTACTCTTTTTCCTGTACCGGTACTCCATTGTAAAAATGTTGCGTGGTATGACCGCTAAAGACGGTCTCTGCCTTTCCACGCTGTTTGACAAATTTCTCAGAATATGATTTTTTGAGAATGACCGTTTCCCCATCGACGTTAAGTTCCGCAGAAACGGTATGTTCAATGCCCCTTTGGGCCACATTACCATTGTTGTCCAATGTCTTTATGGCAAAATCAGACCTGCCTAATGAATCCTTGCCGAATAATAAAAAAGTGAAGGCACTCACCAAACGCGTTTTGCCTGATTGATTCTGCCCGTAGACGTTACAGTCTCCATCCTGAGCATCTAAGGTAAATGTTCCCCCTTGAAACTGATTAATCGATAGTTTCCTTAAACGTATCTCTCTCATGGTCCCTCCTCTGTGTTGGCCTCATAGTAAGTGCGTCCTCAATGCTCCACCCTTTGCGAAGCCTATATCCTATGAGCGAACGATCAATGCCAGTGGAATTACCCCACTCGCCTATTGTCTTCTTTTCTCCGTTAAATTCTATAATGTGATTCTGTGTGGTATTCTTTGTTTGCTCTGTTTGGGTTGCCCACTTGCAATTTCCCGGTTCATAATTGCCATCATTATTGATCCGCTCCAAAGTCATTCCTTTTGGACAACGCCCCATGTCCTCAAGAAAGTTTGTGTATTTTTGCCACCGTTTACAAAAAGTGATTCCTCGTCCTCCATAACGGTAGTAAAAGGGTTGTTTCTTATTGGTGCATCTAACCCTCATGTCGTGCCAAGCCCTATATTCCCTGGTTTCTCTTTTGTTGCGGGTGTTGCTTTCTCCATGATGAAAGTTCCTTGCGCCAGAGGTTTCTTTCCTTAAACAGCCACAACTTTTCGTGCAACCTATGTTTAAGTTTCCTCCTCTGACCATGATTGTTTGTCCACAATCACATTGGCATTCCCATAGAACAGCTTTCGGTGTGGACCCTGCACGGCGAATCACCACTAATCTCCCGAACTTCTGGCCTGTTAAATCCATGAGTTTAGGCACTTACTTTCTCCTTTCACACCCTTTGCAGCATATACATGCTGCCAGCGGTTTCGTGCAAACGTTTTTATTCATCTTGTCTCTCCTCCTCTCCCCGGCTGGGCTCCATACTTTGATCCGATTGATCGCCCTCTGAGGCTGGCCGAGGCAGCCCATCCGTCGTAAACTCTGGCACCGGTGAGACAAAATCCGATGTCTTCCTGACGGAATTCTTATGTCGATGACAGTCTGGGCACCATTTCAAAATTAGCCAATCGATGATTTGCTTCATGGTTTTACCTCTCCCGTGACATAATTTATTCCAAGGCATTCCCACAGCGTTTCTATTAATCGCCCATATTCCCACCCACCATGACAATAATCGTTTCTGATAGTTCGGCAAATAAAGCATGTTCGGAAAGTGTCTATTTCCCCATCCCACTTGCCTGTGGACCGTTCATGTTGTTCCCCAGGCCGAATCTCCCGATTACACTCGCAACATTTATGCGACTTCCGAGCCTTAACCAATTTCTCGGTAAAGAACTCAGGGTTTTCAGCATCATCAATAGAACAATCGCAGTTCATTTTATCCCCCCCGCTGCCCATAGAACCACCCCGGCAAAAATTAATATTAGAAGTATTCCATAAATAATATCTTCGAGGTCAATGTTTTCGTCGCTCATTTCCTCTTCCCCTTTTCTTGGAAGAGTCCTATCTGCACTTGATAATCGACAAGCTGCATGCGCAAATCCTTTCGTTCTTCCTCCAGATATGCAATTCGTGCGTGCAGAACGGGTTCAATTTGCACGCTGCGCCATAACATTCCCAGCCCGACACCAACGACGAGTGCAAATAATGTGATTGCCAATACAAGGTCAGATTTCATAATGGCAGACCTCCTATTCTATAAAAAGTCCCGCTCCAATTTGGGACTTCTTATCAACGGTAATCAATGAAACGCAATCCTGAAGTTCAACACAATCTCTTACGTCCTCATTTGAGATAAATATCCCACAATTAGGACACTTGAGCGGATTGTGTTTCAACTCGTCTTGACTCTGTTTTACTTTTCCGCAACAATATGGGGCTATGTGAACACTTGGCATGGCAGACCTCCTATTTAATGGGCTTCAAATCAATCCTGATTATCGTCCCTGCCCAATATGCCGTCACCTTACCAATGGCAAGGTCGGCTTCCAACTTCTCGACGGAATGACTCTCTAATAAAGGATAGACTTTTGATAACCATTTATTTAAGGATTCAATTGGATCCATGGTGAGCCTCCTTAAATCATTTCCCTCTTCACCAACTCGACCATCCGGTCACAGCGATAGGCCTTTTCGAGCAGACGAAGGTATTCCCAAAAGTGCGTAAAACAATCGCTCAGACATACCTCCCATGAGATTCGCGCTTTGCATTTACGGTTGGGGCAGGTAACGTAGGTTGTCATTAATGTTCTCCTTTTCAGCCTCCGGTTACTTAATTAGACTCATCTGCTTCGGATCCCACTCGACCTGGCAGGAGTCCTTGACTTTCTCCTTTGTAAAGCTGATCCCCACTTCCGTAATGCCCCGACTGTCTTTCATCCCCATCTTGACCGAGAATGAAATGGTGAGTGGTTCTGAGTCCCCACAGTTTGCCCAGGCCTCTTCGAGGTCTTTGACATGCAGCCCGATGAGATCCCCAACGGACCCAGGAATCTTGTAGAGACCCTTCAGAAAAGGATTCACTTTAATTTTGTCCGCAACACACGCGAGACAAATACCGCTCTGTGTTGCTCCGCTTTTTCCGCACTGGGTACATTTTTTGTTTTCGTTGATTTCAATTACGAGTTCTTGTGGCAACTTGATCACCCCCTTCTAACTTCCAAGATTGTATTGACATCTCTCTCCTCCCATTGAATCTGTAGCAGATGGGTTGTTGCGAGTAATTTATTCCCGCAATAAGGGCAGCATGCCCACTTCAGCTTCTTTGGATAATCGAACCGGAAGGCTTTTTTACATTTGGTGCATTTGCCTTGGGTCATGATCCCCTCCGCATTTCCCGGTGTTGTGCTGGGCTGACGGTTGTTAATTTATCAGGATAAGGTTTCAATAACTTTGATTTGATATCCATCATCAGCATACATAGTGTAATGGTCGTCGCACAGATATCCTTTTAAAGTTATTTTCCCATTACCTGGATCTCTGACGATGACCTTACAGGTTGCCGGTTCTTCATTTTCTCCTTTCTTACAGGATGAACAAAAATGAGTTTTCCCCCAAGCCATTTTCTCACCCCCCTTTTTTCTGGATACAGAAACCCCTTTAGCTGAATCTGGACCTCTTGCTTCGGCTCCTCGTCTTTCATCCCCGGACACCCATCTCAGGGTTCGATTAAGACTTTCGTCACCGGTACTCTCTCAAGTTGGCCGTAGCCGCGTGTCCGCTTTTCCTGCCCCACAAGGCCCGTAGGCGTCCCCGGAGGGAAAGGAGCGAGTTTGGATGTCGCATGCCTGAGAGATAGACTATGTGGAGCGTTTGTTTTCATCGTGATTTTATTTGTATCACATAAAAACTGCGTTGTCAAGTAAATAATCGACATTTTATTATTTTTCTTTAAGGTCTATTTTTTGCTTGACATTACCCATTAAGTATGATACAAGTTTACCATGACTCAAGAAAAACTTGCATATAAATTAGGTGTATCCCGTCAATACCTCAATGGCGTCCTGCGTGGTAAAATCAAACCGAGTATTAGATTAGCCAAAGAAATCAACAAGTTGATTGGAAAACCGTTCTTTGATCTACGCCCAGACCTCCGCAAGTTGATGAGGGAATATTTGTAATTATGCTGTCTAACCAAAACGCCGACACAAGCTTGGGATGGAACTATGTCATACCTTCATATTGATAATCTTTATAAAGACCAGACTATACTGATGTTTAAAGAGGTCTATGCATTAGAGAAGATCCATGGTAGTTCAGCCCACGTCTCATGGAAAGATGGTGTAGTTAATTTCTTTGCAGGTGGAACCGACCACGCCTCTTTTGTAAATCTTTTTGATGCCTTTTGCCTACCATCCAAATTCCAAGAAATATTTATGGGCCATCCTCATGTCATCGTTTACGGGGAAGCCTATGGGGGGAAATGCCAGGGAATGAAAGAGACCTACGGCCCGGATCTCCGGTTCGTGGCCTTCGATGTAAAGGTTGACGACTCCTGGTTAAATGTCCCCAATGCGGAAGCGGTTGCCCGTAAACTTGGTTTAGATTTTGTCCATTATGTGAAGGTGTCCACCGATCTTGAAAATCTCGATGCTCAACGTGATGCTGTTTCCGTGCAAATGGGTAAGAACGGGATTATGGGAGCTAAACCACGAGAAGGCATTGTTTTGCGCCCACTGATTGAATTGATCAAGAATAATGGAGAAAGGATTATCTGCAAACATAAAGGGGATGCATTCCAGGAAACAAAAACCAAGCGAGAAGTTGACCCGGATAAGGCGATAATCCTTGCGGAAGCGGAAGCGATAGCCGATGAGTGGGTTACTCCAATGCGATTAACTCATGTTTTACAGGGATTCAAAGAGATAGATATTACAATTACCGGAGACGTTATTAAGGCCATGCTTGAAGATGTGACCCGAGAGGCAAAAGGGGAGATTGTCGAATCAAAGGACGCAATGCGAGCAATCGGAAAGAAAACGGCAATACTATTTAAGCAACATTTGGGAGTAGTAAAATGCCCAATAGTCTGACCTCCTGGGATTGAACAAAATGGAGACACAAGATTAGTGAGGGGATGATGTTGAAAAAGAATAATCTTGAAATTATGAGGCATGGCTTGACCACCCATGAAATAGCGGAATTTTTGGGATGCACTCACCAAAACGTGAGTTTGATCGTTAAGAAAGCCTTACAAAAACTTCGCCCATTGATGGAAAAGGATGGGTTGAGAGAATATTTAAAGCCATGACCGACCCCACGGACAAGGTAATCGACCCCGAGGACTGGGAGCCTCACGGAATTATATGTTTCAAAGTCGAGTGGATCAGGAGGGGACTGGAGAATATTTGTCTCTGCCCGGCCTACAAGAAAGAGAGGGAAGCCGTATGTGGTGGATCATCGGAGGTCTGATTTATGTCGGGGTCGGGGTCGTGGTTCTGATCTGCCTGTTCTTTACCGGGGCGAAGATAATGAGGGGTATGGGATGATCTTTTTCGAAGGTGAGTCGGCGGGCATCCGGATAAGGATTTTTGAGAATCGCCTTGAAATTTACCAGGAGCTGCTTTCTCCAAAAGAGGCCTTCTGTTCGATCAGGGAATTGCAAAACGCCCTTTTCGTCTGGAATGAACTGGGTGGAGGGGGACAAAAGATCGATAAGGGAAATCTAGGATGACCTGCCTAACCCCTGGCTGCGCAGGAATACCTGTCTGGATCATGGCCAATGCTCCTTACCCAGCTCACTTCCGATGCTCGCTTTGCCGGTCTGCCTATACCTCAAAGGGTAAGAGAATGAAGAGGAATTCTAATCAGTTATGGAGTTGGGAAAAGAAGACCGAAGCAAAACAACCAACAGAGACAAAGGAGGTGATTAAGATGGAGGAGGAGAAATATATCTGCAAGACAGAGGGTTGCGGGAGGGAGATCTCCGAGAAGCGAGCCGAGGGGTCCGGATTATGCTCTAAGTGTCAGATAAAGGCCTGGAAGAGGAGCCATCGGAGGGTGAATGAGCCCAGGGGAGAAGTTGGAGATCAGGGTTATTGTGCCCAATGTGAGAAGCCATTCATTAAAACGCGTCATGACGCTCGCTTCTGTTCGAAGCCATGTCGGGATAAGTGGGGTAGGGAGGAAAAGCAAAGAAAGGCTGAAATAAAGGTAGGTAAGGAATCCGCAAAGCCAGCGCGAAGACTCACCCCTACCATCCCGGAAAGATTACTACAAGGCCCAAAGACGACCCCCGAGCTCCTGGCAGCCGCCGACCGGCTAAGATCGATTCTGCAGGAGATGTTGAGCCCGATCGAGAAGGCGGTCGCTGAGGTCAAAGAGAGGTTTGCGCTATGACAGGAAAAGCCCCGGCTTTCCAACTTTACGCCTCAGATTTTTATATCGACACAAATTCATGGACCGTTGATGAGGTTGGAATTTATACAAGATTATTGCTTTCTCAGTGGGTAAATGGGGGCCTTCCTAATGACATTCGCCGTCTTGCAAGGGTGGCAGGTTGTAACTTAAATCGATTCAAAAAAGCGTGGAGTCAAGTGCAGGTTAAGTTTCATTTAAATGGAAAAGGTATATATATAAATGATAGGCTTGAAAATGAACGCGAGAAACAGCTTAAATTTAAGGAATTACAATCAGATAAAGGTAAAAAGAGTGCCATTAAAAGATGGGGTGAACCTGTAACCACGGATATAACCGACCCATTGCCAGCGTTACAACCGGATTGTAACTCTTCAGTCTTCAGTCTTCAGTCTTCTATAAATAAAAAAGATAAAGATATATATGGTGAGTTTCAAAACGTTCTTCTTTTAGAAGATGAATTAAAAAAACTCATAGAAGCATTTGGAGACCAGGATACAAAAGAGAAGATAGAAAATCTCTCTCAGTATATAGCCTCAAAGGGTAAAAAATATTCCAGCCACTACGCAACCATCCTATCGTGGGAAAGGAAAAATCCTAAAAAGATTGATATGGTGCCCACTGATCCCATGGATAAACGTATGTGGGATATAGAACAGGCCAGAAAAAGGAGGAAAGATGGACGTACTGAACCCACCTCGTAGTTATATTGATTATCGATGTTATACCTATGGGTTAAATGGGCAAGAACTCCAATCGTCTCAGGATAAATTCTATAAGAAAAACTCTGAGTATCGGGGAGAAATATCTAAGTTTATGAATTGGCTAAACGAGGTAAGACAAAATAGGCGATTACCCCACGAGAAGATTGAAATACGGGAAACCGATGGGAAAAAGCGGGGGAAGGTAGTTTCCTTAATGATCATGGACATCGAATATTGGATTGAAGGCGGCACCATTAAACAGAGAAAGATTTACACGGGTGATCAGGGGTGTTTGAATGGTGTGTCTGAGAAAAAAATAAGAGAACCAGGAGAAGAGGACGATGGACCGTTACCTTTTTAAGCAGATTCAACCAAAAGAAAAGGATATCACCCGCGAGATCCGGAGCTATCTCAGGATCCGGGGCATCTTCCACTGGAAGGAGTGGGGAGGCCCGATGTCGGAAAATGGGGTACCCGACATTCTGGGATGTTGGAAGGGGCGGATGCTTGGGATTGAGGTGAAGACTGCACGGGGGCATGTGAGCGATTATCAGCAAGCGTTCATTGACCGAATCAACCGAGAGGGTGGGTTGGCGTTCGTGGCGCGCAGCGTCGAGGATGTGATGGAGAGGCTGAAATAATGTGCCCATTTAAACCACTCAAACCCTGCTCCCGTCCTGGATGCGCTGAGCTTACGTCGACGCGCTTCTGTCCTGGACACGCCAGGAAAGAGAATGAGAAGTATGATGCGAGTAGGAGGAATAGTGGGGAACGGGGATACGATGCCCAATGGCAGAAGGTTAGAGAATTGAAGTTGGCACAGGATCCTTTATGCGAAGAGCACCTAAGACAAGAGCAAGTTGTAGCAGCTACAATGGTGCATCACATCAAACCAATTGAGACATACCCAGAATTGAGATTGGTGATGGAGAATTTAATGAGTCTATGCAACCCGTGTCATGAGGAAAAGGAAAAAGAGGGAAGGTGGGGGAGATGATTAAGGTGATGATATACCTCCCGAACGGCAGGGTGATCAGCGCGTTCTTAAAACAACGGCAGTACAACTCGCTCGTCCAACAGATCAGACAAAAGTTGCCATTAAAAAAGAGAATTAAATCGTGGATTAGATGGCCATGGTTTAAGAGAAAGGGAGGGGGGTCAAAATGTCTGGAGATCCAATCCGGCTAAC
>Ga0180008_1001414_pt1 | contig 15219 bp, 14 predicted proteins | sample MM_PW_MetaG_FD_121121 | JGI IMG/M metagenome (GOLD analysis project Ga0180008, IMG submission 121121) | Groundwater microbial communities from the Aspo Hard Rock Laboratory (HRL) deep subsurface site, Sweden - MM_PW_MetaG | ecosystem: Environmental > Aquatic > Deep subsurface > Groundwater...
ACAGAAAAATGGGCATGACAGCTTGCGCACTGCACTCCCCTTTGATGCTGTCACTGCATTATTTTTAGTCACGCATCAGAAATAATTTTCATCCACAGCAGCGCTTAAATATATTTTTCAGCACATTAAAATGTAAAAAACCCCGGTATTCACCAGGGTTCTTTTTAGCACAGCAATTTGCTTACAGAGTCTCTAACTTCGCTTTGGCTGCTTTTGCAGGTTTAGCTTGTGGGTATTTGCTGACTAAAAGCTGATAAAACTGCTTGGCTGCAGCCACATCACCTTCTTTTTCTGCCAGTTGACCCAATTTAGATAAAGAATCAGCTGCTTTTGCTGACTGTGGAAACTGAGCAACTACACGTTCAAACTGCGCTTTGGCTTTAAGTAGTTCGTTTTTAGTGAAAAACAACTGGCCCAACCAATAGTAAGAGTTTGGTGCGTAACTGGAATCCGGATAAGTACGGACAAAATTTTCGAATGCAGGAATAGCTGCATCGTAGGCGCGATCTTTCAGCACCAGATTTACCGCACTTTCGTAAGCTTCACTTTCCGAAGGACTGGAAGACACTTCAGCACTGGCTGCGGTTTCAGCAGTTTGAGGCTCACTACCAGCATTAACCAAAGCCGCAGGATTGCCTATAGGCGCCTGTTCAGCTGGTATTGTTGGGATGCTAGGTGTTGTCGGAGTAGCTGTAGTTGAACCTGAAGCGGCAGCTGTGCCCAATCTCCGGTCAATTTCCTGATAAATATTGCGTTGTTGCTGCAATATTTCTTCTAATTTGTAGGAATGCATTTCAGTGATGCCACGCAATTCAGACACTTCGTCTAATAAAGCGGACACTTGCTGCTGCATAGCAACCTGAGCGTTGGCTCTGGCCTCAACAATACGTTCCAGCGCAGCTATACGGTCAGCCGTGGAAGCATATTTTGGAGTCTGGATAGCGCCACCGCCTGCGCGGGACAGATCGGCTACAGGAGCCGGATCTGCCCACGAGGCAATGCTGATAACAGAAAGCGCAGTAACTAAATATTTTTTCACTGCTTTGCTTCGTATCAGTTATTAGTAAACTAAAACAGCGCGACGGTTTTTAGAGAACGCGCTTTCGTCGTTACCTTCAACAGCTGGTTTCTCTTCGCCGTAGCTAACTACTGACATTTGGCCAGCAGCAACGCCCAGGTTAGCTAAGTATTGAGTCACAGCCTGACCACGACGCTCACCTAACGCGATGTTGTACTCTGGAGTACCACGAGCATCAGTGTGACCTTCAACAGTTACAGTGATGTTAGTGCGAGCGCGTAAGAAAGCAGCGTGAGCTTCCAGAACAGAAGCGAATTCTGAACGGATAGCTGACTGGTCGAAGTCGAAGTAAATAGTGTTGTCTTGACGCAGAGCTTCTAATTGCTGACGCAGCAATTCTTCAGCTGACAGGCCTTGTTCAACCACTTGATTAGTGTTTGCACCAGTGTTTGCATCAGTAGCAGCTACTTCATCAGTTGAGCTACAAGCAGCTAAAGTTAACACTGGCACCGCAACTAACAAGCCTTTTAAAACTTTGTTTAAGTTCATAATTGTTGTCCTTAGTAAATCAATTAACCAAATTTTCGTTTTTTATAAAAATGGTGACCAAGCCGGAGATTTAACTCTGCCGTTTGCCGCCGGTAACCGTGCTTTAAAGCGCCCATCCATGGATACCAGTGCCAGTACTTGTGACGAACCGTACAAAGTACTATAAATTATCATTGAGCCATTCGGCGCAATGCTTGGTGACTCGTCCAGATAAGTGCGAGTCAACACCTGCATATAGCGACTCTCAACGTCCATGCGGGCGATATTATACTGGCCATTTGTTCTGTTGACCATAACAATACCACGCCCATCTGGAGTATAAGATGCAGCTAAATTCATTTCTCCCTCAAATGTTACTCTTTCAGTAACACCTGAAGCTACATTTACACTGTATATCTGTGGATTACCACCACGTTCTGAACTAAAAATGATTTTAGAACCATCTGGTGACCATGACGGCTCAGTATCAATCCGCCTATGATTTGTTAACTTTGTCAAGGCTTTAGTGGCAATATCCATTACATAAACTTCTGCGTTACCATCTTTTGACAATACCATAGCCATTTTACGACCATCAGGTGACCATTTAGGCGCACCATTAATACCTTTAAAACTGGTTAATATACTGCGACGGCCTGTATAAATATCCTGAATATAAATTTGTGACTGACGTTTCTCGAACGTTACATAAGCCAATTTAGTACCATCAGGTGACCAGGCCGGAGACATCAAAGGCTCTTTCGCTCTTAATAAAACCTGCTCGTTCTCACCATCGTAATCAGCTACAACTAATTGATATCTAAAGTCTGCTTTATCACGTACTAAGACATAGGCTATTTTAGTTAAAAAAGCACCACGCTCACCAGTTAATTTTTCATAGACTATGTCGCTAATACGGTGAGCATATTGTCTGAACTGATCACCACTGATGGTTGTTTCGCGCGCATCCAGAATATGAGTCAGACCTGTAGTCAGTTGGCCGCCAATAATAGCAGAAGACGAACCACCGCCTGAAGCACCTTTAAATACATCAACCAATTCAAAACGCACCGCGTATCTGTTCACGCCTACTTCGCGGATAGTACCAGTGACAACAGCTTCAACACCTTGTTTCATCCAGCGCTGATAATCAATTTCTTTGCTGTTGGTCGGTTGCTGCGGCATGCGGGTTGCCGCTATAGGGTTAAATTTACCGCTACGCATTAAATCCGCTGACACAATATCAGCAATACGCTGATTTGGCAGCGTATTACCTTCAAATTTAAATGGCACTATAGCAACAGGGCGGGCACTGTCCACACCATCTGTGATGACAATCTCTAAACTGGCATACGATTTTGCACTTAGCACCAGCGCAAACGCCACCAGGCTTTTTCCTATCAACTTCAGCATATTGTTATCTCAGTTCCGGTTGTAAAATAGTTGTGATGTCTTTTAATGCGTCATACACATCAGGATCCGGTGACATAGGGAAGTTACCTGCCTTTTGTATTGCACGCATCGCTGATTCACAAAGCGCTCTGTCTCCGCCTAAGATAGTGCTGGCGGTGACAAAACCATTGCTGGCCAAACGAATATTTACCCGACACTCTTTGCCACGCATTGTATCGTCTACAAACCAATTTTGTTGGATTTTCGCAACAATCATTGCCAGGTAGCGTTGCTTCTCGGTCAGGATCTGACCTGCCTTCGCTGCACGGCGTGCTTCTGCTTCTTCTTCCAACTGCTCAGCTAACATTTCTTCTGCAGCTTCGCGTTCACGATTTTCTTTTTCGGCTTTGGCTTTTTCAGCTTTTTCTTTGGCAGCTTTTTCTTTAGCGGCCTTTTCTTTCGCTGCTTTTTCTTTTTTCTTCTTCTCTATCTCTTGCTGCTTTTTCTTTTCGTCATCTTTCTTTTTCTTTTCAGCGGCAAGCTTTTGTTGTTTCTCTTTTTCTACAGCCTGTTTTTTCTTTTCTTCAACAGCTTTCTTTTCTGCTATTTCAGCTTCTTTTTTCTGTTGTTCCTGCTTTTTCAGGCGCTGCTCTTCAAGGCGTTTATCCCGCTCTTCCTGCTGCTTTTTCTTTTCCAAATCTTTTTTTCGCTTTTCATCAGCTCTCTTTTTCTGCTGATTTTTTTCTTTCATCTCATCAAACTGAGACTGGTCGACCGTAGTGGCGTTTAAAGGCGCACTTAAGTCTCCAGCCATAGGTACCACTAAAATCTCTTCATTTTTAAAGAAATTAAAGTTAACAAACAGCAATACAGCTATAAAAACGTGTAAACCACCTGAGATGATCAGCGACTTCTTAAACGCTGGTTCCATCTTAGTTTTGCTCCACATCGTCAGTCATTAAACCAACGGAAGGGGCACCCGCGTCTTTCAGCAGATTTAATAACTGGATAATAGCTGCATAGTTAACACGGCCATCACCTTTAATAATCACTTGGGTACCAGGCTCTAACTGCAGAGTACCAGCCACTTCCATTTGCATTTCCTGAGCATTAAAAGGGCCTTTATTCGAACCATCTTTCTCAAAATAATACAAACCACCTTCATCTACTGTAGCCACCAGCGGAGTTTTACCGTCTTTCATCTGCTCTATAGGTTCGGCATCTGATTTAGGTAATTCCACTTTGACGCCTTGCGTGATGATCGGCGTTGTCACCATAAAAATAATCAGCAGCACCAACATCACGTCGATATAAGGAACGACGTTGATTTCAGCCACCATACGGCGTTTTTTACGGACGTACATTAGTTGTTTTCTCCGCTGGCCATCGCCTGACGGTGCAGAATGTTAGCAAACTCTTCGACAAAGTTAGCGTAAGCACTTTCCAGCATCTCTACTTTATGAGAAAACTTGTTGTAGGCAATAACTGCTGGGATAGCAGCAAACAAGCCGATTGCTGTCGCAATCAAGGCTTCAGCAATACCAGGCGCGACCATAGCTAAAGTAGCCTGCTGCACTGCACCTAAAGCGATAAAGGAGTTCATAATACCCCAGACTGTACCAAACAAGCCGATATACGGGCTGATCGAGCCTACAGTGGCCAGAAATGGCAAATGCATTTCCAGACGTTCCACTTCACGGGATAAGCCAACACGCATAGCACGTTGAGTTCCTTCCATCACGGCACCTGACTGGCGACTGCTTTTATGTAAACGGGCAAATTCCTTAAAACCCGCTTTAAACAAAGCTTCAACACCAGTCACTGTGACTTTAGCGCTGACTTCGTTATAAAGTTTTGACAGATCAATGCCTGACCAAAACTTATCTTCAAACTGTTTGGTTTCTTCTACCGCTGTACTCAGCGCTTTATTGCGCTGAATGATCATGGCCCACGACATCACAGACATGCTCAGTAAAATCAGCATAACCAGCTGCACTACTACACTAGCGTGAAGAATTAAATCAAGAACTGATAGTCCGCCTGTCACCTGATAACACCCCTAAAACATCGCGAGGTATTGCACTCGCTTTCATTAATGATAGTTTTACGCAAGCAATACTAACCTGCGCTGAACAAAGCAATTGTGCATCTGCGTTGTAGATTTCCTGCCAAAATACCAGACTGGCCTTTTTTAGCTGCTTAATCTCACTTTTTACCAACAAAAGCTGGTTAAACCGTCCTGGCTTGTGGTTGTCCATCTGAACACTTTTCACCACAAAACCAATATCCTGACTTAACAATAGATCCTGCTCTATCCCTAAGCTTCGTAGCCATTCTGTTCTGGCTCTTTCAAAGAATTTCAAATAGTTAGCATAATATACTACGCCACCGGCATCGGTGTCTTCGTAATATACTCTGATCGGAAAATCAAATACCTGCGACATCATCTTATTTTGTCACCTAAATTGGCCGCTATGATATGGGAGCCCACAGCCGAACTCAACAGGGCGAACCTCGTCAGAGTTAAAAATATTTTGATTTCATGACATTCTGACGACTGTAAAAACCTATGGGTCCGATATTTATCAAAAGTTTCCTGTTCACGATAGAAGGGGAAAAAATAGCGACTAATGACCATTTTAACTAATCAGATTAATTTTGCTCAAAAAATAGTAATTCGGAGCAATTTTTAACCCCATTCAGCTGCCCTTAATTTTCAAGGGTTAGCGATATACTAGTCACAAAATAAGATTAAAATTCAGACAAAATCACTATTTATTCAGATTAAAAAAAGTAATCTGAAATCTCAATTTTTCTAGTTTGAAGTAAATGCACTAACTCCCTAAAATGCCCCCGTGTTCTGAGCTAGCGCAAAAGTTTCGGCCCTTGTGCCCAACTTTAGTGATGAATACTGGTGATGTGATTATCTGTTCGAAGATGGTCATGTTGCTTCTCAACATGTTCCCTGGATTTTGAAGATTTACTTCAACTTGTTGCATTCGCCCGCTAATTTAGCGGGCTTTTTTTATTCCGGGCATCCTGCCCTCCCCCCTTCGGGCCATCACTCAGCGCCTCACACGAAATCCTTAATTCGATTCAGGTAAATCAAAACCAAAGTGTTTGTAGGCTGCTGGTGAGACGATACGGCCTCGTGGTGTGCGTTGGATAAAACCTTGTTGGATTAAAAAAGGTTCTATCACATCTTCAATGGTTTCTTTCTCTTCGCCTATGGCTGCAGCCAGGTTATCCAGCCCTACAGGACCACCGCCGAATTTCTCAATAATGGATAGCATTAACTTGCGATCCATATAGTCAAAACCACTGGCGTCTACATCGACCATATGCAAAGCGGCAGAGGCGATCTCTACTGGGACCAGACCACTGGATTTCACCTGAGCATAATCCCTGACTCTTCGTAGTAAACGATTGGCGATACGGGGCGTGCCACGGGAGCGACGTGCAATCTCGGTAGCTGCAGGCAGCTCAAGCTCTAAATTCAGATAATGGGCGGAACGTAAAATGATTTGTGCCAGCTCATCGACTTTATAGAACTCCAGACGCTGCACTATGCCAAAACGGTCGCGTAGTGGTGACGTTAAAGCGCCCGCTCTGGTGGTCGCACCTATTAAGGTAAAAGGCGGTAGTTCGAGCTTGATAGAACGGGCGGCAGGCCCCTCACCTATCATAATATCCAGCTGATAGTCTTCCATAGCCGGATACAAGATCTCTTCTACGACAGGGCTTAAGCGATGGATTTCATCGATAAAAAGCACATCGTTGGGTTCGAGGTTGGTCAGAAGCGCCGCCAAATCACCGGCTTTTTCCAGCACAGGGCCTGAGGTGTTTTTAATATTCACCCCCATTTCATTGGCGACCACCATAGCCAAGGTGGTTTTACCTAAACCTGGTGGTCCGAATATAAGCAAATGATCCAAAGGCTCACCACGACCGCGGGCTGCTTCGATAAAAATGGCCATTTGCTCTTTGACATGAGACTGCCCTGTGTAATCCGCCAGTGATTTTGGACGGATGGCACGGTCTATCAGCTCGTCTTCGCGACTGGCTTTGGTATCGATCAGACGATCGGCTTCTATCATGAGAGTTCCTGCTTAAAACGGCATTAAATCATACTGCGCAAAGCCAGTTTGATCAGCTGTTCGCTGCTCATATCGGCTTGCTTAATTTTTTGTACTGCTTTGCTGGCTTGTAACTGGCTATAGCCCAATGCCACTAACGCGCTGATCGCATCCTGCTCTGCACTTTCCACCAATTCAAATGAATCCACTTCATCGCCGGCAAGCACTAAATGGTCAGTCACAGGAGTGCTGATATTCAGCCCCCAGTCTTTTAAACGATCACGCATTTCAATCAATAAACGCTCTGCCGTTTTTTTACCAACACCCGGCAATTTTACCAGCGTGCTGATATCGTCGTGTTGTACACAACGGACAAACTGCTGGGCTGACAAGCCGGATAAGATAGTAAGAGCTAACTTAGGCCCTATGCCATTGGCTTTTATTAATTGGCGAAACAAAGCCCGCTCTGTGCTGGTGTGAAACCCATACAACAGCTGTGCATCTTCCCGCACCACAAAGTGGGTGTAGATCACAGCCTCTTTGCCAACCTCAGGCAATTTATAAAAACTGGTTAATGGCAGTTGTACTTCGTAGCCCACACCTGCCACATCAATGAGTAAATCCGGCGCCTGCTTTTCTAAAATAACACCACGTAATAATCCAATCACAGTCAAAAGCTCCGGTATTCAAAAAATCAGCGCAGTCGGCCACGCACTGTTTTGGTGGCCTGCCCTGCCATATGCAATAAACTTTGGTGAGTATGCCCGTGACACATAGCCACGGCAAGGGCGTCGGCAGCATCGGCTTGCGGATTACCTGGTAATTTTAATAAGGTGCGGATCATATGCTGCACCTGAGTTTTGTCAGCAGCGCCTGTACCCACCACAGCCTGTTTAACCTGACGCGCTGAGTATTCAAACACTTCAAGCCCTGCATTTTTTGCAGCCACTATAGCAGCACCCCGGGCTTGCCCGAGTTTTAAAGCAGAGTCTGGGTTTCGTGCCATAAACACCTGCTCTATCGCAAAGACATCAGGCTGGGTTTGTTGAATTATTTCGCTGACACCATCAAAAATTTGTTTTAACCGATCAGGAATGTCGTTTAGCGTTAAGCGGATACAGCCACTGGCGATGTATTCGAACTTCTGCCCTGTCTGGCGAACAACCCCGTAACCTGTTAAACGGCTGCCGGGGTCAATACCAAGGATAATAGCCATTAAGGCACTAACGCCATCACGTCATCCGCAATGTCAGCATTGTGGTAGACGTTTTGCACATCGTCGAAATCTTCCAGCATGTCGATCAGTTTGAAAAACTTCACCACATGCTCCGCGTCCACCTCAGCTTTCACCGAAGGCACCATGGTAATTTCAGCATCATCCGCCACTAACTTTGCGGTCTCTAAGGCTTCACAAACATCGTTAAAACTATCAGGGCTGGTGATGACCTCAATGCTACCATCCTCATGACTGACCACATCTTCAGCGCCAGCTTCCAGGGCTATATCCAGCACCTGATCTTCAGATAAACCCGGCGCAAAAGAGATAATGCCTTTTTTACTGAATAAATAGCTAACAGAACCTGCAGTGCCCATATTGCCGTATTTAGTAAAAGCGCTGCGTACATCAGCCACAGTGCGTTTATGATTGTCGGTCAGGGTTTCCACCACAATAGCGACACCACAAGGGCCGTACCCTTCATACACCAGCTCTTCATAATTGCTGCCATCCTGCTCACCGGCGCCCCGTTTGATAGCACGGTCTATCGCATCCCGGGTCATATTATTCAAAAGCGCTTTGGCTACTGCAGTGCGTAAACGAGGGTTGGCATCGACATCAGGACTGATACGGGCTGACACTGTCAGCTCGCGAATTAGTTTGGTAAAAATCTTGACCCGCTTGGCATCCTGACGGGCCTTACGGTGCTTCATGTTAGCCCATTTACTATGACCAGCCATGTGCATACTCCATGAAAAAAGAAGCGGCTAAAGCCGCTTCCTGATAGTTAAATATCCTTAAAACACCAGAACAGCATTGCTTCGACAGTTCGAAACAGAGTTCTTACTGCTTTTTCACGACCTGAATACCCAGCTCGGCCAGTTGAGCCGGATTGGCTTCACCTGGTGCATCGGTCAGAGGACAAGCGGCAGTGGCTGTTTTTGGGAAAGCCATTACATCACGAATGGACGTAGCCCCTGTCATCAACATCACCAGACGGTCTAAACCAAAAGCTAAACCTGCATGTGGCGGCGCACCATAACGTAAAGCTTCCAGTAAGAAACCAAACTTCTCAGCAGCTTCTTCATCACTGATGCCCAGCAACTGGAATACTTTAGCCTGCACGTCGGGGGTGTGGATACGCACAGAACCACCACCTAACTCAGTACCGTTGAGTACCATGTCGTAGGCGTTGGATAACAGCGCTCTGTGATCCAGCTTGTCCATTTCGGTTGCCAGGAATTCAGCTGTATCCAAAGGTGACGTAAACGGATGGTGGACAGCAGAAAAGCTGCCATCATCGTTTTCTTCAAACATGGGGAAGTCCACAACCCACAATGGTTTCCAGCCCTGCACTGTTAAGCCTAAATCTTCACCTAACTTCAGACGCAACGCGCCCATAGCTTCACAGACTACTTTGTAGCTGTCGGCGCCGAAGAAAATTAAGTCGCCTGTAGTCGCTTGGGTACGGCTTAAAATTTCGCTGATAATTTCAGCCGTTAAAAACTTGGCTACAGGAGACTGAACACCCTCAGCGCCTGCATTAATATCATTGACTTTTAACCAGGCCAGACCTTTAGCGCCGTAAATGCCAACAAAAGCAGTGTAATTATCGATGTCTTTACGTGACACTTTTTCTGCAGCGCCTGGTACTTTTAACGCAACCACACGGCCTTTGTTATCGTTGGCTGGGCCAGAGAATACTTTAAATTCCACGTCTTTTACTAAGTCAGCGACATCAACAAACTGCATTGGGTTACGCAGGTCTGGTTTGTCTGAGCCGTATAAACGCATGGCTTCGTTGTAAGTCATACGCGGCATTTTGCCTAAATCGACATCCAGCAACTGCAGGAACATCTGGTGCACCATCTGCTCTGTCACTTCCATCACCTGCTCAGAGGTCATAAACGACGTTTCGATATCAATCTGAGTAAATTCCGGCTGGCGGTCAGCACGTAAATCTTCGTCGCGGAAACACTTCACGATTTGGTAATAGCGGTCCAGGCCAGCCATCATCAGCAATTGTTTAAACAACTGAGGTGATTGTGGCAACGCGAAAAATTGACCTTTGTGTGTACGGCTAGGTACTAAATAGTCACGGGCCCCTTCCGGAGTGGCTTTGGTCAGAATTGGAGTTTCAACATCTAAAAAGCCATGGCTGTCCATAAAATTACGCACAAAGCTGGTGACTTTAGCGCGGAATTTTAAACGGTCGCTCATCAGAGGACGGCGTAAATCAATGTAACGGTATTTTAAGCGCTGTTCTTCGCTGTTGTTCTGGTTTGGATCCAAAGGCAAAGGAGCTGATTTATTCAAAATAGTCAGGCTGGAAGCGTAGACTTCCACTTCACCTGTAGCCATCTCGCTGTTAACTTGTGATTCAGGACGGGCCCGCACAGTGCCTGTTAATTGCACACAAAACTCGTTGCGTAAATCTGCAGCCTGAGAGAATAAGTCAGTTAAATCCGGATCAAAAAATACCTGAACCAGGCCTTCGCGGTCGCGCAGGTCAATAAAAATCAAACCACCTAAGTCACGACGGCGGTTTACCCAACCACATAATGACACCTGTTGACCAATGTTTTCTGCCTTTAATGAACCGCAATAATGGCTACGCATGAACTTATCCTTTCAGTCGAACTTTAATCTGCCTGCGAAAATGAGCGCTAATTATATAGAAAAGACGATTAATGTCACTGCTCTTAACGACTAAAACGATATTGGCTCTTGCCTTGCTGCTTGACCTGATACATCAGCTTGTCGGCAGATTTTAATAAAGTGGCTGAATCTGTACCGTCATGTGGGTAAATAGCAATGCCGATACTGGCCCCAACTGTCGCCTGGCAAGCCGACAATGCCAGCGGCTCCTGCAGATATAATAAAATTTTCTCTGCCACTATGGCGGCATCATCCCTATCCACCAGTCCAGTTAATAAAATGACAAACTCATCACCGCCAAAACGGGCAACGGTATCTGTTTTTCGCACACAATGACTCAAAATAGCCGACAATTTAACCAGCATTTCGTCACCCAAATCGTGGCCGTATTGATCATTCACCTGCTTAAAGCCGTCTAAATCAATAAACATCAGCGCCAGCATCTCATTATGCCGGGCATGTTGATGCAAGGCCGTTTGCAGGCGCTCAATCAACAGACTGCGGTTAGGTAACTGAGTTAAGTCATCGTGGCCCGCCATAAACCGCATTTTTTCTTCTATTTTACGGCGTAAATTCACTTCACGGCGCAACGAGAAGTTCCAGATTAAAAAGCCAAAAATGACCACCAGCGACAACCCTGCTATTTGCATCACCAGTGTCACCACCCGGTTTTGATCCAGGCCCTGTTTAATCTCCAGATTCAACCACTTGTCCTGCAGACTTTTTCTGTCTGCATCGTTAATAGTTTTGATACCTTTATTCAGGATCACTAATAATTCGGGAAGGTCTTTATGGACACCAAAATAAGAAGGATAAACCGGTAAATCTGTTGGTAAATAAGCGCGTAAATTGACATAACGTGGATCACGTATTGCGATACCTGAAGCAACCACTGTATCCAGCGCAAAATCAGCTTGTCCTGAGACCACCATTTCCAGGCCGTCATCTAAGCTGTCCACTGCAATAATCTCATGCTGTTTAAAGTCTTTTTTTAACTGTTTTACAAACTGATAATCGCGCATGATAGCAATACGTTGCCCTGGCATCTGTGCCACTTTACCGTCAAATTTCGCATCATGTTTACCAATAAGTATCCATTGTAAAGTCCAGTAATCCAGACTGAAATTACTGAAACTGCGCCTTTGTGGTAAATCGGAAATATTCGCCACCATCTGTAACTTTCCTGCCTTATAATCTTCCAGCAGCAGGTTCCAATCACTATAAGGCTGTGGCACAAATTGCACTTCTAAACGCTGATTCAGCAACTGCAATACATCTGTCGTAATACCCTGAGCCTCACCTTTTTCGTCCACAAATTCGACCGGACGCCAGTCGCTCATCACTCCAACCCGGATCTGCTGATGCTGATTTAACCAGTGTCGTTCAGCCACAGTTAAAGGCACTTTGTCGCGAAATGACTGGTAATAACCGCCAGCATTTTTATCAAGCCAACGTTTTTCAATTTCAACCATTTCATCCAGACTGATTTGTGCAAAGCCTTGCTGGATATTCTGATACAACTCATTGTCGTCGATACGGGTCAGCGAATACACCGCAGATTCATAACGGATCCCGGGAAATACTTTAAAACTTTCCTGACTACTGCTTTGCGCCAGACGGCTGCGGACTATCACGTCTGAGGCCAAAAAGCCTGTGAGCTGATTTTTTAATACCGCCTCAATCATCTCGTCAACGGTATCAAAAACTTTAAGCTTTGCATCCGGAAACTGCTGCTGGAGTTGTGGGCCAAAAGCAGCTGTATGCAATAGTCCCAAGGTTGCACCTTTCAACTGTACCAAATCGCTCAGGTCTGATTCGCTGTTATAAAACAAAGAAGAATAAATATTGTATAAATGGTAGGTAGGTTTTAAACCGGTAAATTTTTCAGCGTTTTCAACCTGAGCCATTTGCACATCAATACGGCCTTTACGTAAGTAGGCTAAAGAGTCTTCCGATTGATTAGGCACAAAACTCACTGCTATACCGGTTTTTTTAGACCATAACCGCCATAGATCTACAAAAATGCCCTGCACATCTCCAATGTTGCTGACATGCATATAAGGCTGGTTCCCGATAGAAACCCCGACCAATAAGGTATCCGGATCAGTATCTACACTGAGCCACTTTCGTTCCAACTGGTCCCTGAAGCTGATATCGACAGCTGAAGCGGCCAACTTTAAAGCCTGTAACAACTGCGGTTGATCCTGTCTGACCGCAAAAGTCAGCTCTATTTTCCGGATTGGTACTTTTTTATACACGGGATAAAACGACATGAGCTCACGGTAATTGGCATAACGTGGCGGCAAACGATCAAGACCAGTAAAAGCTTTGATTTCCCCTCTTAACGCCGATTCATACATCTGTGATACAGACGCATAGTGTTTTAGCACCAGATCGGATTGCTGCTGAGTCAGGCTGTCAATATGAGTTGAACGCTCAACCACCCCCACCAAATGAGGCTTTAAATCAGTTAAATTATGCACTCCGGCTAAATCACGATGTATAAATACATTGCTGAAAATATCCAGATAACTCTGACCTAACAAATACTGTTTTTCCCGATCAGTTGTACGCCCCAGACCACCATGTAAATCAATGGCACCGGAGTCCAACATCGCCAGAGTGTCCGCCCAGTCAGCCGCAACAAATTCCGCTTTAATCCCCTGCTGTCTTGCAATTTCCTGCCAGTAATCCACTACTAAACCAGCAGGCTGATCCTGCTCGTCCACAAACATATAAGGATAGGTATCACTGGAGATGGCTATTTTCAGCGATGCAGGAAGGGGACTGACGGCTACAGAGTCTTGGGCCTGAGCGGTACAGCCTGTAAGTAACACAAACAACAGAAGCAGCTTTTTAATCATGTTCAGGACAGTGATCTTTACCTTGGTTTAAGATGTCGAATACAGCGATAATACGCAACTCATTTATAACGGCATTTTTTCAACGGAAATCGCAGATGCTTTATCTTGGCTGTCCGGTCTGGGCTAACCCCCAGTGGAAAAACCTGATATTTAACAGCAAGCTGGATCCGTCCGAGTTTCTTGCTAACTATAGTAGGTATTTCAACTCTGTAGAGGGCAACACCAGTTTTTATGCTGATCCGTCTTCACAAACCGTTTTACGCTGGAATGAACAAAGTAGCGAAGGTTTTCGTTTTACTTTAAAAGTACCTAAGCGGTTAAGTCATCAATTTAACCAGTTTCAAGCTGAAGAGCTCCGGCTTTGGCAGGATCTGATAACACCTCTTGCTGACAAACTCGCCTTGGTGCATTTACAACTGCCTGCCTTTTTTTCACCGGAGCATTTAAGCTGGCTGAAACAGATGCTTAACACTTTATGCTCATCCTTTTCAGTGGCTGTTGAAGTGCGTCATCCGGTGTTTTTTGACAAAGCAGAGCATGAAATCACCTTGAATCGTTTATTACGCGACTTTGATGCAGAGCGGGTGATCTTTGACAGCAGAGCTTTATTTTCGGTGCCTGCCACTACTGCAGCTTTGCTGGATGCACAGCGCAAGAAACCTTATTTACCAGTGCACGCCGTGGCTTTAACTAAACAGCCAATGTTACGTTTTGTTGGTACGGACGATATGGCGGTGAATCAGCATTATTATCAGCCCTGGCTCGGTAAGGTACGGCAGTGGCTGGATGAAGGTAAAACCCCTTATTGTTTTTTTCATAGTCCGGATAATTTAACTGCCCCTGTATTGGCGCGGCAGTTTGTGATGGATTTGGGTATTGATCACCCGATATTGGCGCCCTGGCCACAGGATCAAACTCAGCTAAGCTTGCTTTGATTTCGTCTTAAAGTTGAAATACGTTAAACTATCCGCCAATTACAGGTATGAAGTTGTTCCACTGATGCAAAAAGATCATATTTACGCCGACCCTCTGGGCCATATTCAGGATTTTTGTTTTGACTCCGCCGTGGTGGATGTCTTTCCAGACATGATCCAACGCTCTGTGCCTGGCTATCAAACTATCATTCAGACCATAGGTAAACTGACCAGCCGTTTTCAGCAGGCCAACAGCAATTATTATGATTTGGGCTGCTCTTTAGGAGCGGCTAGTTTAGCTATGCGCCGTCAGATCACTGAACCAGGTTGCCAGCTGATTGGCGTCGATAACAGCGCCGCTATGGTGGAACGTTGCACCAGCCATTTACAGGCTTTTCGCTCTGATGTACCTGCTACTGTATTACTGGCCGATATCCGTGATATTCCGATGGAAAACGCCGCTGTGGTGGTCAGTAATTTCACGTTGCAGTTTTTGGCGAAAGAAGACAGAGCCCGCCTGATTGAACGTATTTATAAAGCACTCAAGCCTGGT
>Ga0180008_1001415_pt1 | contig 15189 bp, 12 predicted proteins | sample MM_PW_MetaG_FD_121121 | JGI IMG/M metagenome (GOLD analysis project Ga0180008, IMG submission 121121) | Groundwater microbial communities from the Aspo Hard Rock Laboratory (HRL) deep subsurface site, Sweden - MM_PW_MetaG | ecosystem: Environmental > Aquatic > Deep subsurface > Groundwater...
AGCGCTGCGTACCACTAAAGCAGATTCAGTTAACATAAAAGCTCTCGCCGCTTGTTATCACTAGTGCATGTTATACGCAGACCACAGAGAATTGGTTTAGTTTGGTGGATAGGTTGTTAAAGCGAGCTAATGCGCTGCCTTCAGCCTCAGCTTTTCCCTTCTTTTGCCTAACACTTTATATAACCATTGGTTAAATTCTTTAGTTGTTGTGCCTGAATGAAGTGAAAAGCGACTAGCGCACTGCCTGTATAAATTTTGTCTGGAACTGTTTAGTAAGTTTTAGAATAGATATTGAATAACAGGTACATTGGCGCTAGTTTGGTATAAGTAAAAATCAGGAAAGAAGGCGAAAAGTGTCCAACTCTTGGGCGCGGTGCCTTCTAGTATGCGTTAGGCATAGAAGAAGGTTTAAATGGATACCGAAACATATCAACTGATCGACACAGCTTTAAAGATCGGGCTGGGTGCTCTAATAACAGGAGCATCAGGGTATTTGCTCTTACTTTCAAAACAGAGCCATGAAACAAGAGTTGAGAGGAGAAAAGAGCATGTATCTACATTAAGAGATTTGGCTATAAAGATTGAGCGGGTGAGAGACCTATTTGATCAAGCTACACATCCATATTGGCTAAAAGTAGTCGAGGGTGACATCGAAGATGTTACTGACGCTACAAAATTAGCGCTAAATAAGAATAAAGAAGCATTGTCAGTACTTCGAGAGGTGAGAGCATTATGTGCTTTACTTGATATTAAGGATAATGTAGCGCTGCTAGATGAGGCTGATACTCTTTCTGATGCGGTATATCAACAGTTAGCTCAAAAAAGTCCATTCCAGTCCGCTGAAGAGCTAAATTCTACAATGAAAAAAGTAGACAACATGTTAATGCACTGCCTTAAAAACCTAGCTATTGAATATGCCAATGTCTAACAAATCAGGTCAGCGGACGAATGATACGAACAGCTGCCTTCGGTGTTATATCTAACATCGCACTTTAGGGTCAGGTCTTGCAGTGTGCGTTATTATGGCGTTTAGCTCTTTGCTCTCGCTCATAGAAAAATCAATTCCAACTACTGTCATCAGCCCCCCATTGGGTCGCGAGCCTGACAAAATTGGGTGACCAAGGTTTTAAGGCTGGGACTGTTTGAGTGAGGAGTGGGTAGCGACGAGCGAGTTACCCAGCCGCCTTGGACGCACGATTTTGGGCCGGGCTTTATACCCACTTCGTTCGTACCCCTTCGGGGCCAGCTAAAGCTGTTCAACGCAAGCGTTGTCGCTGCGATCTGGGGTCGCCTTTTATGAATTGCATCCCTGCAATTCACCCTGCGGGCCAGCCTTCGGCTGTTAGAAAGTGCTTCCTGCACTTTCTTGCTTTGCGCCACTTTCTTTTGGCGACGCAAAAGAAAGCGGCTCGCCAAAGGCGAAAGGCTTAAATTCAATGCTTTATCTGAATTGTTGCTGCACGTTGCCCTGTTGTACTGCCGCTTCGCGTCGAGTACAACCTACAGCTTCGCGACGAGTACAACCTACAGGGCAAGCATCTATGCTTTCCCCCGCTTCTCCCGCCTCTTCACCATCTCCCACAACGCATCCATCTCCACCAAATCACTCTGTGCCGGACTAGACCCTTGATCAACTAAAGCCTGCTCCACCTGACGAAAACGTCGCTCAAACTTTTGATTAGCCTGACGCATGACTTTTTCCGGGTCAAAACCTTGTTTACGCACTACATTGACCAGCGCAAACATTAAATCTCCTAACTCTTCTTCCAGTTCAGCTGCTCCAGCTGGCAATTCTGCCACTTCCTGAATTTCTTCCTGCACTTTATCCCAGGCGCCTTCTACATCAGGCCAGTCGAACCCCACTTGAGCACAACGTTTTTGCAGTTTGTAGGCGCGGCTTAAAGCCGGCATCGCCAGCGGGATATTATCCAGCACAGAGGTTTTGCCAGAAGCAGTGCGTTCTGTGGTTTTTATCGCTTCCCAGTTTTGCAGTACGGCTTTACTGCTATCTAAATTCATATCAGCAAAGACATGAGGGTGTCGGCGGATCAGCTTGTCGTTAATGGCGGCAGCGCAGTCGTCAAATTCAAAACGGCCTTCTTCTTTGGCGATCTGGGCGTAAAACACCACCTGAAATAACAAATCGCCCAGTTCGTCTTTTAGCTCGGCATAGTCTTCACGGGCTATGGCGTCCGCCACTTCATAAGCTTCTTCCAGCGTATAAGGCACTATGGTCTGGTAGGTTTGTTCTTTATCCCAAGGGCAGCCGTTTTGTGGGTCCCGAAGTCTGGCCATAATGGCTAATAATTGCTGAAGTGGTTGTGACACAATAGATCCTGCAGAAAAAGCAACCGGAGCATGGGCTCCGGCGCTATGAGTTGTTAAGTTCGTAAATCAGTGAAAACGTTTCGCTTCGATCACATCGTCAATCTGGCTGACTTTGGTCAGCAGTTTGTTCAGTGAATCCAGGTTATACAGCTCCATCGTCATAATAATGGTGGCCGTTTGCTGCGAGATATCCGAGTTACTGCTCATACGCAGCACGTTGGCTTTTTCATTGGCCAGAATGCTGGTGATATCGCGCAATAAGCCATTGCGGTCGTGCGCCACAATACGGATAGTGACTTCATAACCTGAGGCATATTTATCGCCCCATGTCGCTTCCACTACCCGTTCACGATGCGCTTCCTGCAAGGTTTTAAACTGATCGCAGTCGTCACGATGCACAGCAATACCGCGGCCCTGAGTGATATAACCTACTATGGCATCACCTGGCAGCGGCTGACAACAACCGGCCATATGAGTCAATAAGTTACCTACGCCCTGCACCACCACATGGCTTTTCGGCTGGGCCGACATAGGTTTGCTAATAAGGCGCGGATCAATTTCAGGTTGCTGAATTTTGCCCGACTGGCTTTGCACATAATGCACAACCTGCGTAACTTTTATTTCGCCGCCACCAATACCGGCCAATATCTCTTCCATACTGTTGACGTTAAAACGCGCCAGCACTTTTGGAATACTGTCGATACTAAGGTTCAGGCGATTTAATTCGGTATCCAGCAGCTCTTTACCAGCGGCTATGTTTTTATCTCTGTCCTGCAGACGAAACCAGTATTGCACTTTGGAGCGGGCACGACTGGATTTTAAATAGCCTGAGTTCGGATTTAACCAGTCGCGGCTTGGGTTTGGCTCGCGGCCTGTTAAAATTTCAATTTGATCGCCGGTTTTCAGCTGATAGGTAAAAGGCACGATACGGCCGGAAATCTTGGCGCCTATGCAGCGATGGCCCACATTGGAGTGCACATAATAGGCGAAATCCAATGGTGTGGAGCCCACAGGCAAATCGACAATATCGCCTTTAGGGGTAAATACATAAACCCTGTCTTCGGTAACCTGATTTTTTAACTCTTCGGCTAAATCCGAGCCATCGACCAGCTCTTCCTGCCAGGCCAGCAGTTTGCGTAACCAGCTGATTTTCTCATCCAGTTGGCCTTCGCGAGCGGCATGACCTGCACCTTCTTTATAACGCCAGTGCGCAGCAACACCCAGTTCGGCATCGTCATGCATCTGATGAGTCCGAATTTGAATTTCAACAGGGCGACCCGCAGGGCCAAGTACCACTGTATGAATAGACTGATAGCCATTTTGTTTTGGCGTGGCTATATAGTCGTCGAATTCTTTTGGCAAATGGCGCCACGAGGTATGCACTATACCCAAAGCGGCATAGCAATCCTGCACCTTAGTGGTGACAATACGCACGGCACGAATATCGTACAGCTGATCAAACGCCAGCTGCTTTTTCTGCATCTTTTTCCAGATACTGAAAATATGTTTAGGCCTGCCGTACACTTCAACCGAAATAGTGGCGTCCTGCATTTTCTGCCGCACTGAGGCGACAAAATCCTGCATATATTGTTCGCGGTCTAAGCGTTTTTCTTCCAGCAAACTGGCAATTTGTTTGTAGGTTTGAGGGTGCAGGTAACGAAAGGCTAAGTCTTCCAGCTCCCATTTGATTTGACCTATGCCCAAGCGATTAGCCAGCGGGCCAAAAATAGCATTGGTTTCTTTAGCCGCTAGTACGCGGGTTTCTTCATCGGCGTTTTTCACCGAACGCAGGTAACAAATTTGTGCCGCTAGTTTGAGTACCACAGCGCGCACATCTTCCACCATGGCCAATAACATACGGCGCAAGTTGTCGGCTTGTTGTGGATTACTGCTTTGATTTGGCCCAACCGGAATAGAACGAATGGCTTCCATTTGGCGTACTGCGTTTAACATCGTCAGCACTGCAGGGCAAAACTGTGTTTCCACTTGCTCCAGATCAATCAGTTTGGCGTCGACCAAAGGAAATAACAGGGCAGCAGTCAAGGCATCTTTGTCCATACGCAAATCAGCCAGAATTTCGACCATCTCCCAGCCCGTTTGTACTTCGGGTTCCTGGTCAGTTAAATTCTGTTGATGTAACCAGAGTTCAGCATCCAGCAGCGCAACGGTTTTTGCTTCAGGCAAACCTAAGGCAGTTAACCAGCTCTGAGTGCCGCCTGGGTGGTATTCGGCGCTATGTGATTGCCTTACCGTCACCATTCGTTACTTTCTCCTGTGAAACAAAGCCATCAACTCCAGATGGCTGGTTTGTGGAAACATGTCCATCACACTGATTTTATCCAGTTGATAACCACAAGCCAGTAAAACTTTCGCATCCTGAGCAAAAGTGAGCGGATTACAGGACACGTACAATATCTGTGCCGGACTTAAGCCCGCTATTTGCTCCACAGCACCTACAGCACCAGCACGAGCTGGATCCAGCAGTACTTTTTGGTACTTCGGCTTATTCCAGTCGGCTTTGGGCCATGCTAAATGCAGATCAGCCTGGCTGAAACTCAGGTTTGTCAGTCCATTAAGCTCCGCGTTCGCTTCTGCGCGTTGCACCATAGTGGCCACACCTTCCAGACCATGCACCCATTTGGCGCGCTGCGCTAATGCCAGACTGAAGTTACCTATACCACAATAGAGTTCCAGCACCTGATCGTCAGGCTGTGGACTGAGCCAATCCAGTGCCTGCTGCACCATTTGCTGATTAATCCCCTGATTTACCTGAATAAAATCAGCGGCAGAAAACTTCAGCTTTAAACCTGAAGCAGGCAACTCATAACAAGGTTCTGCTGTTCCGACTTGCCAATGCTGATAAAGTTCAGGCTCTGCTTCACCTATCCATAAAGCGTCTGGCCAGGCCTGGATTAAAGCCTGCTGATCAGAGTTCGGCAAAGCCCGGATATGCCGCACTATTAAATACACCTGACCATCGGCATCCAATGCTTCAACATGAGTTATAGCAGAGCCATGTTGCAGCTTTGGCAGTTGCTGTTGTAATACGCTGAATACACGAGCTAAAGCCGGGCTCAGCACCATACAATGCTCAACAGAGGTAATCACCTTGTCGTTGGCTTTACGAAAACCTACGGTAAATTGCTGCGTTTTTTTATCAAACCAAACTCCAATACGGGCTTTACGTCTATAACCCTGGCCCTCGCTTTTCAGTGGAGCTTGCCAGGGCAAAGTGGTTAAGCCGGTTTGATGGCGAATCAGCTGATCCACGCCCTGCTGCTTTAACTCCAGTTGGTGTTCTGCCGACAGATACTGCAGCTGACAACCGCCGCAATCGCCAAAATGCTTACAGAGCGGCGCCTGACGCAGCGGCGATGCTTGCAGCACTTTCACCACTTTGCCTTTGGCCGATTTATCTTTTTGTTCGGTTAGTTGGACTTTCACCCGCTCACCGGGCAAAGCGCCGCTGACGAATACGATACGCTTTTGCTCAAAGCCTATGCCCTGAGCTTCGTGATCCAGACGTTCAATCTGTACTTCGATTTGTTTTAACTGTTGAGGTTTATCTCTGGCGCCTTTGGCAGCCTGATAAATTTTGACCATCTGGACTTAGTACCTGTGGTGGGCTTTTAGTAAGCCTTGTGTCATTATAAATTCGCTCCGGACTATTCTATCAAGCAGCGCTACAGATGACGAAAATTGGTTTAAGAGATTGGGTCTTATTGACCACGCTAGTGCCGACCTTGCTGGTCAGTTTATGCCTTGGGGGTTATTTTAGCTATGCCCGCCATCATGATTTGGCCCAGTATCTGGAAGATCAGGCCGAAAACATTGCCGTCCCTTTAGCTATAGCCAGCGAACATGCCTTATTACACAACAGCAGGCAAGACGTCAAACGTTTGCTGGATGTCAGCCACAGAAAAAATTCGGCGCTGGTCAAAAGTATCGCCATTTTTAATGCCGACCATGAGCTGTTTGTTACCACCAATTACCATAAAGACTTTGCCATGCTGAAATACGCACCAGACAGCGCCATTCCGCAGCAAAGTACCATCACTGACCTTGGCAACTGGCTGGTGATCCGCACCCCTATTTTGCCGGAACAAGCCGATTTCAGCACAGATCCAGCCGATCAGCCTTTGGGTTATATCTCAGTACAAGTGGCCAAAGATAAAGTGATGCTGGCGCAACAAACTTCCCTGCTCAGCAGCCTGATTATTATTTTGCTTGGACTGGCTGCTTGTGTGTATTTCAGTCTGCGCCTGATTAAGAAGGTCAGCAGTCCCTTGCAGCAAATGGGGGATGTCATAGGCCAGTTACGTGAAGGTCAGTATCAAAGCCAGTTGCAGCAACCTTTTCTGGGAGAGCTGGAGCAGTTACGTACCGGTATCAACGCGCTGGCGACTGCACTAAAAACCCATGATGAAGAAATGCAACAAAGCATTGAACAGGCCACCAGCGACTTACAACAAAGTATGGAACAGCTGGAGATGCAAAACATTGAGCTGGATCTGTCCCGTAAAAAAGCGATGGAAGATAACCGCAGCAAATCCGACTTCCTCGCCAAAATGAGCCATGAATTACGCACACCGCTGAATGCCGTTATTGGTTTTGCCCGCCAGTTGCTGAAAACCAACCTGACGCACAACCAGCAGGATTATCTGGCCACTATTCAAAAATCAGCCAATAGCTTATTAAGCCTGGTCAATGACGTGTTGGACTACGCCAAGCTGGAAGAAGGCCGGATGCCCATTAACCCGGAGCCTTTTTCATTGCGCGACTTGTTAAACGATTCGGTGGAATTATTAGCCTCGAATGCCTTTGATAAACAGCTGGAATTGGTGTTGCTGATTGAAAACAGTTGCCCTGATGATTTAATTGCCGACCCGATGCGGATCAATCAAATTCTGACCAACATTGCCGGTAATGCGATTAAATTTACCGAACAAGGTAGTGTGGTGATCCGCGTCAGCTGTCGCCCTATGCCAGACGAACAATGGCAGCTGCGCTTTTCAGTGCAGGACACAGGTATTGGTATTTCTGAAGAACAACAAAAGAGTTTGTTTGGTGGTTTTACTCAGGCCGACAACAGCATTGGCCGTCGTTATGGCGGCACAGGCTTAGGTTTAGTGATTTCACAACGTTTAGTCACTGCCATGGGCGGCAGGATTGGCTTTGACAGTAAAGCAGGCGAAGGCTCGACCTTCTGGTTTACCTTGATGTGCAAACGCCATCATTTATCCATAGCTGAACCTTTACCACTTGAAGAGCTGAAGCAAAAAACAGTGTTGTATTTTGAACCTCAGCAGTACTCCCGTGAGGCGATGTTAGCCCAGTTGGACCATTGGGGAATGAACATTATCAGTTGCAGCAATATGAGCCAATTGACTCAAACCTTAGCCTTGCAACCACAGATTGATATGGCAGTGATTGGCCGTTCTATTTCCTTGAATCAGGTCAATCAGGTGATTGAGTTGTTGCAACAGTTGCAGCCTCATAGCGAGCAGCTGTATTTGCTGGTTAATACCTTGTCACCGAATTTAAGGGAAGTACTACAAGCCTCTGGCGCCAAAGCCGTATTGTCCAAACCCGCGCATTACCGCAAACTGGCCATGACTTTGGCGCAGCCTTATTTAGACTTCCCTGAACAAAATCCGTTACAGGACAAGCCCAAAGCCCGCTTGCGGGTGCTGTCAGTGGACGATAACGAGGCGAATTTAAAACTCATTAATACCCTGCTGTCTGAAATGGTGGAACAAGTCGATTCAGCACGTAATGGCGCTGAAGCATGGCAAAAGGCTAACCAGCAGCATTACGATCTGATTTTTATGGATATTAATATGCCAGTGATGGACGGCATTCAGGCTTGTCAGCGTATTCAGCAAAGCTCACTGAACGAAGCGACTCCTATTATTGCGGTCACTGCGCACGCCTTAGAAGGAGAAAGAGACAGGCTGTTAGCTTTAGGTTTTTGTGAGTTTTTAACCAAACCTCTGGATGAAAAACTACTGCATTACACCTTGCGTGAATGCTGCCCGGATTTTCAGCAAGCGCTGGCAGCTTCTGTCAGTGAAAATCAGTTGCCGCAAAGTAAACAATTGGACTGGACTTTGGCTTTGCAAAGAGCGGGAGGCAAACTGGATTTAGCCAAAGAAATGTTATGGATGCTGGTGCAGTCTTTGCCTGAAAATCTGGCGCTTATTCAGCAGGCGATGCAACAACAAGATGCGGAACAACTACTGCAACATATCCATAAACTGCATGGCGCCAGCTGCTACACAGGTTTGCCTGTATTAAAACAACTAACCGAACTGATTGAAACTGAACTGAAAAAAGGCAAACAAGCCGAACAACTGGAACCTGAACTTTTTGAATTGCAGGACAGGATCCATTCTTTATTGCAGGATGCCAAAAACTGGCCTGCGTTGGTTACTGAGCAGGCCGTTACAAAAGTGTCGGGCTAATCATTAGCGTAAGTGCGACGCTTCTTTAAAATGTCGTTGATTTGATCTACCTTGGTGTCTTCATTGCAGGATACGCCTGCAAATAACCATAGTGCATCTTTACCTGCTTCACGAGGTGGAACTCTCCAACACACCCCATTCACACTAATCAACGAACTGCCGTCGGTAAAGGCTTTTACTGGTTTAAGCCTATCAGGTGCAAGTGCAGTATCGACCGGATTGCTGGACCTGACCACCACCTCGCGTTGTTGGTTCCACTCTGTCATTGGCTCTGAGGTTTTAGCAGTAACGGAAGCCAGTGCACGGTCAGCCAATGACAGAGTGCCAGTTGCAGGCGGCGACCGAACGCTGGTCGCAGGTGTTGATTTTTGCTCAGTGCTCTGCGGTGTTAACGACTCAGCAGTTAAAGCCTTTCTGTCTGATACTGGCGGTTTTGCAATTTTAGCCGCCACTGCCGCCGCAGGTGCAACACTTTGTTGCAGTATTTTTTCTGCGGCAATCTGCTTTGCAACAGGTAAGGGCACAGGCTTTGGCCGAGCCTGAGTGTAGCTGTAGGTATGAATCACCACCGACTCTGCCATTTTTTGCTCAGGCACAAACCGTACCCACATCAGTGCAACTAACAACAGCAGATGAACAACAATAGAAAATATCCATACTTTCAAAGCAATACTCCAATGTCAGGCCGGAACCTCTGACATCGGAGCAAGCAAAAAATTCTGCACAAAGACTGATAGATCGAAAAATCACCGCCCCAGGCCGGAGGCGCATTTAGTAGCGCCAGCTCTATAGACTTTATTTAACCTGATTTCGGGATAATTAGTATCGAGATAGGTGCAATCAAACACCGCGCTCACTAAGTACAGGAGCTGTAACACTAAGGGTTAATCTCTGCTGTAACTGCGACGTTTCTGCAGAATATCGTTGATTTGTTCCACTGTAGTATCTGGCTTACAGGGAATACTGGTAGATAACCAGATGGAGTCTTTACGTGACTCAGGCGGTGGTACTCTCCAGCAACCAGGATTGGTATCAATCAACGAACTGCCATCGGCAAAGGTTTTCACTTTCCTGCCCACTTCCGGCTTCTGTTCGGCTTTTGTGATGGTGATTTCGAGTGCAAGCTGTTTTTGTTTTTCTTTCCAGGTTGCAGAACCTGAAGAGTCTCCTTGTCTGGCAGACTGCAGAGCTTTACTGGCTATGGTTTTACCATGATCCAGAGCGCCTGAAACAACAGCGGATGAGCCTTGCCTCACCTCTTGCTGCACAGCTTTACTATTTACTTTAACTTCCGCAACTTTGGCTGTTTCAATCACTTTGACAGGGTTCAGCTCTACTGGTTTTGGCACAGGCAAAGGCTTCGCTGTAGCTGCTACTGCAGGCTGTTTTGGCGCTGGCAAAGGTATTGGCTTAGCTACTACAGGTGGAGGTTTAACCATAGCTGGTTTACGCACAGGCACAAATGGTCTGCGCTGCGGCTGAACTACAACTGTTTTCGCTTTCGTTTGTTGTGGTTTCGCTTTTTGTAGTCTGGTTTTTTGTGGCTTGGGTTTTTGTGATTGGGCCTTCACTGCCGGAGCTTTTTTGTGTTGCACCCTGGATGGAGGTTTTTGAGCTGCTTTAACGGCTGGTTGTGGCACTGCAGTTTTGACTGGCTCTGCAGCAACTGGTATCTGAACAAGTGCAGCTGGTTTGATTGGCTGATAAGCGTAAGCCAGAATAGGAGGTTCAGATTTTAGTTTTGCAGCCTCTGTTGGTGCAAAGTGATGATAGGTCAGTAAACCCAACAACACTATATGCAAACACAATGACCACAAAAATGCTTTCAAGGCATCTCCCTATCCGCTTGTCGCCACTAGTATTGACCCCGGGAGAACGCTGTATCAGAAAAAAGGAGACGTACGCTTAGCCCTGAAAAAAGTGCACCTTGTTTCGCCCCAGTTGCTTAGCCTGATACATAGCAGTATCTGCATCTTCAATCAGTTTGGTTAAATGGTAACCGGAAATTTCTGCCGATGTAACACCAAAACTGGCACTTAATTTAAACTCATAACCCGAAGCCGCTGTATCGATGCTGTTAATGGCATCCCTGCAGATATCTGCCAGTAAGTGCGCTTTATCGCTCTGACAGCCAGGTAATAAGATGGCAAATTCTTCACCGCCAATACGGCCAAATACATCGTTATTGCGCATAAAGTTGCGGCAGGTATCCACCGTCTGACGTAAAGCCCAGTCGCCGGCGGCATGACCAAACTGGTCGTTAATTTGTTTAAAATGGTCCAGATCAAACACAATAAGAGCTGCAGGTAATTGGCCTTTTTCACATAAGGCCAAAGCGCCTTTGGCAGAAGCCGAAAAGTGGTATCTGTTGCTGATAGCTGTTAAATCATCGTATTCCGCTAAAGCTTTAAAACGCTGACGGGCAACAAAACTACGATACGCCATCACAGCAAGGCCCAACACTAAAACAGCTAAAGCGATAATCAGCAACTTGTTAAAAGCAGCCTGATGTTTCAGTGCAGTTTGCTCGTACTGTAAGAGTTGATTGTCTTTATCCAGCAAAGCAATTTTTTGATTCTGCGCCAAAATTTCTGAATGTGCGGTATGGTAAGCCATCTGCTGCGCTGACTTATCATCCATATAAGCTGTGAACGCTGCCAGATACTGCTCGTGATAATCTAATGCTTGCTGGTAGTTTTTTTGCGTTTTTGCTACCTCAGCAACCAACTTTAGTGCTGTTAATTTTGGAAGTGTATCAAAGCTTGTGGAACTATCATCTAAAACTCGTAGCGCATAAGATACAGCTTTATCATTCTGATTTAGATTAAAATAACTCGTAGCGCGCAAAACATCTAACTCTTGGATTAACCTCTGATATTTAGTTATTTTTGCAGACTCATAGGTTGAATCAACTAGATCTAAAGCCTTAACAAACTCTCCAACTTTAAAAAAATACTGGGCTTTGTGCAGTCTTATTAAGCTGGCGAATAGTAACTCATTTTTACTCTCACAGAACGGTAACGCCTGCTCATATAATTCTAAAAATTTTTCATGCTGATTGGAGGCTAATAAGGCATCTAATTTCAACTGTTTTGCACTGCAAACAGCAGTTGTCCGGGGAGCCTCTTGCTCCAACTGAGTGGTATATTCTATTGCTTGATCAAATCGTTCAATATATCGATACATCATGGCAAGGACTAAAAGACCTTGCTCTCTTGCTAATGGTTGCGCAATTTGTGGAAGCTGGTTTTGTAGTAGTTCAAGATAATAAAAAGCGTCTAAATACCGTCTAACCAATAAAAAACTATTGATGGATAAAGCCTTTGCCCTAAATGCAATGGTCGGATCAACTGTAGAATTATCCAATAACTTTAAAAGCTGTAAGGCTTCTTCTGTCTTAGCACTGTATACAGCACGATAAGATTTTAATAACGTTAAATAATCTTCTTCAAAAGAAGACATGTGTTTAACTTCATTCTCCAGCTTAAACAACTCTTGTTCAAACTTTGGGTAATCACTACTTTTAATTTGGTCTATTTCAGACATCTTAGTGACGAAGGATTCTGATTTCACGGCATATGAGTTAAAGCAAAATAAAAATAAAATAAACCACGCGATAACACGTGGTTTATTCATGCATAGTGTACTCATTGACCCTGGCACTGTTGTGGCATCAAATAGCAATCTTTGTCTGAATACCAACTTTCTCTTCATCTTCGCCTTCAGCGGGCTCTTCCCCCTCAGGTTCTTCTGCAGGGTATACCGCACAAACAATATTACTTCGAACACCCAGCGCTGCATCCAACCTTTTTTGATCTCCAGCAATCACAGCATCAATTAACTCAGGGTCAGTGTCCGCCATTAAAGTTGCTAATTGATCAGCATTGGCATAACGAAACTCAGCATTCTGGCCCATTTTTTCTAACAAACTGATAATTTTTGACATAACGACTCCACAACAACAAAACAAAGCATCAATCCAAGCCTGATGCCAGAAGCTCTAACGCAAATCCACTTTAAAGCGATAAAATTAAAAGCACAAGCTTACAAAACCGGTTCTTTATTTAAGTTTTTAGCTGAATGGCACTACAGCATCATTTTGTTTCACCCAGTAGGTTCTGCTGCAGTTGGAATCAGGCTGAAAGCCAGTTTTTAATACCAGTTGCACTGCAGCTTTATTTTCAGGATCTAAATCACCTTTGATCACTGCAGTGTAAAACTGTTGTTGCACCCGCTGAATTAATGCTGCCAGGGCTTCCGTTGCATAACCCCGACCATGCCAAGGCCGCAATAACATAATACCGACCTCAACCTGTGCTGTTTCACTGTTCCATTGATTGATAGCGCACAGGCCTGCGCACTGGCCTTGCTCAACAATGCTCAGAAATAACCGCTTAAAAGGTGTTTTGACATTTATTCGCAAAGCGCTCTGAAAGCTGTTTATTGCCTTTTCCGGAGGCAAAGGTTCGCCAACAAACACCATAGTCTCTGCATTGGTATATAAGTCCAGATAAAGCTGCAGGTCTGGTTCGGCCAAAGGCCTGATCAACAAACGTGAGGTGCTGATCACAAAATTTTCTGCTTTTGCAGCCTGCTGCCAGTCCAGGTCCATATTAACCTTCCTGAGTCACCAGAGCTTTTAACTTGTCCAGAATCACCTGATTGGCTTTAGCTACTGTAGCTGGAGGGATCACCAAAGTGGTTTTTAAATCCATCTGCGCTTTGGGTAAATCAGACAAAGCAATACGTTCAATTCGAGGTTGTTGAATAGGCAAAGTCACGGCTTCGTATAAAATCACCTGATGATCCAGCGGATACCATTGGTTTAACAGTTCAACCAAGACTTCGCGATAGGCGCTGCCCGTACTGAATTTCGCCAGTGACTTATCACCTGCGACCCCTATTTGCCATAAAATTAAATAAGCTGCTGTATCTATAGTGCGCTGATAAAACATAAGGTTGCTGGCTTCATAATGCTGGCAACCATAAGTGCCGGGGTCTAAGCCTAAGTCGGCATATAAACAGTCTTCGGCCGAAATACCTGGCTCCATATGGGCCTGATAACCTTCAGCTACAGCTTCTTTAATGGCCTGATGTGGTACCCAGGCAAAAACTCCCGGATGGCCATAAAAAGCCCCACAGACCTTTTTGCCTGCATGCACTTCAGCCAGCATAGCCGCCACCATCTGTTTATAGGTGATCATACGGGACTGGCCTTCACAATAATAAGGCTGCAGGCTACGGACATCGGCATTCATGCCCTGGATCCACAGCTCAGTAGTACCATCAGCCACTAATACAAAAACTACATCGGCTTGTTCTATATAACTGCGGGATAAAGGACTGATATGAGAACCTAACGTCATACCTGTGCCTACACAAACTAAACTGCCTTTTTGCATTTACTTCACCTAAAACCGGAATTGAAGTATTTATACACTAGTAGGTTACAGTAATGGTAGGGGCGCGGGTTTATCCCCGCCCGCAAAGGTTAAGATTCGAGAATAACGGTAGCACAGGCGTACGCCTGCTCGTCGCTGATGGAAAGCCAGACTGAACGCACTTGCATTGAATCGGCTAATGCTTTTGCCGGGCCTGTGAGTTCAAGTTGAGGCCGACCTGAAGGGTCGTTGCTGACAATAAAATGTTGAAAGGAGATACCACGGCCTATGCCGGTACCAAGGGCTTTTGCTGCAGCTTCTTTGGCGGCAAAACGTTTGGCAAAGTATCGGGCTGGCTGACCATGAGCAGCTAAAATTTGCTGCTCAGATTCGGTTAGCACTCGCTGTACTAAACGGGGTGAGCGCGTCAGGCTTTGCTCTATACGCGCTATTTCAATAATGTCGGTGCCTAAACCAACAATGGCCATTAACGGCGCGCCTCGACCATCAGGCGTTTCATTTCGGCTACTGCAGGGCCTAAACCAGAGAAAATGGCGCGCGCCACAATAGCGTGGCCAATATTCAGCTCGTACATTTGAGGAATGGCTGCTATCGGCTGCACATTGTGGTAATGCAGGCCGTGACCAGCATTGACAGTTAAACCTAAAGAAGCAGCATAGGCAGCGGCTTCGGCGATACGATCAAGTTCTGCTTTTTGCTTTTTAGGATCCGTAGCTTCCGCATACTGGCCTGTGTGAATCTCGATAAAAGGTGCTCCGGCTTTAGCGGCGGCAGCTATTTGTTTTTCATCGGCGTCAATAAACAACGACACTAAAATATTGTCTTTTTGCAAGCGCGCCACAGCATCCTGAATTTTTTCGAACTGGCCTGCCACTTCTAAGCCACCTTCTGTGGTTAGTTCCTGGCGTTTTTCCGGCACTAAACAGCAGAATTCCGGCTTCAGCTGTGCCGCAATACCCAACATTTCTTCAGTCACTGCCATCTCAAAATTTAAA
>Ga0180008_1001416_pt1 | contig 15180 bp, 18 predicted proteins | sample MM_PW_MetaG_FD_121121 | JGI IMG/M metagenome (GOLD analysis project Ga0180008, IMG submission 121121) | Groundwater microbial communities from the Aspo Hard Rock Laboratory (HRL) deep subsurface site, Sweden - MM_PW_MetaG | ecosystem: Environmental > Aquatic > Deep subsurface > Groundwater...
AAAAAACGACTTGGCGCTCTCGATTGGTGGTCGTGTGATAAATGCCCGCTTGTTAATATTACTTACCCAACCAGGATCATCCCACCCTATATCTATAATCATTTACTCCCGATCCTTCAACAATACCTGGAACCGTACTTTGAACGCTGTAACTTGTAGTTGACAATTGCCAATAATTGTGATACCTACTGTCTATTATGAATACCGATACACAACCAACTACGCCTGCCCGCTCACAAAAATCGCGTGAACAACCCCAAAAACATGCGCAAAAAAGTAAGTCCGCTATTGCTCTAAGAAAACGCCTGCTGATTAAGGGTATTTTGGCAGGCGAAAATATCAAAGATATTGCAATATCAACGGGCCTGTCACCAAAAACAGCAGGAGTACAGGCTACCGCTATCCTTGCAAGACCTGAAGTTCAAGCCACATTTGTTCGCTGTATGGAGCGGGCAGGCCTCTCCGACGATTTCCTGGCCGCCAAAATTCGGGAGCTTGTATGCGCCAAAAAGACCGAATATGCCCAAAAAGACGGAATGTTCACTGATGAGCGTGTAGTCCCAGCGCTAGAAACCCAGCGCAAGACATTAGAACTCGCTACAAAACTCAAGGGCCACCTCAAGGATCAATCTCAGGGTGACATTAATATCGGCCTGATGCAGATGGTAGTGCAAGCCGTTAAGGGTGAGTAGCACGTTCCACGTGAAACGTATGCAACCCATAGCACGACCAGATAGTGATAATATAATGAGACACAATAACCCTAACGATATTAACTGCTTGCAAGAAAGTTTACATAATATTCCTTACCAGACCCATAATTATGTTGTTTTTTGTTTGTTTTCTGGCATGGTGCTTGCAACACGCAGCCCGAAAAGAGAGCCCGGTTTAACCGCCCCGATACCCGCAAATAGACGCAGGGGGGGGTATATGGGTCATTTGAAGGCGGGTCAATAATTATTATATCTCTCCGACCGCGAGTTATTAATTTTAAACTCCAGGACTGAATTTTAAGGAGGGCATAAAATGTTAAGGAAATTTTGGGTAAAGGTATTAGAGGCAATGGGATTCAGGGAATCTAAGCGGGAGAGACTTTTAAGAAGGTTAAGGGAGTTATATTAGTCAATAGCGGGGTTGTTGAGATAGAATGAAAGACGAAAAAGAACAGACTCTTGAGTGGAAAGTTCAGGAATGCAAGCGAGTAATTACTTCGTTTCTTTATTTAATTCAGGAATATGTTTTTATAGAAGACAAAGAGAGTAAGACAGCGATAAAAATAAAGTTATGGCCTGAGCAGGCAAAGATTATTCCAATTATTGTTGAGTCAATGCTTTTAATGGTTTTAAAGGCTCGGCAACTAGGATTAACATGGTTGGTTGCGATGTATGTTTTATGGCAGGTAATAAGGAACCAGTTATATCTTGCTGTGGTTATATCGGTAACGGAGGAATTAAGTATTGAATTTTTAGATCGTGTTTATTTTATAATGGATCGGTTGCCAGTATGGTTAAAGCCGCCGATAAAGACTCGCACCAAGCAGGTATTGGAGTTTCAACACGCAAACGGGTTGGTTAGTACGATTAAAAGTTTACCTACGACAGAGATGGGGGCACAGTCAAAGACACCGAATCTATTAATAATGGACGAGACATGTAAAAACAGAATGGCAAGGGCTATTTTTAATGCTTCTTATCCCGGTATTGAACAAGCTAAAGGTCAAGTTATAATTGTTTCAAATGCTATAAAAGAGGGGGCTGGTTGGTATTGGACAAGGGATTTATATATTTCGGCAATGCGGGAATTGAATAAGTTTAAGCGAATATTTCTTCCATGGAATGCTCATCCCGATAGGCCGGAAGATTTTAAAAGTCAGATGATTGCCGTTGGGATGACCGAACGGGATGTAAACGAGAACTATCCAGACAATGAAGAGGAGGCGATAACTGATAGAAATATTAAGGGTGTTTATTATGCAAAGCAGGTGGCTGATGCAAGGAAAGAAGGAAGAATATGTGGTGTTCCTTATGCCGCTGGGCATGAAGTTTACACCTTCTGGGACTTAGGGATTGATGATTCGATGACGATCTGGTTTATGCAGCAGATTGGGAGGGAGTATCGGTTTATTGATTATTATGAGAATATCGGGATGGGATTGGTTCACTATGCAAAGATGTTGAAGGAGAAACCCTACGTGTATGGAGACCATTACTTCCCTCACGATGTTGCCAAGAGGGAGATGGGTGGAGAAACGGATGTAGCGTTGACCCGAAAGGAAACAGCAGAAAATCTTGGAATTGAACCAATTATTATTGTAAAGAAAGCGAAGGACTCCCAGGCAGTTATGAATGGAATTGAGATGGTACGGAATGTTTTGGGTCAATGTTGGTTTGATGAACGGAAGTGTGCTAAAGGTATTCTTGGTTTGGAATCATATCGTTCTGAATGGGACGAAGAGAATGAAACGTTAGCAAACAAACCTCTACACAACTGGGCAAGCAATGCCAGCGATTCGATACGCTGTTTCGCAGTAGGCTATCAAAACAAAGTACAAAACATGCCGTTTGAGAAATTAAGAAGAGATTATGTTGTTTCTGGAGGACTAAGTTATTTAGGAAACTAATGGAAAGTATTTATAAAAATCTTGACATTCTTAAAAAAGAAGAGAATACTGTTAATAATGATGAAACCGTGAAAGTTTTAAGGAATATTATTATTGAGATATTGAAAGCACTTAAAGGTATTGAAAGGAAACTACAAGAACAGTTAAAATAAACGTCTAAATCTCAATAATCAAACGAGACCACGAGACTATTTTAGGAGAAATCCTATCGTAGCCCTTTTTTATTTTATACAGGGTAAATAAGTAAGGAAACATGAGAGAAAAAACAGAAGTTACTCAAGACGCCTACTCTAAAGAGATGAAAATTTTGGCAGAAGTGCGGGATCGTCTAAAAAAATCAATGGACGAAGATTATGAAAACCGCAAGTTGGCATTAGAGGACTTAGAATTTATCGGGATTGAAGGGGCTCAATGGCCCGCTGCTATTCGGGCAGAACGAGAGGCCGATGGACGACCCTGTATTACAACCAACAAAATGCCCACCTTTATTGATCAAGTTGTTGGTGATCAACGAATGAATCGTCCCTCAATTAAAGTTGTTCCAGTGGATTCGGTGGCAGATCCATATATTGCCGAGATATTGGGAGGTTGGATTAAACATGTTCAGCAAGTATCTAAATCAGACATTGCAATTGATCACGGTTTTGAACAAGCAGTAGCTTGTGGTTATGGGGCTATAAGGGTTGTTACGGAATTTTCGGGTGACGATTCGTTTAATCAGGATGTTTATATCCGAAAAATTGACAACGCCCTGGCCATTTTTTGGGGAAAATATTCGGAGTATGATTGTTCAGACGCCAAATATTGTTCCATTGTTACCGACATAGACAGAGATGAGTTTAAGGAAACATACGGCTCCGATCCAATGCCGTTCAATCAGGCCGATAGTCAATTTATAGAAGGTTGGTGTACTGCAAACACTGTTAGGGTTGTTGAATATTTTGTAAAAGAACCAGTTACTAAAACAATTTACCAGTTGGATGATGGTAGGATTGTTGAGAAGTTGGAACCCGGAGATGTTGAAGTTAAACGTCGCAAGACCAAGGGATATAAAATTAAGTGGTATCTTTTGTCTGGAAATAAAATTTTAGATGAAAAGGATTGGGTTGGGAAAAAATATATTCCCATTATCCCGATTTGGGGAAAAGAACTTAATGTTGGTGGAAGACGTAAGATTAGGGGGTTAATCCGAAACGCCAAAGACCCGCAACGAATGTATAATTATTGGCAACGGCTAAGTCTTTCAACGCCTATTCCAACGGTTGATGGTTGGAAAACCATGGCAGATATCCATAAGGGTGATATCGTTTTTAGCGAAAAGGGAATACCAAGCATCGTTCTCGGAGAAAGTCCTATATTCGATAACCGTGATTGTTATAAAATTATATTTAGTGATGATTCTTTTGTGGTTGCAGATGCAGACCATTTATGGACAGTTGAAGAAAAACAAATCAGGCAAAGACCAGATTATAAGAACATATGGAAGCAAAAAACGGTGCATACAAAAGATTTGTCGATTGCAAAACATCGCATAAATGTAACTAAACCATTTGAATTGCCAGAAAAGGATTTAAAGATACCTCCATATACGCTTGGATTGTGGTTATCTGACGGATCTTCACACTATCCAACGATCTTTGCTCATAAAGACACCATCGATGAGTTATCGGGATATATGAGGATTGATGGATGTAAATTAACAGAAAAGAAATCTATGAATGATGGGTCTATTTATCGAACGCATATCTTGGGATTACGAAAAGAATTTGTAAAATATAACCTGCTTAAAAATAAACATATTCCATCGGAATATCTTCGTAGTTCATTCAACCAGAGATTATCCTTATTACAGGGTCTTATGGATGGAGATGGTTCTTGTGATAACGGTGGTGGGGCGAAACTTGCGACATCCATTCCTGAATTAGCTAAAGGATTTTCTGAGTTGATACGAACGCTTGGATTTAAGGCAAGTTCTTATATAGATTCCAATACAAGGAATTTTTATAAGGGGGAATGGCTTAAAGGTAAAACAGAATATCATTTTTATTTTACTACATATTCTGATATGCCCGTTTTTAAACTAAAATATAAACTAAAAAAACAGAATCTTCCCAAGGCAACGAATCGGAACCAGTCTAAACGTTATCAAATCGTTAGTATTGAAAAGATAAATTCGGTTCCAGTAAAATGTATAGCAGTTGATAGCCCTTCGCATTTATTTCTTGCCGGTGAGGGAATGATACCAACTCATAATTCCTGCGATACGGAAATAGTAGCCCTGGCACCCAAAGCTCCTTATCTCGCAACAGTAAAACAAATAGCAGGTCACGAATCGCAATGGAAAGAGGCACATCGTAAAAATTTCCCATATTTATTGGTGAATTGGGACGACAAGGCTCCTGGATGGCCTAAACGGGAAGCCCCTCCTCAAGCATCCTCGGCTATGGTGGAAAAGATTCAGATGGCAGACCAGGAGATACGGGATACGATGGGACTTCAGAAAGCCTCTCTTGGAATGCAAAGTAATGAAAGGTCTGGAGTTGCAATTCAGGAACGTAAAAAGGAAGGAGACGTTGGAACGTTTGCTTTTATTGATAATCTTGCCCGATCAATTGAACAACTTGGCCGGGTTCTGGTTGATGTAGCACCGGGGGTTCTTGATACAGAACGAATTATCAGGTTGGGTTTGGAAGGTGGGTTACAAAAATTTGAAGCAATCAATATTGAAACCCCCGAGGGTCCAATTGTGAACGATCTATCTATTGGCACTTATGATGTTGTTGTCACGGTTGGTCCGTCTTTTACCACACAAAGAACGGAAGCAAGACAATCTATGTCGGAATTCATCCAGTATTATCCACAGGCCGCTCCTTTAATCGGGGATTTATATGCAAAATCTATGGACTGGCCGGGTGCTGACGAAATGGCAGAGAGATTAGAGTTTTTACTTCCGCCCGAAATACGGGAGAAAAAAACTAAGGAAAGAGCTGAAAACAAGGGAACAGCACCCCCCGAACCAGTTGCGCCTCCGCAACCGCCTCCTGATCCGTTGTTAGAGGCAAAAATACAAGAAGCCGGTTTAAAATTACAGGAACTCCAGATAAAAATTGAACAGGAAAAGGTAAGATTGGAAGGTTTACAAATTGACAACGAGATTAAGGTTGCCACAGGCAAAGAATCCCTGCGTCAGATGGTGAAAAAGGGTAGAGAAGAACAAGAAAAAACAACCGAAATACAAGAAAGAGCAAAAGGCGGTCTTGTTGAAGAAGACCAACCCTATTTGGTAGGTGAAGAAGGACCGGAAGTGATTGTCCCAGAAACGGATGGAATTGTTATTCCTACGGTTGAAGAATTTCAACAATATTTTAATCAAGATGAGCAAGATTGGAGTTTGCCAGAACAAGAAGGGCAATAAAAATGACAACTGCAACCTGTAAGAAAAGTGGAAGAAAACATACCCCCCTTGTAAGTGAAAAACAAAGAGGATTGTTCGGGGCAGAATATGCTCGCAGAAAAGCTGGTAAGACCTCCCGAATGGGTAGTATTACTGCCGAAGAGTTAAGAAGTCATCTACATGAGGCTAAGGGGAAAAATTTACCAGAGTCCAGTAATGCTTTAAGAAATGCAGTTATGGGATCATCGAAAGCCGTTGAAAAAGTGGCAAAAACCAGAATGAAGAAGAAAAAAGGAAAATAGTGAACAAACTCTTATTGCAAAGTGAAGACAAAAAGATTATGATTCTTATTAAGGAAATTGAAAAATTATTCCACGGGAAAGTAATTATTCATTTCGCACATGGCGTTGCTAAAAAAGTAGAAATTAATAAAGTAGAAGATATTGTTAAAAATTAAATAGTTAACCCTTTATCGTAATTAGAGAGGGGCAATTGTCCGAGATAAAAATTGGATGGTTGCCCCTTTTTTATTACTCTTAACCCAACTGGGTGGAAACCCAGGCTCAGACTTAGGAGGTCTGCAAACATGGAAAAAACAGTTGAAGAAAAAAAGATTGAAAGCGTAAGTGTTGTTCCAGTGATTAAAAATGAAGTGGATGACCCAAACAATCTTTCGGTGAGTTCAATTTCGCCGTTGCCGGAAAAAGTTGATGAAATAGTGAAGACCGAAAAAGAAGAAAGGGAAACACCGGTCATTTCCAAAACAGAGAAGAAGGAAGAAACAAAAGAACCTCTAAAAGAGGAAATTTCCGAAGAAGCTCTGCCAGAAAAAAAGATAGAACCGAAAGAAAAAGATTCGGTGCAACGTAGGATTGATGGGTTGACCAAAAAGTGGCGTGAAACAGAAAGGGAACGTGATTACGAGCGCACAAAACGTCTTGAGGTTGAAGCAGAATTAAAGACGGCCAAAAGTGTTGTCCCGCAAGGAGACAAACCAAAGATAGAGAATTTCGAGACTGAGGCTGATTTCTATGATGCTCTTACTGACTGGAAAATTGAACAAAAATTCCGGGTAGAAAGCGAGAAAGTTTCAAAGAAAATAGCATCGGCAGACGAAAAGACGGCGATTGAGGAAACTTATCAGGAACTTGACGAAAAAATGGAAAAAGGACGCATAAAATACGCTGATTTTAATGAACTCGTCCTTGACGAAAATCTCAAGTTTTCTGATGCAATGGTTGAGGCAATCCTCTTTTCTGATACTGCCGAAGATGTCTTGTATTATCTCGGGAAACACCCTGAAGAATCCGCTGATATTGCGAAACTTCCTCCACTCAAAGTCGCTCACGAATTAGGAAAAATAGAGGCGAAGCTTAATGCTCCGCCACCCAAAAAGAAAATAACCAACGCACCAGATCCTATAGTCCCGGTGAAAACTACCGGGGTCACAGAACAAGACCCCTCTAATATGACACCACGAGAATATAGGGCGTGGCGTGAAAGAACAAAATAAGGAGTAAATATTATGGCTACTTTACTAACACCATCAATTATTGCAAAAGAAACCTTGATGCAACTTATCAATAGTATGGCTATGACAAGGCATGTCCATACCGCATATAAAAACGAATTTGTGAAAGTCGGTGCGACTATTCAGATTCGTAAACCCAATAAGTTTAGAGAAACCATTGGTTCAAACATCACCGCTACTATGACATCCATCGTCGAACCGTCTACTTCTATTACGGTGTCAACCCAGTCTAATGTGTCCTGGAAGTTTAGTTCCGTAGAACTTACCCAGACCATTGAGGAGTACAGTAAAAGATACATCACTCCGGCTGCCTTGGCATTGGCAAATGGTAGGGATGCTGCTCTTTGTGGTCTTTATACTGGTATTTATAACTCTGTTGGTACACCAGGAACAACTCCGGCACTTTTTATGTCTCTCGGTGCTGCACAACAGAGATTAGATGACGAAGCCGTTCCATCTGATTCTCGCGTAGGTATCGTAAACCCGGCAGCAAACTGGGCGTTAGCTGATGGCCTTAAAGGAACTTTTGCGCAAAATGTGGCAAAAGATATTATCACTAAAGGATTCCTTGGCCAGATTGCCAACTTGACTCTCTACACGGATCAGAACGTGGTACGTCATACCACGGGTCATTTCACCTCAGGTGCAGTTCCTCTAATGAACGGTGCAACGTTAGACGGTGCTACTTCGATTGTGACTAATGGATGGGGTGGTTCTAACACCGTTAGAGAGGGAGACGTATTCACCATCGCTGGTGTTTACGCAGTGAATCCCATGTCGGGAGCAAGTACTGGGGTTTTGAGACAATTTGTCGTAACCGCAGACACAGCAGATGTTGGTGCGGACATGACCATTCCGATTTCTCCGACAATTCGATTTGTTTCTCCTACTCAGACACCATATCAGACGGTTTCCGCTCTTCCGCTAACCACTGCGGCATTGACCTTCATGGGGACACAAGATACCCAATATCCTCAGAACCTGATTTATCATCCGAACGCATTCGCATTCGTTACCGTTCCAATCGAAATGCCTTCTGGTGTGTGGGGTGCAAGAGAAACCGATCCTGAGGCTGGTTTGAGTGTTCGTGTCGTGAAACAGTTTGATGTTCTCACTGATTATGAGATCATCAGACTCGATGTTCTCAGCGGAGTCAAAGTATTATATCCAGAATTATGCGTAAGATTATGGGGCTAATAAGTCGTTAAAATTATTAACAAAAGAGGGAGGGGTGGTCAATCCGACCATCTTCCCTCTTGAAAGAAAAACGAGAGGTAAAAAATGAGTTATTTAGATAGAGTTTTGGAAAATGAAAGTGAAAATCTGAAAATTCCAAATCCGACCGAGTTAGCAAAAGCGAAAGAACTTACTTTTACCCAGACATCAGGGGACGGAACCTATACCGGGAGAATTGTCGTACCTGCTGGTTCAACGATTCTTGATGTTCAGGTTCATGGAATTGTTGCATGGGATGCCTCTACTTCGGCAAGTTTAGTTGTAGGGGATGTTGCCACTGCTAATGGGTTTTTTACGGCGACGGATTTAAAAGTCACTGATTTGCTTGTCGGTGAGGCGAACACCATTGAGCATCCAGGGGGCAAAGCAGGTGCCTATATTGGAAGCGAACAACGGGTGCTTTATTCGGCGACTGAACGCACCATAATCGGTGTTGTAACTCAGGTTGGAACGGGTGCGGCTGGTCGAACACGGGTGCTTGTAATTTACGTAACCCCGACTCCAGTAGCGGCAGTAAAAGCGTAATTTTGACCCAACAAATTATACAAAAGGAGAATAATGGCATCGGAAAATATCCTTCTTGGATCGGGAGTACCAGAGCAAAAACCGATTAATAAACACATAGAGCCAACTAATTTAAGAAGTCCTGCGTGGAGATACCATCGAGACTTCCCTGAAGGTAAGTTGTGTAAAACTGATGAGGAAGTTGATAAAGCAAACGCTGATGGTTGGTTAGACCATCCTGGAAAAGTGAGGTTATTACCTGGGCACGAAAAGGTGTGGGAAGCACAAAAAAAGTTAGAAGCGGGTAAAACAGATGAGGTTCAGGAAGAAATATTAACCGCAGAACCAATTAAGTCAGAGGATGCTATAAGAGCAGATATTTTAAAAACCGAATCTGACAAGTTTGAAGCAAAACGTCTTGAAGTTGAAGCTAAACTCCTGTCAAATTACGAAGAAGCAAAAAGTCCTCCTGGACCTCGTCTGTGTACGTTGTGTGGCAAAGAATTTTCCTCTCTCAGGGCTTTAAATATGCATGGGATTGGAGCGCATAAAAATAAAAAATAGGAATCGCCATGATTGTCTCGACCTTGATAAAAAGTGCTATGAGAAAGGCGGGAGTGCTTAGTTCAGGAGAATCCCCTGAAACCACAAGAGAGGCAGAAGCATTAGAATCTCTTCAAATCATGCTTCGTTCTTGGGCATCAAAAAGAATCCTTGTTTTCGCCTCTATTAAAGAAAGTTTTAGTCTGATTGCCACGCAGTCTCTATATACTTGGGGAATCGGTGGGAACATAACTACTACCAGACCTCATCAGATATTGGGTGTATTTGTCAGGGATTCTGGCGGAACAGACTATTCAGTAGAGATTATCTCTGAGGGTAAATATCGGGACATTTCCAGCAAAACAACCGCAGGCCGTCCAGAATATCTTTTTTATCACCCTCTCTATCCACTTGGAGCAATTTATCTTTATCCTACGCCTCAAGACGGAGAAACTATGCATCTTGAAAGTTTGAAGCCTTTTACCGAAACAAGTTCTTTTAGTGCTGTTTCAGACACCTTGGCCTTTCCACCGAACCATGAAGAGGCATTGGTTTACAACTTGGCAGTAAGAATTGCTCCGGAATATGGAGTAAGAATGTCTGCGGAAGCGATAGCAATAGCGGGGAATAGTTACGATGCCCTTGTCATACTGAATGCCTCAAATCAGGTAGAACCGGTAAAGTTGTCTTTGCCTGTCGGCAATAGAGTTACCTTCAACATAAATACTGGTTGGTAAAAAAGGTGAAGGGAAAATGATTACGGAAGAAGAAAAAAATAGTCTTTTAGGTTGGTTATGGAAAAGACTCAAAAGTTGGACTGAAAAATTTGTCAGGAACCTTGTTGAAAAACTTTTTAGCGAGAAAAGACAAGAGGTAATAGATGAAGCCGTTGAAAAAGCATTGCTGATGCTTCCAGAGGTAGTGGGTAATATGATGACTCAACATGTTGTCTTGAATAAAATAAACAAACAATTTTATTCCGATTACCCGGAATTTAAAGACAAAAAAGATATAGTTGCTTCGATAGTAGAAATGACTGAGGGTAAAAATCCACTTGATAAGTACGAGAAAATTTTGAAGGAAGCTGTACCTAAAATCAGAGAACGGATCAATACACTTCAAAACATGGATACCTCTTTGGTTTCCTCAAGACCCGACCTAAAGGTGCATGGTGAATTGTAATGAAAAAATGCACTAAGTGTGGGGAAGTAAAGTCGCTAACTGAATTTAATAAACAGAATGGCCATAGGGATGGCATAAGGGCAGAGTGTAAAAAATGCCTGCGTGAATATAAGCATCAATATTATATTAAGAAGAGAGAAAAATGTATTAAAAAAGCCAGACAATGGGCAATTGAAAATTCTGGCAAAACACGACAATACATCAAAAAATGGCGTATCAATAATTCTGAACGACTCTCTGAAAGAAATAAAAAATATAGAGTCGAACATCACGAACAATGTCTTGAACGTAATAAAAAATGGCGGGATGAAAACCCTGAAATTTTCAGAAGATGGTACGTTGAGCATCCTGAAAGAGTGCGTAAATTAGCGAGGGAGTATTCTATAAGGGTAAGAAGTACACCAAAAGGAAAATTGAACGCAAATCTTAGTAGTTCTATTTGTCGTTCTCTCAAAAGCGCTAAAGCTGGTCATCATTGGGAAGATATTGTTGGATACACCATTGACCAACTTAAAAAACATATTGAAAAACTATTTACTCCCGGAATGAATTGGGAGAACTATGGGATGGTTTGGGAAATTGATCACAAGATACCGATAGCAGTATTTAATTTCGACAAACCCGAACATATAGATTTTAGATTGTGCTGGTCACTAAAAAACTTACAACCCTTAGATGTTAGTTTAAATCGTAGAAAAAGTAATAAGATAGATAAGTCATTTCAACCAGCATTAAAATTAAATATACAATAAGATAACCAATAGGATATAAGCATTATGGCTTTAGAAATATCGAGAGACGGACAATTCGCTTTAACTATAGATTCTAGTAGTCTTTCACGAGGTTTACGACCGTCAAAAAGATTACCAAGAAATAACCAGTTTTTGACAGAAAATATCGGACTGGTTGGACGTGATGGTGTTTTACAGGCATTAGATGAAATTACCAGAATTGCTACTGCTACCATTACCGATCTCTTTCCCTTTCCTCAAATATTCGTTTTTATTAATGTCATTATTGTTTGCAGCCAAAACGTAATTTATGAGTGGGTTGCCGGATCATTAGTTCCAAAAACAATTTACGAGTGGGTTGCCGGAGTATTAGTTCCAATATCTTTGACTCGGGGTTCTACCTGGTCGGCTATTGACTTTTACGATTATATACTACTTACAAATGGTAGGGTGGGAGTCTATAGAGACTCAAATAGTAAGTTATATATTCTTGGTTCTAACTATAGCAGTTCTGTTTGCAATTTTAACGGGCAGGTATTTATAGGTGCTCCTAACGTTGATGCACCCGGAATAGATTTAAGCGTTCTGGCAGACCCAGGAATTGCTAATGCGGTTGCTTATGGAGAATTAGTGTAAAGTTTTAATTAAATATAACAGTAAGGAGAAATGAAATGCCAGATAGCCCAAGTGAAAGCCCAAGCGGAAGCCCAAGCTTAAGCCCCTCATCTTCATTAAGTCCATCGGCTTCTCTGAGTCCATCAGCCTCTTTAAGTCCGAGTGCCAGTCTAAGTCCCTCAGCGAGTGAGTCGCCATCGGGAAGTCCGAGTGAATCTCCGAGTTTGTCTCCATCTGCGTCTGAGTCACCCTCAGAATCTCCTTCAGAGAGTCCCAGTCTTAGCCCCTCGGCTTCTGAGAGTCCTAGTTTGTCTCCCTCGGAATCGCCCTCAGGAAGTCCATCTCTATCACCAAGTGCCAGCGAGAGTCCTAGCGAATCACCCTCGGGATCACCCTCGGGGAGTCCGAGTGAGTCTCCGAGTTTATCTCCATCAGCATCCGAGTCTCCGAGTGAAAGTCCGAGTGAATCACCATCACTTTCACCTTCGGCATCCGAAAGTCCGTCAGTGTCTCCGTCTGAATCGCCATCTGAGAGTCCGTCTCTGTCACCCAGTGCCAGTCTAAGTCCCTCAGCAAGCGAATCACCCTCGGGGAGTCCTAGTCTATCACCTTCGGCTTCTGAGAGTCCGAGTGAGTCGCCATCGGAGAGCCCGAGTGAGTCGCCATCGTTAAGTCCTTCGGCATCGGAAAGTCCGAGTTTGTCTCCCTCGGAATCGCCCTCATTAAGTCCCTCGGCATCGGAGAGCCCGAGTGAATCGCCTTCGGAATCGCCCTCATTAAGTCCGAGTGAGTCGCCATCGGAGAGCCCGAGTGAGTCGCCATCGTTAAGTCCTTCGGCGTCGTTAAGCCCTAGTGCTTCAGAGAGCCCCAGTGGGTCGCCTTCGTTGAGTCCATCGGGTTCATTAAGCCCGAGTGCTTCATTAAGCCCGAGTGCTTCACTAAGTCCGTCAGCCTCATTAAGCCCATCGGCTTCCGGGTCTCCTTCGGTGAGCCCAAGTGCCACGGAGTCTCCTTCAGCTTCGCCATCTGAAACCCCTGCCGTTGCGAATTATGCTGTGAGAGTTCAGACTTTCGGGCCAGAGACGCTGGCGGTGGTGGCCAATTTGCTAAAGACGGCCATAAACAACGAGGATGCGAACAAGACCATACGATACGTTGCACTCAATCCTGTTACCGATAGTTATTATACGGCTATTCTGATTACGGACTTGGTTGGAACTTAACTCGGAGGTTGGTTTATGAGTAAATTGTCGGTGGTAATTCCCTCCCGTAACAGCCCTTTTGCCCAAAAAACGGTAGACGACATATTTGCTAAAGCAACAGGTGATATTGAGGTAATCATTGTTCTTGATGGATACTGGCCAGATCCCCCTTTGAATGCGCATAAGGATTTGGTCATTATCCATCGTGGAAGTCCTCATGGAATGCGAGCAGGAATTAACACTGGTGCTCAGATTGCCAAGGGTGATTACATAATGAAATGTGATGATCACTGTATGTTTGGAGAGGGATTTGATGAGATATTAAAAGCAGATTGTGAGGATAATTGGATAGTAATACCAAGCAAATATAGTCTTGATGCCGAAAAATGGGAAAGAACAAGAGGGCCGGTAGATTATTGGTATCTCACCTATCCTTACAACGTTGATGAGATGTGGGGGACAGGGTTTCACGGGAAGAAGTGGAAGGGAGAACATGGTTTTACCGGAGGATTTTGGCATAGGGAAAATGAACGTAGACATATTTTAATTGATGACATTATTACCTTTCAGGGTTCCTGTTGGTTTATGCCAAAGGAACTTTTTTTAAAAATAGATTGTTTAGACCAGAAAAATTATAACCACCATCAGGAAGCGCAAGAACTTGGGTTTAAGATATGGCTATCTGGTGGGCGGAACGTAGTCAACAAAAAGACCTGGTATGCCCACCTACATAAAGGAAAAACCTATGGACGTGGGTTTTTCATTTCTAAAAGAGAAATGGTTAAATCTGAAAAGTTCAGTACTGATTTCTGGATGAATAATCGGTGGTCTAAACAAACAAAAAAACTTAAATGGCTAATTGAGAAAGATTGTTGGTGGCCGCTTGGTGGGTGGCCCGAGGATTGGGACGATCCTGAATATGCTGAAAAATGGATACATATTGTAGATGTTAAACTTAGGGAGGCAAAAAATAATGGTTGATAATGGCCCTTTGGTTAGAACAGCGACAGGACATCCTGGCGCCAGGGAGGTTACAAAATTAATTAGAAAAAGATTCCATGTTAAGAACGGTGATACTTTGCCGTATTCTGGATGGTATAACAGTACCCGTAACGATATTGTTGATGTGTTTGCCGAACTTGGTTTTACGAAAGGAGCCGAGATAGGAGTCTGTAAGGGACAGTTTTCAGAAGTGATGCTGCAAAAAGTTCCCAACTTGAAACTCTTTTGTATAGACCCCTGGACTGCTTATGAACGAGTAAGTCAGGAGAAAACAGATGTCAGGTTTAACTTAACCAAAAAGAGATTAACGAAATATGATGGTGCTATCTTAGTGAAAACTACCAGTGTGGAAGCAGTAAAAAACCCTAACATTCCTGATGGTTCTTTGGATTTTGTTTTTATTGACGGGTTGCATGATTTCGATAACGTGATGCTTGATCTTATTTATTGGAGTAAAAAGGTTCGGTGGGCAGGCATTGTAGCTGGGCATGACTATTATAAGTTTTATCAGTCAGGAATCATAACGGCTGTAAATGCTTATACGTATGCTCACGGCGTAAATGAATGGTACGTTACGCGTGAAAAGGAATGTAGTTTCTTCTGGGTGAAGCAATGAGAAC
>Ga0180008_1001417_pt1 | contig 15157 bp, 24 predicted proteins | sample MM_PW_MetaG_FD_121121 | JGI IMG/M metagenome (GOLD analysis project Ga0180008, IMG submission 121121) | Groundwater microbial communities from the Aspo Hard Rock Laboratory (HRL) deep subsurface site, Sweden - MM_PW_MetaG | ecosystem: Environmental > Aquatic > Deep subsurface > Groundwater...
TAACCTCTCGTATAACTCTAAAAGTCTCCGGCCAGAGCCAACGGTCATCTTCTGTGCCTCTTTGTTTCCCGGCGCAAGATGCTGGCTGACAGGGAACTCCCGCTGAAAGTAGATCAATTTTTGTTCCATCGTGTTTATATTCCTTTATGTCTGATATTATAGGTGTATTTGGCCAATGTTTCTTCAGAATCTTTTGACAAAACGGGTCGATTTCAACAAAACTATGTATATTATGTTCTTTGCCCCATACCCAGGAGGCGGCTAAGGCAAAACCTCCGGTCAAATACCAGAGAACAAATCAAGATGATTGAACTTTGGCATTTGGCATCACCCCCTCTATTTCGGCTTTAAGTTCTGGTTTTAAAGATACGTTTTTTAATAGCCAGTTAAGATAATATTTCGGAACTCTGTTTATAGGCGTATCCTTATATTTCCCAAAAGGCATTTTAATAATATCTTTTCCATAATAAACATTGGTAAGTTGTTTTGTTCCGCTGCTTATAAAATACAAACCGTTATTTTCGTTGAAAATCAGGTCTTCGATTTTACCAAATCGGTTATAGTTATCACACAAGTCGATTATAAGAGCCTTGTCTTTATCTGGATGTGGTCTTACAGAACGTCCGATCATCTGATAGTACAAAGCCAGGCTCATTGTTGGGCGTGCCAATACTATTGTATCGAGTTCAGGGTAATCGAATCCTATTCCGAGGATGTTTACGTTTAAAATAACTTTGATATTACCAAACCTGAAATCTTTTATAATCTGAGTTCTATCTTTTTTATTTGTTGTTGCTGTTAATATTTCGACATTATTTACTCCAAGTCTGGTTTTTATATCCTGAGCTTCTTTTACAAATCTATTAAAAACTATAATACCTTTTCTTGGTTGTGTTTTATTGTTAAGTAAATCTTTAACAACTGCAATAGTTCTGTCAGTATGATTAATAATATTAAAATACCGTTTTAAAGAGTTATCGTCGAAATCAGCACCAGTTGTGTTAAGTTTAAGTTGTGTTGTGTCGAAACCTTTAATATTAACATATTCCAACGGGGATAAATAACCGGCATCGAAAAGAGTTTTGTTTTGAATGTAATAAATAACATCTTTAAATATACGCGGTCTGGTACGGGTTAGGAATTTTAATATTGAACCGCCATATCCATCGGTCACAAGTCTATAGGCGGTCGCGGTTAGCCCACAAACCTTTATACCCAAATAGCTGATTAATTCTTCGTACATACCGCCACGTGAGTTGCAAAAATGACATTCATCACAGATAACATATTTAAAATCTTTAAACAGTTCTTTCTTACGAATGATACTTCCGATTGTGGCGTATGTAACCTGACTTATATTTTTTTGATTGAAAGATGCGCTATAGATTGTGGCAACACCACCAAAGTTACGAAACTTTTCTATGTTCTGTTCCAAGATTTCTTTGGTCGGCTGCAAGACCAAACATGGTTCTGGAGAAAGCTGTTTTACTATACCGGCAACTATAAGTGATTTACCTCCGCCTGTTGGAACGATTATAATTGAGTTGTGTTGTGCTTTGGATTTAAAGAAATTAGTTGCAATCCAAACAGCTTCTTCCTGGTATGGTCTTAAAACAAACATTTAAACACCTATATTATATATCTTGGTTTTATTTAATGGTCTTTTTATAGAAGATAAATGAATACCAGCTTTTTTAGCACTTATTATTCCTGCCACCTCTAAATAATTTTTTGCAATTATAAAACTATCTGGCATTTTATCTGATAAAACCGTTTTATTTTCCTCAACTGCTATAACTGGAATACCAGCTTTTATACAGGCAAGATGTGGTCTGCCAACTACATTTATTGGTGATATTAAAAAATCAATATCGGTATTCCAATAAGCACTATCCCTTAATGATATTTTTGGAGCAACATGAGCACCTTTCAGACAACAATGTAAATAACAAACCGATACCATTTCAGCAGCTTTGCGAGGGTCAACTATATCGTTAAATGTTTTAAAAACTTCACTATTTTCAACAGGAGCATGTATAACTGGTTTGTTTAGTTTTTCAGACATCAACTTTGATAATTTAGCCTCTACTCCACCCCACAGATTAGTCCCACCATCTTTATTGAGATATTCTAAAACTTCATCGTCTTTGGTTTCGATAGGGGTATTAACAACCAGCACATCAAAATTGTATTGGCTGACTTGCTGTATTGCTTCGTCAAGGTTATAAATATCGCCAGAGGCTTTTCCTTTTGACATGGTGGCAACCATTCGGATGGGTGTTTTAAGTTCCAGTATTTCAATATCCGCACCAATTGTTGCTCTGGCTGCTGAAACCGAATTTACCGTTTCATTTTTTACAGGAGAATTAACCACAACCAATATTTTATTACTATAAACTTCCTCAAGTCCGATTTGTCCTTCAAGAAATCTATCTAAAATAGAACCCTCAACATATAGCATGTTTTCTGTCATCTCATTGATGTCGCTTGCATTTACTACATTTGGATGGATAAATAATTTATCGCAACATGATGCTAAAAGTTTAGCACAAGGGGTGGCATCTCCCGAATGTCCTCCCACACTACACCCAATACCCGTTGGAACTATAAAGACGCAATTCATTATATTCTCCTTATTACTTTCTTGTTAACAACAGTTCCCTTAAACCAATCAGCAGAAAATTTCATTGCAGCATCTGCGTCGAAATCTTTACATGAAAATATATTTATATAAGCCTTGCCCAGTAAATCCAAAGTATGAATTGTAATATTGCTTGTTAAAATAAATTGGACTGCTGAAGTACCTTTTAAATGTGGTTCAGTTTGACATTCTTCAGGCAGTAAGCCATAATCATCCCACCAAGACAATTTACATCGTTCCATATTTATCAGTTTACACAATTCACGAAAATAATTTCTAATACTTTTTCGTGTGAATAAAGATGTATCACAATTGTGAACGTCCAGAATTAATTCTTTGCCGTAGTCATCCATTTAATTCCTCCCATTTCTTTATTATCTTTGGTAAATGATATGCGTAACACAAAGAGCATCCTGTTTTCTCAGCTATCTCTTTTGGGTTTAGTTTGTCTGGATTTTCGATTTTCCGATATGCAATTTGATATTTTGATTGCCCACGATGTCCTTTGGGTTTTCTTGGCAATCCTTCTTTTTTCATTTTCTCACCAACAGATTGACCGGAAACGCCAAGAACTTCTCCCACGTGTTCTAAAACTGGATCAGTAGAATACATCGCGGATATCATTTCTTCTGGTGTTTTATGATTGGTTTTATAGATTCTATTATAGCCTTCTAATAAATCTTCCCAATCGATTTTGTTATTCACGGCAGGATCCCCTTATTGCCTTAATAGTATTGTTTAAATTTAAAACCGCTTCCTCTAAATTTCTTACAATATCTTTTTCAGGGAGACCAGAACTAATTTCTTTAATCCTATTTCTAATCTGATTTTCGTAATCCCAACGCAGTTTGCTTTCGTCAAAGCCAAGTTCCTTTAATATCATTTTTATATTTTCAAGTCTTTCAATTTGACCCTCAAGGCGCGTCTGTTTATCTCGGACTTTGGTCACGTTTTCACGATAAAGTTCCCTGAGTCTATTAGACACATTATATCCAAGTTTCTGTTTTTCATTTTTTTCTGAGAGCCATTGCTGCCAATATGCAAGCATATTATCATTGGTATATGCGCTTGGGACTATCTTGGCTCGACTCATTATAATATAAATTAAAAGGGATGTTGGAGTTACAATTGATCTGTGAGGGGATTTTTTTTTGCAATATAGCATAGTTCCATTTTTAGAAGTTAAAAGTAGTCCGGCTTCCGCAGGTACCTCAGCAGGATCTATAATACCTGCCGGAGCCACGAAATAAAAATCAGTACAATACGGAAGATACTCTTGCCATTTATCGTCTCGGATAAAGTCCTGCCGAGATATCTTTATTTCGTATGCGATTGTCTGTGGATGTGTATATGATTTTTTCATTACCCAAAGATCAATCTTACGCATTGTTTTATTAGTCCATGATTGCCCTGTTTTACATTCAGAAACACAAACATCATCCGAATGTTTCTTTAAAAGCAAATTACGTATTATGGTGGATGTTATAATAATTGAAGCTTTATCCATTTTTAATCCCTGTTATAAGTATGTTCTTTTTTACCATTCCAGATATTACCCATAATATCTTTAAAACCAGTTTGTCCAAGATGACTATTGTTTTCTTCTTTATTAGCTGGAGGTATATCTGGGTTTGGTTTAAAAAAAGAACACAACTCACCTTCAAAGCAATTCTCAGGGCGATCGCAATTAAAATAATAAGTGCAATATTTGGTTTTCTTTTTATGGTATTTTTTTGTCATTTTTTACTCTTTTTTTGCTTTTTCTGCCATATTTTCTAAGAATTCTTCTTCATTTTCATATTCTGGACAATCAGGATTCCAGGGTTCGCCCCAGTTACAATATCCCCGTCCGGCTAAACCAGAACCGCTGATACATTCCAACCAATTACATTTTGGTCGGATAGCTTTGTATTTTTCCAATGTCCACTCGGCCATTAAAGGCGCCATTAATTCGGTTTCTTCTTTCAGGATATTTTCTGTCGTTTCAGGTGTTAGAATTTTAGGACAAAGGAAGGTAAAATAATCCATATTACATTTAAAGCACCAGATATGATCTCGGTATTCCGACCACGTAATCCCGTGGGTCTTATCTTTAGGGCAAACCCATCCAAGTTCTTGAGGTTCAAATAGTGCTGCACCTTCCGGTCTTTTGCCAAATAGTGTTCCTAATTCCATGTCATCGTAAATATTATTCATTGCTTATTCCTCCTTCCTCATTAGTCGTTTTAAGTTAGATTTAATTTTGACTTTAGTAAAGGCGCTTAATCTGTCGATTAAAGCCGTTACTTTTTCTGGCGATGGCTCTGTAAGTTTTACCTTACTATTGGTGTTTGCTCCGATGTTCACCCATACAGGAAATGCACCGCTTATTAATTCAACAAGAACTTCAATATCAAAGTCCATTATAGGCTCAAGGGTTATGAATGTTCTATGCCATGTACTTAACCTTTTTATCGAATATGCCCTATCTGTTACATTAGGAGCATTGCACATTTCTTTAAATATTCTGTTTGATTCGATGGTTGTTCCAACTACAGAATTTTCTGGCAAGTTATGCCTTAAACCCCAAAATCTTTCTGGGTTTTTCGATTGAAACAAATATCTATTATCAAACTTATTGCAATGGTCGAGTGTATCAACAATCCATTTATCAGGGATTTTATCTGCAAAAAGGTCGCAGGATGAACTAGTAAAGACAAAGTTGCCTGTTCCAAGATTTGTCTTGAGTTCTTTTTCATCAAAATGTAATTCCGGTTGCTCGCCCCATTTTTTCATATAGCAATATCCATGCTCTGTATCGTGCGGACACTTCCCTTTGACAGTATTCCATGTATGCGTTATCCAGCCCTGATACATGTTGCTACCCTTTGTTACTTTATTTAGTGCCATTTTTCTTTTTCTCCCAATGTTTTTTATATTTCAGTCCTATCTTATCCAACATGATTCTGGTATAGCAACATGAAAACCCAATTTCACTTGCGACTTCTATGCAGAACATATTTTTTATAAGATTGATATCCACTTTTCTGATTGCAATTTCACATCTTGACATTCCGCGCCAGCCTTTAGGTTTTAATTTCAGTTTATCTTTTTTCATTCTTGCATGAACGGCATTTGGAGAAACCAACAATTCAAGTTCACCAACTCTACTACAGGCACCATACTTATCGTATAATACTTTTAACATGGCTTTTGGAGTCTTGAAGGCTGTCTTATTATGTTTATTATAGCATTCAGTTGTGTAATTCCAGTCTATTGTCATATTTTTTCGATTCCTTTTAAACAAACAATGTTCCAGTTATTATAATTAATATATTTTGTTGCGTTCTTTTATAAATCCAGTTATAAGAGATTCTAATAAATCACAATTATTTACTATACAGTGACCCAAAATTTTACCTTCAATCGGTTCCAGAACTGGTCTTACAAACTGACTCATGCCAAGTTCGGTATAACCTTTATTATATTCCTTATTCCAGTTGGTATAAACTTCTTCAAATGATACGTTGAGTTCCTTGCAAATATCAGCAACTTCTTTGCAAAAGACAATGTTCCAGCCATAATAAGTAGTACACAGTATTTTGGATAGTTCAGATGCTTCTGGGCTTGAAACTATTTTAGTTTTAATTCCAGCCTCCTCAAGATAATTTATAGCCAATAATACAGCCAGTTCGTTTGCGCCACCCACATATTTCGTAAAAGTCTTAATACCTTCTGCTAAGTTTGGGTGCTTACCATGTATAGGGGAATGAACACAGGCATCGCCACATTTTCGGGTTGTGCCAACTGGGACAGTACTATGAATAATGATAACTAACGGGTTGTATTGTTTTATGTATGCCTTTGTATCTTCAACAAACGAATCTGAATAGGGATAGCAGATGTTTAAAAAAGGTAATGAATCTTCTATAATCCCAAAATCTGGTTGCTTATCTCTTATTACTATGTTTTCTTTATATGTTGCTTCCAAAACCTTATAAAGTGATTTTCCCACTTCTCCTGCCCCGATGATTAGACTTTTATTTTCCATTTAAGAGTTTCTCCTTTAAAACATCTTTAGTTGTTTGTTAGAAATTAATTACATCTTCTTTCTTCCATTCAATGGCAGAAACATGAACCCATGCATCACACTTAGGGCAAGAATACATCCCTTGGAAAACTTTATCAATCGGATTGCCACATTTTTTATGAATACAAATTATTTTATGTGGTTCAGCATACCTATAGTCTTCTTCCCTAAAAAGCATATTAATACCCCCTTAAAACATTTTGATTTGTTTACGTTCATGTTCAATCCGTTTGGCCGCTATTTTACAATATTCTTCTGATATTTCTATGCCTATCCACCGGCGGTTAAGGCGTTCGCAGGCCACTCCGGTTGTTCCCGAACCGGCACAATTATCCAAAACTAAATCTCCTTCGTTAGTGTATGTTTTAATAAGATATTCAAATAGGGCTACTGGTTTTTGGGTGGGGTGTTGTCCTTTTACATTTGCATTTCTTATTGTTATTACACTTTTGGGAAATCTGTAGCCAGTGTTTATAACATTTACGGTATTCCCAGAAAATCCATATTTATGTTCATTTCCGTTATGGACTTGTGTCGGTTTTTTTCTTATGTCGGTGTAAGGTTTACCTTCTTCCATTTGTGGATTGTAAGTTACTTTTCCATTCCCAAATACTAATATATTTTCAAAACTTGGTAGTGGTCTTATTTTTGCTAATCCTGGATTCTTACATAAATCTTTATTCCAAATCATTTCATATTTAAACATCTTTACATTACTCATCACCAGAGCACTGGTAAAAGGTTGACTAGCGGTTAAAACAATAGCACCATTATCCTTAATAATCCTTTTGTATTGTTCCCAGAGTGGCTCAAAAGGAATAATTGTATCCCACTTACAGGCGGTAGTTCCATAAGGCAAGTCGCATAGAATCATATCAACCGGTTCAAGCTCGGGCATAATCTCAAGACAGTTTCCGTGATATAGCTTCCCGTTGGGTGTTTCGTAGTAAGGCTTAATCATATTCCTCTTTTTTTGTTTCTAAGAGCAGTCTGTCTTCTCATATAAACCCTCTGATAACATCTTTTACATTTTCCTTTAATAGTTGCCATATTAGAACACCTCTTTCCGTTGCATTTGGTTTTTATCTTTTTCGGCCACTTCTCAATTGTTCTTTTACGGCGTAAATGGGCAATACTTATGCCAAAAATCTTTGCAAATGCAATTAACGTCATTTTACCAGTTGTTATTTTTTTATCGTATTCTCGCCTTATATCTTCCCAATCAAATTTGATTGGGCCACCCAAATAATGAACTATGGGAATGTATTTTTTGGTTTGTTTCTTCTTAGGGAGCCTTTTTTCTATAACTGGCTTTTCTATAATAGGTTTCTTTTTATATTTATCGGCATCTATTATTAATGGTGCCGCCTGCTCAAACATTGAAGACTGTGCGCCACTCATAATATCATCTACGAAATTGCTATAATCTGTTCTCTTTTTACACTTTAAACACAAGTCACAATCTTTTGATAAACCAGCTTTGTGATGATCGCATTCTTCACATGGTGATCTCACAGCATTTAATTGCAGATAGTTTTTTCTTTGTTGGTTGTTTTGTTGCATTTAGTGTATCTTTTACTCTTTCTCTGTTAGACTCCACGTTTTAGCACGGCCATTGAATGAAATCTCTGCTGATTCTTGCAGGTTTTTTAAAGCTAATCCATAAAAATATAATCCGGTTCTATTAGCATTTGTCATCTGTTTTAACCCCCGGTCTGTTAATGGGATTGTAGCACCGGTCTTTTTACTTTTATGTGATAGTGCCCTTCTAATTTTTTCTTCCATTTTTGCGGCGATGTTATCAGCATCAATTGGGTCGTATAATTGCCTGACTTCAAACTGCCAGTCCATTAATTCGATTGCATTGTTTACAATTGATTCATCTATAATCTCTTTCATTTTATTAACAGCCAGCAATTCCATAAACCTTAATGCATATCCGTCAAGTCGTTTTGAATGTATTGAATGTGGTCTATTCATGTACCATTCATGGAATAATTCACGAGCACCCTTTGTAATATCAAGTTCGCGGAATTCACCCACAAAATCCAGTATTTTATATAATTCGTTTGACAGGTAGTATTTTTCTTCGTTTGCTATTTTAGGGGGGAGTGAATATTCTCTTTGAGCTGCGCCAGGAACAATAAAAAGGCGGTTATTGAATCCAATAGCCGTAAAGCTACTATGCCAAGCCGATTCGTATGTCTGCATAGTGGATGCCGCCAAAAGGGATAATCGACCGTTTTTTATTTTTATTTCTGAGGTACTTGTTTGGTTTTCGTAGGTGTTAGATTCAAACAGGGTATTAACGCATTGAAGAAGGGTACTGTTTCTGATTGTGGCTTTTGAGATAAAGGCTTTAAATTCATCGTAACATAACAATAAATTCTCATCCTTTAGTTTTTTAGCAAGCCCTTCAGCAGAACCAGCACCAAGACAAGTATGCAATTGGAACTGGGTCTGTTCTTGTGTTATATTATTAACATTTCTTTTCTGTAATGTATGTTCAAAAAACCTGATTGTCTCTATTAATGCCGTTGATTTTCTTTCGTCAGCACTTTGCCCAAGCAAAAGAGTATAAAGTCTTGGTTGTGGTTTTATTTCGGTTGATATTGTTAAAGACCTTGCGAGCAAAGAACCAAGACAGGTTAGAAAAGATATGTACATGAATTCAGGCGGAATTTCTAATATATCGCAATATGTTTTAGTAAATTCACCTGCAAGCCCTTCGATAACACTATAAGGAAAGGTGCTGGTAGGATATTTTTTATTATATTTGTCTTGCTGTTTTAGTTGGTTTTCTTTATTTATATCCATGATAATGTCAGAAGCCTCTTTTATATATTAAGGTGTTATTGGCAACGAAACAAGGGGATTAAAGATTTTTTATTGTTTTCCCTTTTTCTTTTCTGACATTACAAACAGGATAATTTGTTCGATAAATCTGGAGATAGAAACTCCTTCACGTTTTGCGGCAAGTATGACATTCTCTCTTAACTTTTTATCAATACTGATACTCATGGTTGGTCTTCGTTCAGTTTTTTTAAATTCTAATTTTTCCATGTATAATTAAACTCCCTTTTTTGATGTGATTTTTTTAACGTAATTAGCTGTATATGAAAATTTATTGCAAAAGTCAACAATTATTTTAAGAAATATGTTGACAATGTTAAAAGATGGTGGTAGTGATGTCAATAAAAATAAAGGAGAAATACATGGACGTAATAATTAATGGTAAAAAATATATCAGGGCTGATTCTGAACCTTTTGAAATTATTACCATCGAGGAAGTTAGACCTCAATATCAGCAAAACTTTAAATGGCTGTATCTTGGTTTTGAGATGCCACTAATGCAATTCAGGCCAGGGGATAAAATAAAGATAGTTAAAGTTAGTCAATGATGTAAAATTGCTGGGATGGCGGAATTGGCAAGCAGGGAAAAGGGCTGGGGAGTCCTCAACGATGCTTGCCATTGGTAGACGCTTAGTTATGACGTAAGAGAGATACTGTCCACACCCGTATGATAGGGTTTCGAGTAGATTAAGTGGAGGTCGCCTAATGCTCTCATGCAGGTTCGAATCCCGCTCCCAGCAAACAATAGTAACCCGAGGAGAGTTGGTTCGTGGGTGGGCAAAACGGGATATGTAGGGTTACTGTTACAACATGGGGAAGGTGGCGGTAATATACGCTATAACTTACATGGGTGGTAGAGCAACCTGAGCTTCAGAATAGTCCACTGAGGCAAGAGACCGTCGAGGGTTAAAGCTGGAAGGTACACAGTCTCCAGTTAAGTCCCCTAATCAGTCATTGCTGGAGGTTAGCGCTTCTTAACAGCAATGATGAAATATCGGAAAATGGTTGCCCCTTCCCCATAACTCAAAAGGAGAATTATGAGATTCAATGAGTTTATAGAATATTTAGACGAGATAATTGATTATGACAAAATCGTAAACGAGTATGGATTGAGTTACTCTGAAATCAAAATAGCCATAGAAGAGAGGATATAATGGCAGACCGCCACCTGCCTCACAACAATGATGTTTAACAAACAACTTAGTTAATCCTTAGAATTAGGAGACAAAATATTTATGTTAAAGTTTGCTTTAATCGGTGATGGTGCTGTCGCCAAATACCACAAAGAAGCCATTAAGCATGTTGGCGGCGAGATAAAATATATCTTTGACCCCAAATATAATACCAGCACAAACCTCTTATCAGCTACATACTTCCCACATTATGTTGACTATGCTGTAATCTGTAGCCCAAGTCAATTTCATCGCGTACAAATCAAGGAGATTTTAGAAACCGGACATGTTCTCAAAGATATTATTTGCGAAAAGCCAGCCTTTTTGCCGTGGGAACCAATTATAGATAGTGATAAAATTAATATTGTTCTGCAATTACGGTATCTCCCGAATCTTCCTAAGAAAGCCGATCTTGTTTCAGTTCGATTTGTACGTGATGAAGCCTATTTTAAAAGTTGGAAGGGTGATGCCAGAAATACTGGTGGGCTTTTTTATAACCTTTTTATCCATTATATATATTTAGCAAACATGCTTGGAGCTGATTTTGAAGGAATGGTGGTTAAAGAAGGTAAGCAAGAAAGATATATTATGAAATCACAATATCAACCAATCGACATTCTAAATATAGACATCCAAGCCTGTTACAACAAAATGTACGAAGCTATTTTAGAAGGCAAGGGTATAAAGCCAAGAGATATCTTCTATCTTAATTGGATACTCCAGCGTAATTCCGAAATCTTTGGATATGGGTGCAATGCGCTTAATAAAACGATAACTATTAAAAACGAGTTGATGTAAAAGATTAAAAGATATGAATAAAAAAGATGCAATGGAAAAACTTGTGAAGTTTAAGTTTTGGCATCCAACAGCCATAATTGATGATGAAACCGAAATAGGCTATGACATAAAAATATGGCACAACACGCATATAATGGAAGGAGCCAAAATTGGTGATAACTGCGTAATAGGACAAAACTGTTTTATAGCCGGAACAGTTGGTAACGGTTGCAAGATTCAGAATAATGTAAGCATATTTAAAGGAGTTGTTCTTGAAGATGATGTTTTTATGGGGCCAAGTTCGATTACAACTAACGTTTTAACTCCACGAGCTTTTATAAGTCGAAAAGATGAGTTTCTGCCAACCTTAATTAAGAAGGGGGCTTCGATTGGTGCAGGAGCAATAATTATTTGCGGCATTACAATAGGAGAATATGCCCTTATCGGAGCTGGATCAGTAGTAACCAAAAATGTGCCAGACTATGCTTTGGTTTATGGAAATCCGGCAAGAATACAAGGCAGGGTTTATAAAGATGGGGAAGTCTTTAAACCAGAAGTAAAATGTTTTTAAAAAAGAAAGGAGGCAAGGGTGTCTAAGCCAATTGAGATAAAGAAAGAAAAATACGATTATTATACAAGTCGAAATGGTGAGAAAATTGTCACCGTGTGTTATATTTTAACAGAAGATGGAACTGTTGGCAGGGGAATTTCAATTTGGAATGGAAAAGATGAATACAATGAAACTATTGGGCAGAATTATTCTCAACAATATGCTTTAAGAGCAATAAAATGGCGGCATATCGATCCTATCAGAAGACCGGAAATTATTAATAGACTTATACAATGCAAATGTCCATTTACAAAAAAGGGAGAACATAATCCGCAGTTGAGTTATTGGGAAATGAGATTACTTTTTGGGAAGAAAAATTTTATTGAGGAATATGAAGAATCTAAGATAAAATCTTTTGCTAAGGGAGGGCGTGGGTTTATTCCTGTTTGTTATTCTTTAGATAGGAGTGATTTTTTAGCTTGTGTATCTCCTAATATAGAGGTAAAGGTAGATGGTCGTCGAATATGACGATGAATATTGCGCTGATTTTATTGATTTTAAAATCGGCTCATGGCGGGTTATTATGGAAAAAGATGGATAAATACAAACAGCCTTATCCAACCTCTTGTTGGATAGATGTTCGTGGGACAATTACAGGGAGGAATGAATGCCAAACAAAAAACTCCTAATAATAGCAGTGGCAAATAATTTCCATTTTATTAAGGATATTGCCAACAATCTGTCTGAACGGTTTGATATTGAGATGTTTGAATTAAGTTCGGATGTATTACATTTTGGGATGTTAAACAAACAGATTCTTTTGGCAGATATTGTGTGGTTTGAATGGGCAGATGGAATTAATATAGAACTTCTTAAATATAGCAGTAGATTAGCTGATAAAAAAGTTATCCTGCGCCTTCACCGTTATGAATTGTTTACGCCAAGAACATTGGTTTTACTTCAGAAACTTACTGATTCAGGTGGGTATAAAAGTATAGACAAGTTAGTTTTCGTATCCGAGTTCGTAAGGCAAATAGGTATCTCAAAGTTCTCTTGGATGGCAGAAAACTCTGTGGTTATTCCAAATCTAATTGACCATACTAAATTCCCTTTTACAAAGAGAGAACGTGGGTACAATTTGTTATTCCTTGGACGCATTTCCTATGTGAAAAACTTGCCACTATGCCTGACAATGTTTCACGAACTCTTAAAGCTGGATAGCAATTACAAACTGCATCTTGTTGGTGAAATATCAGACCCAGAAGTGGAATATTATCTCTGGAATTTTGTAGCAAAGAATAATATGATTGATAATATTATATCGCATGGGCGTATTGCGCATGAGAAACTACCAGATTTAATGATTAATATGAATTATATAATATGCTCCAGCATATTTGAGAGTCAGGGCATGGGAGTTATTGAAGGGATGTGTTCAGGGCTAAAACCGGTCGTATTCAATTTTTCAGGAGCAGAGAATCTTTATCCAAACAAATGGCTCTGGACTGACAGGACTGATTTTGTAAACAATATTTTAAGTCCTGATTACAATTCGCAGGAATACCATGAGTACGCAATAAGACAATTTTCTATACAAGAAAACATAGAAAGATATAAAAAATTAATTAAAGGGATAACAGGAGAATAAATTAACATGGCTTACAACCCAGAAGATTACTGGCACAAACGTGGTGCAAACTATCAAGCGCCTGGCGAGGCATTGGAATCTCCAGAAGTTGAGAACCTGAAAAAGATAGTAAGCCTTTTTACGGATTACGACACATCCTTTTTGGAGGTTGGCTCTGGGTATGGACGAATTTATGAAGAATTATTTTTTCCACTTGGGGCTAAGGGCAAGGTTGTATACGTAGATATGAATCGTAACAATTACGCTATGTGTGATTTTGTGGAAAGCATGAGATATAACTGCTTGAGAAATACAGATATTCTACCAGATTATTGGGATGGCAAAACATTGCCATATTCTGATAACTATTTTGATTTTGTAATATCGTTTTCAGTAATGCTACATGTTCCACCATGTGAAATTGAAAATGTTTTTGCAGAGCATGTGCGAGTATGTAAAAGATATTTATTTATTGCGACTTATTTTGGAGGTTTAGAAAGGTTGGCTGAACATTGTTTTGAACACGATTATAAAAGCCTATTTAAAAAGCATAATCTTAAAATAATTGATGAGAAGTTTTTTCAAAATGGATTAAGGGTTAATTGGTTGCTGGAGAAGCAATAATAAAACAAGGGGAGGATAAGAATGGATGATTTTGGAATAAAATTAATAGCATTGTCAGATATGGATAACAGTTTGTGCTATTTTATTTATATTTGTCAATACGTTTTATATTGCACTCCCAAATACAAAACAAGCAAGTGTTATTTATTTGCTTCCCAAGATTACGAATAACGAGAACATACAAAAGTTACCCAACGATATTCTAAAGTTATTGCATAAACAAATTGAACAGTGGAATGACAAAATTGTTTCAAAATAATTTAGAAGTTAACTGATTATTGGAGCATAAAAATGAACGAAGTAGAATTAAGGCGATTAAAGAAGCGTTTAAAGAATATAAAGAAAGCCTTGAGGATTCTATGTGGCGAGGATTCTATGTGGCAACGAATTAAAAGATGGTTTAAATCTATGAAAGGAGGGAAAGTATTATGAAAATAAGTGAAATAGTAAAACAGACAGAAAAATATCTAAAATTATCACGTGTTATCGCGAGCCTCGAAGCTGCAATTGAACGCGGTGATGCTTCTCGCCTTGATGTTTGGCTAGACGACAGGGAAACAATTAAATTGTTAGAAGATGCTATAATGGGCGTTGTCAAAAAGCACTTAGCCGAACTCAAAAACCAAAGAGATGGGCTTGAGATATGAAAATCTGCTTATGCGTTGGCACACGCCCAAATTTTATAAAAGCCGCGCCTCTTATCAGGGCTTTTAAAAAACATGATATAGAATATCGGCTTGTGCATACTGGTCAGCATTATGACTACAATATGTCTGAAATCTTTTTCGAGGAGTTGGGGATTCCAAAGCCTGATATAGTTTTACGAAACCGTCTTTATTCTAAA
>Ga0180008_1001418_pt1 | contig 15157 bp, 24 predicted proteins | sample MM_PW_MetaG_FD_121121 | JGI IMG/M metagenome (GOLD analysis project Ga0180008, IMG submission 121121) | Groundwater microbial communities from the Aspo Hard Rock Laboratory (HRL) deep subsurface site, Sweden - MM_PW_MetaG | ecosystem: Environmental > Aquatic > Deep subsurface > Groundwater...
CGAGGAACTGTTCCGCCTATACAGGCAGTTAGACAAATAAGTCCTTCATTATATTTTTTGAGCAAATCAAAGTCTATTCTTGCTCTATAATAAAACTTACCGCCCTTTTCAATCGGAACATTTGCCCATGTTATTATTTTGTATAGATTTTGTAATCCCTTATTATTTTCTGCTAATAAAATAAGGTGATCAGACTTACGCTCTTTCTCACTTGCATTTTCGCAAAAATATGCCTCTATTCCTAGGATTGGCTTGATGCCCTGTTTTATGCATTCTTTGTAAAACTTCACATGGCCATATACACCTCCATGGTCTGTAATCGCTAAAGATTTTATTCCTAACTTCTTTGCTTTACTTACCAACTCTGGTATTTTGGCCATGCTATCAAGCATAGAAAAAGAAGTGTGAACGTGAAGTGGCACATATGTTTTTTTCATGCGTATTCCCATGCTCCATTTATATATTGATAGATTATAGATGTTGTACTACCATCATCATTCATATGTGATACAGTTATTCCGGTATTTTCTACTATAGGAATGTCCAAAATAATTTTCTGAACTTCTTCGTCAGAGTTGACAACGGCATAAAGACCATTGTGGACATGGTTATCTAAATATATATAATATTTATTATCCATCAAACTTCTCCTTTTTCTAAAAACTTCCTATATTCTTTTTCACACGTTTCAGGGTCGCATAATGCATTACACTTCCAGTCATAGTTTACCCCATTATTTTTATCACAACGCCTTAGCGGACACTTATCTTCTTTTATTTTATGCCAATAATATAATAGTGCTTTTATAGTTTTATGATCATCTCTATCATCAAATGCTAAAACAATAGGTATTTTTCTCATATAATAAGGCACGATTAGAATATTATTATATTTAGAATAAATAGTCTTAGCGGCCAAATGGTAAATCAAAAACTGAGGATCTTTTCTGCATTCTGGATAAGATTGTGTCCAAGATCCCGTTTTATAATCCATTACCTCAATAGTATCGTCATCTATTTCCGTAACTATATCAATATATCCTTTTACTAAAATAATATCAGAAGCGTCTTTTATTTCTAACTCAAAATACTTTTCAACGTCTAAAATAGTTCTATTGAATGGACTATTATCCCCTTTGTCTTGCGTTACCTGCTTGACCAACTTTGCCGCATCTTCTACGCCCCTTCTAGGACAGGTGGCAACTTCATCAACCGACATTCCTAATATTTTGCAAGAAGCATTTTTTTGCCAAATACACTTATCACATTTTTTTGTCCACGCTTTTTTATCATATGTCCAGATTTGTTGTTTCCTATATTGTGAAAGTAGATATTTTTTCCAGTTTTTCTTATTTATTTGGTCAGCATCTCCTTTTGAGTTGCCCTGATCGTTTTTACATAATGGCCTAGCAAGTCCTTCTAATATTTCATGGACCAAAGTTCCTTGTAATGCTCCAAAGTTGGGAGGAGATTGCCAATCAGTTTCATATGTCAGATAATATTTGAATGGACAATCTTTGTAGGTTTTTATTCTGGTAGCGCTTAGTACATCTAGTTTCATTCATTTTTCCTTCCTCCTATATAGAGATTATTCTCTATCATTTGTTTCCATATATTTAAGGATATCACAAAAATATCATCATTATATGGAGTAATCTCCAAAGCATCTATTTCTATTTTCTTGAGATGCATTAGATCGCTTGTTCCGCTATTCCTCACTATTGTGTCATATGACTGATCTTTAGATACTTTTGCCGCTACTATTATCTCACCATTGAGAACGTCGCCCCAATATCCATCTTTTTCTATTAGTTCTCTAAGAGACAAGATATCCTCCTTGGAAAAATCCTTCATTATATAAAATCTTGAACGTAGCATCCTTAAGTTGTTTCATGCTACGATTAGACCCACCTTGTATAACATAATCATATTCCTCATCTGAAATATTATCTAAAGACATTTCACTATCGTGAGTGATAGTCTCTTCTCTCTTTATATTTCGATATATTTTTATTACTTTGCCACCCCATTTTTTTATTGCCTCTATTTCATTTGGAAATCTAACATCTGTAACAAAAATAACTGTATTATCATTGCTTTTTTTTATTTTTTGTATGCGCAAATATAATAGATTGGTCCAAAAATCTTCTCCAAAACTATGTCTAAAAATCTCTGTACCAACAACTTGCATTACTTCTCTGGCAGAAATATTGTCTTGTTCATTCTTTTGCCATTTATCTCTAATATCTTTTGTAAACATTTTCCACGTATTGACCCATTGATTTTTTTCAAAATCAGAACCAGATAAGTTTTTGCGTGAAACTCCTAAATAATCTAAACAAAACTGCTTGAGAGGATCTGCTAATGCTAAGTTTGTTGCTATTATATTTTGAGGATATAAAAGTTCTGAAGCAAAATCACACAATGTATTTTTGCCACATTGTTTTTTTCCAGCAACTCCATATAGTCTCATGATTTATCTCCGAATACTTGTTGTATTTCTTCTATTGACATTTCGCCCCAATCTTTTTTAGTTGGTACAATATTGAAAACATTGAACATTTTTCTTTGTAATAAATGAGTATTTTTGGGCATTGACTGTTGTGCTGGCGTATCATTATCTAAGGCCAAAACAACATCCATAGCATGACATCTACATAATAATGATGCTTGACCTTCTGATATATGAGTGCCCATAATAGCAACAGCATTATTTATTCCTGCCATTTGCAACTTAATAACGTCGAATGGACCTTCGCATAGAACAACCTTATGTTTTATTTCAATACTATTTTGAACATTATTTATATTGAATAGATTTATTGACTTTTCAAATCCCCAATGCTTCCATTTTGGGATATTTTCTTTATCATTGATTTTGCGACCACTAAAACCAACCAATGCTCCATGAATATTATATATTGGTATAACCATTCTATTTTTCATTGGTCCATTTTGTGCTATTCCTGCTCCAATATTTTTTATTATGTCTATACACAATCCTCTTTGTTTAGCATACGCATCAGCAACTGCAAGTTTTTTCAATATATTTATATCATAAGTTTTTTGCAACAGATGTTTATTCCAAAAATCTGTTTTTATAGACAGTTTTTTAGACAACTGTTTTAGTTCTACTTCTTTATCTGAAATCTCTGTTTTATTAGATAGGAAATCATTGGCAAAATAAACTGCTTCAGCAAATGATATTTTTTTTACTACTCTTATTAGTCCAAGAAGATCGCATCCTACTTTAGTATGACATCCATTAGTCCAGCATCTCCAAGTGCCCGTATTGTAATAATATGTAAACGCACTAGGATTATCTGCTCCATTATGACACGGGGCAGTTCCTCTAATCTCAGTTTCAGTTACAACAAAATCGTCAATATCTATTTGTAGTGAAATCAATAAAGTTTCCAAGTGCAACTGTAGTCCCATTTTTAGTTTTTCTATGTCATTTATTTTTTTTGTTATCATCTTCTTTGTGTGGTTGCTCCAATCTTATTTCTTTTATTATACCACAGGCCAACTCTCTATATTTAGGATCTTTCATATCACAATATAATCCTATATATTCATTTCCGATATGTCCTGCTCCATCTCTTGTGTTGGTAACTATTAGTTTTAGATTTGGTATTTCTGCATCACTTATTTGTCCCGCCTCCTCTTGTTCGTTTTGCAATGCATATAATGCATCAAGTTCATATTGAGGTTTTTTGCATAATATTGATAAACTGTCACATAACCAAACTATCCTATCGCTACCACTAATAGTGCTTTCATCCTCCCTTTCCATTCCGTCCCGGTTTTGCTGAACAAACATAATCATAGAAGTTTCATACTGGGAAATAAGATCGTGTAAAATAGTCATCCTATATCCAAGTTCTTCAAACTCTTTTGTTCCATATCCCTTGTCGTCATGTCGCATTAACTTTAGATAGTCCAATATAATAACGGATGGATTATATTTACCTTCTTCGTTTTTGCCAACACGCTTTGCCATCCATCGGCGTATCAAACTTATCTGTTCTTGTATAGTAGATCCTTTGACAACTACATAATCTAGTGGCCATACATTTTTCACATCTTCACTACTTATTTTGAAAATCTTTTTTGCCCTTTCCGGGTCTATTATCAATAAAGATTGTTTTATTCTATTTGACATATTTTTATCTTTATAGAACTCTCCGCTACGAACAATACTTAGTGGAACTTCTGCCAATGATGCCAGTAAGCGTCTACGCTGCCGATCTTTATCCAACTCTGTATCTAAATATAATACTGGTATATTGTTTCTTGCTATATTTTTTGCCAACGTAAGTCCTAAAAATGATTTGCCCAACTTTGAACGTCCGGCAATAACATTGACAGAACCACGTTGTAACCCTCCTCCTATGGCATAATCATATAAAGGAAATCCAGTTGCAATACCAATCTCAGATTTTCCAGACTTGGCCTTTGTTACTAAATCTACAACCCAATCAGAAATACCATCACAAAGATTGTCTATATCATTACATTTGACCAGTTTATTGCTGAAATCAAATGCTTCCTGTTCAAAGTACTGAATAATCGCATCTGCATCAGGATAATCATTAGATGTATTTTTTATTTGTTCTAGTTTTTTATCTAGTTGCCTTCTAATAGATGCAGTAAATATCATGCTGACTGTTTCTTTGAGTGATATATTATTTAGCGAAGGACATTCTTCCATTGCCGATAAAACTGTTCTAACTTCTTTTATATGTTGTTCAAGTTGAGGAGCAACTTCTAATATTTTTGGTTCTAATACAGAAATATCTATTGCCCCGATTTCGTTACTATTTTTTTGTGCTATATCTTTTATTACTATATAAATAGATTTTGTTATTAGTTTAGAAAAATCTGATGCCTCTAATAATACTCCATCAATATCAAATATAAGGTTGGGATTTTTTGATAGAGTTGCTAAAAGATTGCGCTCGGCAGCGATATTAGAAAAGTTGTTAGACATCAAAACGTCTTTCTAGTAGACTGATTCTGAGAATGTTGTCTGTGATAAAAAGATTTCAAAATATTAGATATATTATCAATGCCTTCGGTTACTTCTTTTATTTTGCTATATTTTGCCTTTAGTAATACAATCTCATTTTCTATCTGTATCAACTTTGGATTTGCGTCGAGGACTAAACACTCTCTCTCTTCTTTATTTTTCCATTTCCCATGCTCTCCCAAACTATTAGTTCCACGATATAGTCCACGTCCAAACTGTTGTTGTTTGAAGTTTAGTTGTGCTAATATAGACCCTTTTTCTGTTTTCAAATATAGATTATAAGCATTTATTTTCAATATTATAGCAAATAGTTCATCCGCAGATAAATCACGCAACTTTTCCATAGTCCATTGAGCAATCCATTCTAAACTAACTTCACCTGTTGCTGGAGAAAACTTTAGAAGTCCTGTTTTTTTTGACCATTCTATCATGTCGCTATCAAATCCCATACTATAACTCCTTTAGTTCGTCTATGTTTTTTATTCTAAATAAATCTATATTATTTATATCGCACCATGTTTCTTTTCTTTCGTCGTTCTTTTGTCCTTGAACAAACTGTGCTTTAGTATTATGGAAGAACGGGTTGAACTGATCATGTTGCGGTCCATCATATTCAAATGCTATGCGTAAAGATGGTATGAAAAAATCTAGTCTTAGACCATGCGTCCCGTAGCATGGAAACTCTTCCAGAATAGTTATATTGGAATATTTTTTTGTCAACCATTTGCCTAGTTTATATTGTGGCAATGATTTACATTCTGTTTTTGTCCGTATTTTATATTTATAGACATTGATACGTTTTTTATATTCTCTTCCATCTAATCCTGTAAATGTCATACTATCTTCTTTATTTTTTCTAAGATTGTACTCATAATGTCTGAATGAGATACTAAATAATCTCCAAGATTGTCAAATCCTTGTATTTTTTCATCTACTCCTGGTATTTCGTACCATGCTCCAGATCGTTTGATTAGTGAAAGTTGCATTGCTAAATCTGCTACTTCCAATCCTGCATTGAACCCTTTTCCATATATCAAATATAGGATTGCCTCTTGATAAGGTGCAAAAAATCTATTTTTTACTGTAGTTGCTTTTACAATGTGTCCATACACTGGTCCATCTTGATTTTTTTGTAGTTTTTTAGTTCTTTTTAGTTCTATTCTCCAATCGTTATTGAACTTTATCGACTGTCCTCCTGGAACTATGTGTTTCGCTCCATATCCAGTAAGATTGTCCCTGATTTGATTTAGAAACATAATAGTACTTTCATTATGTTCTGTAAAAATCTTTGCCTTAGGCATAAATGTAGATAACAACTTAGGAATAGGGGCATACATTTCTTTTTCTGCCCCCTCTTCAAGTTGTGCTGAAGAAATACATGCCGGAACCGAATCGAGTACGATAAATGATCTTGGCATTGTTCGTAAAATATGCTCCATGCCATTGAACGCTGCCTGTCCATGTTCTGGTTTTATCCAATGCACTTTAGTGTGGTCTAAAAAACAATCAACTAAACTTTTTGTAATAGATCGTTCCATATTTATATAAAAACAATGCATTTCAGATTTGATTGCTTGTGCCATTGTCGCTAATGCAAATGAGCTTTTTCCCGCACCTTCTGGGCCGAATACCTCAACACATCCAGTAGTCAATCCGCCCTTTTCGGTCAAAATAATATCAAGAGCAGGAGATCCAGTGCTTAAAAAATATGGCATATCTTTATTTAGGTCTGCCGTAATCTCACAACCAAGTTTGCTAAGTGCGCTTAGAATATTGTCACTAGACGCTATCTTTTTCGCCATTATTTTCTCCTTTGCACTCTTTTATTTCTTGTTTTAGTTTTTTATGTGCAGATATTTTATTTATTGGACTACCCTGACTAGATACCTCAAAATAATCTTGTTCTTTTTCTACGCTTGTTACTTTAGGCATTTCTATTTTTGTAATATCGCTAAGTATTTTTTGAGTGTTTTGTTTTTGCTTATCGTTAGGTTTGACAAAAATATTGTATATTATTACTTCAAAATCTTTGAATATGTTGTTGTTATGATTATACCATTGCTGAAGTTGTTTATATGTAGTTTGATAATGTTTTTTGATATCTGAACTTACAGGCGTATCTTTTCTCCAAAAATAAGGTGGAAGATTTCCAAAAATCATAACACATGATAGTTCTGACAAAAGATGCATTGTTCCACATTTGAACTTGGGCGTAGTAATAGAATGATATTTATGTCCAATACGTCCTTGAGTTTCTTTCCATATTTTTTGACAGATAGGACAATCTCTTTTAGTCTTTTTGTATCCTTGATAGGTAGGGTGATGTGGGCATTTCATGATAACCTCCTACATGTATAGATATAGAATAGCGTATCTTGTATTATATTTCTCCACTAATAGAGATTTCATGCAAAAACGCAAACTGTTCCTTTATTTCTGAAGCAGATATAACTTGTTTTACTATTTTTTGTTTAGTAACATTATTATACCATATAATATATGCTTTATCATTTATAATGTGTCCAACGCCCATTGCTGTTAGCGCTATTTTATTGAATGTTGACCAAACTTGATATAAAACAAAATACGACTGTGCTTTAGGCAAACATCCTTCTTTATTCCACATTTGACTAATAGTACGATTATTCTTTTTGCACCAGTTTTTCAACTCACGCCATTTGCCTTGGTATCCATTATATTCAACTATTTCTCCATTATTAAGGATTGCCTTCCACATTTATCCTACTCCTAAAATAATCTATTGTTTTGATTAGTCCATCTTGAATAGTAGTAGATGGTTCCCATAATAGTTGTTTTTTTGCTAACGTAATATTTGGTTGACGAACTACTGGATCATTTGGTCTTGGATCTGCTTTATCTAGAATATTTTTATATATAATATTTGATTGACTATTCGTCATTTGTTTTATCAACATCGCCAACTCTATAATACTATAATATTCATAAGGATTTCCTATATTTATTGGCAAAAAATATTTAGAGTTTATAGATTTTATCAAAGCATCTATTACATCATCAACATAGCAAAAACTTCTTGTTTGCTGTCCGTCTCCGTATACCGTGATTGGACTATTGGACAATGCTTGCGTAATAAAGTTCGGCACTACTCTTCCATCATTCAGTCCCATATTTGGTCCGAAAGTGTTGAAAAGACGCACAATATGTGTATTTATCTTATGTGCCCAATAATAAGTCATTACAATCGTTTCGCCACATCTTTTTTCTTCATCATAAATAGAGCGTCTATTGATAGGATCTACATTTCCGGTATATGTTTCTGGTTGTGGTGAAATAGCAGGATCTCCATATATTTCAGAAGTAGAAGTGTATAAAAATCTAGAACGATATACCTTGGCAATATCTAACAAGTTGATCAATCCTATAATATTAGCATTAAGACTTTCTATAGGCCGTGTCAAATATAGTTTGGGACTGGCAATAGATGCTAAATAATAAATATCTGATATTCTAAATCTGTCAGACGCTTTACATTTCGATTTTATTTTTTTTAGCAATACACAACTTGAAGCATCTTCTTCGACAAATAGAAAGCGCTGCCTGTTGAATAAGTCGTCTATATTCAGGATATTGCCAGATATAAGATTGTCTACGCATACAATATTTTCCCCTTTATTCAGCAGAGCATTACATAGATGACTACCGATAAATCCAGCGCCGCCAACAACTAGTGAAATATTTTTCCTAAACATTGATCATAAACTCTCTAAGTGTTTGAAATGAAAGAAAATATCTATCAATCTGTCCCAGTAACCAAGGATGGATATTTTTGATATCATAATCTGAAGATATTATTCCATATACTGGTTTCCCATATGATTTAGCAACTGTGCATTCAGAAATGCTTCCGGCACCTATATGTTGGTCTATATAAATAATAACAGCATCACATTTTTTTACTATTGCTACATCATTATGTCCAACCATTTTAGAAAATGTATATCCTAAACCAATACCATGTAAAGATATATATTCTGTTATACTCGATACTTCTTTATTATATTGAAAATCGCATGGATCTATGATCTTTATATTTGTCAATGCAAAGTGTTTTTTCAATATTTCTCTATATTCTACTCCATGGTCCGGCGCTTTTTCAATAGCGCCAGCAGCATAAATACAAATAGAGGCATTATTAGTTTTTTCTATAAACTTATGTATATTATTGCAATCTTTAGATGGAAAATGTGAATAAATAAGTCTTAATATTCTATTAGAAACATACGGTATAATCTCTATGAAAGAACTTGCTCCTTTAGTTTTTCTTTGATAATAATTGAGAATAGGCATTGGTATACCATACTTATATTCCATAAGTTCTTTGAGTTTAGGATATAGATTACTTTTTCTACTATTCAATCTTAGTATCGTTATATTATTTTTAGACTGCTCTATTGATTTTGGTAAATCTATAAAAAACTTTGCCAATCTTTGAGGTGCAACTATTTCAAATTCTTGAAGTGAAAACGCACATGGTAAATGCATATTATATCTCCCATATTATTTTATCAAATATAGTATTTTGTGATATAAGATCCGCCATATTGTTTCTAATGTCATCAGTTATATCTTTGCAACATGACCTAATGCCAGTATATATTATTTTATTATCAAGGTCCATATCAAATACAAAAAATGATATACCATCATTTCTTAGTGCTAAAATATGATACTGCATTGCATCCCAAAAGGCGTCCACTATTGGCCTATTAGATTTTATCTTTTCTATACGTTCTGCATCAGTACTATATCCATGTTTATCTGCCATATTCTGAAAATCGTTATTCGACATCTGGACCACCAAGTGAAATAATCGCCCTACCTCCCCTTTTGCCTTCTACTATCTTAAACTCTCCTGTTGGTTCTTTTTTCTCTACTGTTGCCTTTTGTACTTTTGTTTCTCTCCCATCTGGAACAGATACATATGCAGTATTTTTATTAGAAGGTGGTTTGTTGTTGTATACCTCTTCGTATAAATATTCTGCTATATCATTAATGTGATTTTGTATATATTTTACCAACGCATTCAATACTTGTTTTTTGCTTGGCATTTTTACTCCTTATTCCAATGGTTTTATTATTGTTCCTATGTGAATATCCTGTGGTTCATCTTCTATTATTGGATATTCTTCAGTATCATTGTCGTTTACACACTCCTCTTCGGTCATTAGATGTGCAAATGTCATATGCCAAACGGTAGTGCGCATCAAAGCATACAAATGTCGAAGATTGACCATCCCAAGTGCAAATCCATGTGAATCACGAGAAAATCCAAGAGACAATGTTCCTATAAGTTCTCCATCTTTATTGAATATGCCTCCGCCGCTATCTCCATGGTCGCCATTGACACTAATCAGATCAACCATCCATGGCAGTATATCATTGTTGCACACGCTACTAATGTCTAGTTGTGCTATATACCCTTCTGAAAAAATAGGCGCTACTAATAACGGAGACCCCAATAGCATAATCCTATCTCCTACTGCAATATTTGCCAATGCTGATTCGTGACACATTGGAACTGGACTTACTGGCAAAGAATGTTGTGTATGCAATACTAAAAATGCAGCATCCGTTTTGGTGTCATAATAAAACTCCATTGCAGCATTTATATTATCATTGAATAAAACTTGTTCGCTAAGGCGCTTACATCTTTCATCATACTCAAATACTCTAACAGCATATAGTTCTTTTGAAGGACCTCCGTGCAAAACATGCGCTGCCGTTGAGAATACATAAATATATTTAGGTGGGAAATCATTATTTAGCGCTTGTTGTGTACCAGCATATATACATATTCCAGAACCTCCTCCTAAAAACATGCCATTATCATGTGCCTCAATCTGTATTGCTGACGGAACAATATTTCTGATTTGTTCTGGTTCTAATGCTAAAGACATGCTGCACATCAGCAAAGACAATATAAATACTATACTTTTCATGTATTTCCACCTTCCTTTATTGGTTTATAATAAGGACAGTTTTTTATATCTTGTAACTTCCAGTTTGCGCCTTTAGACATTTTTACATAACACGCACCTTCTTTATATGTACACTCTATATTTTTGTTTATGCAGCGCCTTTTTGCTTTTGATAGACATAATCCTACTGCTTCTAATATTTGCTGCAACAACATCGCTTCTCCAACATTTATGATACTACGCCCAATCAGTATAGATGATAACATCTTAGATATAAGTATAAGTGAAATAGGTTCCATTTTTATACCTTATAATTCTGTGATTTCCCCATTGCCTAATAATATTAAGTTGGCTCCGTCTCGAACTCCTTCAAATAGAGCGAGTAATAAACGAGAGTTATCTCCGCTGACGATTTCTCCAACAGATGGTGTTCTAAAATATAATCCGAAAATATCTACGGCATTTTGCATCAACATAGACCATTGAATGTTGTCTATACCAGGAGTTGACAAAATCTTAATGAGCAATAAATCAATAGTTACCTGATCTAAAGTTAGATTAGGATCTTGCAAAATAGGCAAAACACTTTCTTCGATTTCTGCAACAAGAAAATATGCTTTATCATTTTGTCTAATAACATCATCAGGATAAACCATTTTGATCGCAAGATATACACTAGATTGTGCTGCATTATGGATTAATCGTTCTTTATGTTCGATTGTCACTTCAGTAACTGGTTGAAATAAAGAGCATCCAGCAATACATAGTGCAATAGTGCTCAAAATCAATATATTTTTCATTTTACACCTCTCATTTATTCAAAATCCTGGATCTTCTTGTTCTTTGCCCATATCTTCGATCGTAGGCAAAATATTCCCCAACAACTGATTGTCATCTAATGTTGCTTTCCCCAAAACTGCCTCGATTAGGTCAGAAACTTGATCAGACGCTATATTGATAATGCCATATTTTTCTAACTCTTTGAATGTAAACTCTATTGCTAAATAACGCTTTTGGGCACCATTGATTTCCTCATTTTCTTGTGCCTTTTGCTTGGCAACTTGTTCTGCATATGCTACACCCTGTGATACAATCCGAGTTAGAAACTCGTGAACTGCTGCCTGTTGTGCTGTGGTAAGATTAGCAGATAGTTTTCGTGCCAACCAGGCAACTAAGATTACAACTACTGTACTTCCTATTGGCAAAATAAGATACTGAAATAGTTGCCAAAATACTGATTCCCATCCGTTCATAACTTTCTCCTTTAGTTGTTCAGTTCATCAATAATAATAACGGCCTCGGCCTCAGTCAACTCATCCAAACTCTGAACACTATGTCCAATAATATCTGTTATATTTTCAATAGATTTAGAACATCTTGTAAGCAATGTAGATATTGCCTTTTTCTGCGTGGTAGTAACTGGAGATTTATTATCTATTTTTATATTTTGTAATGTATCCATTGTAGCAATCTCTTCAGTACTACAAAACTCAACCCCCAATACGTCTCTTAGACATCTCGCAGATGCTCTTGTTTCTGCTAATGCAGTAGGATATTGCTCAAACTCTCTTGGCGCAGATGATTTATTACAATCTGCAACGGCAGACCAAACTAATCCAGATTTGAACTTATATGATACTTTTACAACCACATTCCAGTTATTGGATTTTTCGGGAGATTGGCACACTTCTGAGTTTTTAGCAACAATACCGCCAAACATTTTTTTTGCTGTTTTTAGCAACGTAGCATGTTTGACAAATATATTACCATTGTCATCTTGATCGAACTCAGATGCGTCCATAACATCTAAAATCGCTATTTCTTCTCCTGTCGCTGGATAAATCTTAACGTCAGCAAGATGTTCGGCAATCTTCTCTATTGTATTTTTATGTTTGCGTTTCGCCATTCGTATCTCCTATCTAGTACCAATATTATAGATATAAAACATATGCAATATTATGTCTTTTTTTTATTTTTCCAATATTTTTCCATGGCACTGCTTATTCCCCTAATCTTTATCCCCATGCCAAGCAATCTACGCTTTATTGTTTCTGGATGACATCCGACACTTTGTCCTATTATACTCAAACTCATCCCATCTTCTACATACATTTTTCTAATCTTGGCATCATTATCGGTATTATATAATAATCTACGCCCCATATTTATGCCTCCATTTATCCGCCTCTATTATATTTAGTGATTTTAGAATAAAGTTTATATCTATATTGTCAGAAGCAATAGTAATGCCATTACGAGATTTCCACATTTGACCATTCGCCAATGCATATAGTTTAGGATGTTCATTATTCCCTATTATATCATATTCTGCAATAATAATAATATTTGCATGATCATGAACTCTTGTTGCATACCAGGACAACAACCAACTATTATATCTTTTCTCCTCTCTTATGTTCATAATAACATTTTTTTGTGATGGTTTTCTTCTTTTTGTCATAACTGTATTTCTTTGGCATATTCAATACTGGACATAATCTCATCATATGTTAGACAATAACATCCAATATGTTTTGTAGTATATGCTGCTGCCTTATTTGCTGCACAAATAGATTGTTGTATTGTAAGACCCATATACATACCGATACCCAATAGGGCATTGAACGAATCACCAGCACCAGTAACGTCAAAAATCTCTTCAGCGACAGTTGGCCTACTCAATATACAATATCCCTTTTGCCATAAGTCTACTCCATCTGCTCCTAAAGTATTTACTAAATACGTATCTCCTAAAATAGTAGAGCATTTATGAGTAGACATATTTGTGGAAGATATCTCTTTTCTATTCGGTTTGATGATGTCAAGATTATGTAAATGAACAAACGATGGTCTCTTTGGGTCTAAAATAGTCAATATATTGAGAGATTTGGCAAAATCAGCAATAGAGTTTATGAAAGTATCCGACAGCGTACCTTTGTTGTAATCTGACATAATAATAGTGCGCACATTATGATTCTCTATTGTTTCTATTATTTTATGTAACCATTTGTTTTCTGTAACAATATCTGGAAGTGAAGTATCTTCATTGTCAATGCGACATATTTGTTGTTTATTAGTCCATATGCGTTTTTTTATAGTCAATGGATGCGCCTTATCATGTTTGAGAAAAATAGGTATAATATTATGGTGTTCCAAAATGTTGAGAAATCCCTTATGTTCTTCCTCAAAAAATATAGCACCTGGATTGATAGAATAATCTAATGATTTATATGCAAATAAACATGGAATATTGGCAGAGGTTATATGCGCTGCGACATTTGCCGCTCCTCCAAGAGTAGTTGTTTCATCATCCACTGCAATAATGGGAACAGGTGCTTCTGGAGAAAGTCTATAACTATTCCCAAAAATATGCTTATCTATCATTCCATCGCCAATAACTAGAATATAATCGCTTACATTCACTGATTTACTCCAAAGTTCGCTACACCATTTGGAGACTTATAGTCAAAAATATGACTAACCGTCAACCATTCGCTTATATTACCAGAAGCATCAACATAAGCAATAGAGAACCAAATCTCTTGGTTTGCTCCGACTTCATTTACTACGTCAAAAACCGGGAAAACTACAACATTTGAAACCCCTATTGGAGGGTAATATGCAGTATCTTCAGGATTATTGATATCTAAAACCTTATACCAGTTGGGCAAATCAATAGAATGCATTGAATCATAGGCGCATAATAAAGTCAATGCTACATCTGCATCTCTAACTCCAGCGTCCCATTCTACTGTGGGATTTGCTGGAGGTGCTACATAGTTTTGCCACCAGGCCGCTAATCCAGCACCTAATACACATAAACTAAATATAGCACAAATAATAAGTAATACCTTTTTCATCTCATCTCCTTATTCTTTTATTGGTTTTCCGTGCTGTGGACAAACTAAATATAATCCAGTTCCTTCTGCTGTACACCCACATTGATAGACTATCTTAGATTTAGTTATTTGAAAAGATGGAAGTCGATAAACATTATTGTTTTCATATTGTGAAATATCCATTGTTGTTTTTGGCAATGTTGTAGTAGACAATATTGTTTCAAATATTTTAGAAACAGAACAATCAATACCATTTCTATCTATAAAAACAATACTGTCGGCAAAATCCGCACCTGGTAAGTTTTCCTGTTTTGATAGTTCGCTTGA
>Ga0180008_1001419_pt1 | contig 15144 bp, 18 predicted proteins | sample MM_PW_MetaG_FD_121121 | JGI IMG/M metagenome (GOLD analysis project Ga0180008, IMG submission 121121) | Groundwater microbial communities from the Aspo Hard Rock Laboratory (HRL) deep subsurface site, Sweden - MM_PW_MetaG | ecosystem: Environmental > Aquatic > Deep subsurface > Groundwater...
CTTCAGCCGGGGGTCGTGCATCAGCCGCCTGCAGATGAGCGAGGGCAAGGTGGCGCAATAGTCGGTCACGGCCACCATCTCGGCTACCGCGAAGAAGTTTGTCACGGAGATCGCGACGTCGCGCTTCAGCTGCTGCTGCGCCAGCGCCTGAAACAAACCGGCGCGCATCCGTCCGGGCGGCACGATGTTGACATGCTTCATCGTCTCGAACTGCTCGCGCGTCATGGCATCGCCGACGCCCGGATGGTCGGCGCGGACGGCGCAGGCGAGCCCTTCGTCCATCAGGTGCTGGACGACGAGGTTGTCGGGCGGATCGACGATGCGGCCCAGCACGAGCGCCGTCGTGCCCGACACGACGCCTGTTTCCACAAGATCGTTGCCGAAGGGCGTCAGACGAAGCTTTATGCCGGGGGCGACCTTCTCCAGGCGCGCCACGATAGCGGGGACGAGGACGAACTCGACATAGCCGTTTGGCGCGATCGTGAAGAGCCGTTCGGCCTGTGCGGGGTCGAAGGCCTGCTGACCGAGGACCGCGTCGTCGAGCTGGGCGAGTGCCTCGGCGATCAGCGGTGAGAGTTCTAGCGCGATCGGGGTCGGCTGGATGCCGTAGCGCTCGCGGACGAACAGCTGGTCCTGAAGCATCAGTCGTAGACGCGATAGGGCGTTAGACAGGGCGGGCTGTGTCATGCCCATGCGCTCGGCGGCCCGCGTGACGCTGCGCTCCTCCATCAACGCGACGAAGATCGGCAGCAGGTTCAGATCGTAGCGCATACAGTCATCCTGTTAGCGTTATATCTGAAATCAAAAAGATAAACTTCTAGAATATGTCAACGAGGCCCATTTAGCGTCCATCGGTGATCGACGCCGCGAACATGGAGGTTCAGATGAGCAAGGGTCAGGTTCTCGTTCTTGGATCGAACGCGACGCAGATCGGTCTGCGTGGCGGCGGTACCGCGACGGTCGGTCAGTATCTCAACGAGACGGCGGTCCCCGCGCTGGCTCTGCTCGACGCCGGCTATGATATTGTTCTCGCCACGCCCAATGGGGCCAAGCCGCACATCGACGCCGTCTCCGTTTCGGTTGATCATTTTGGCGGCGATGAGACGGCATTCCAGCGCGCCAAGGACTTTTTTGCCAGCCACCCGGCGATGAACGACGTGCGTACGCTGAAATCGGTCGTCGACGAGGGTCTGGACGGCTTTGCTGGCGTGTTCGTGCCGGGAGGTCACGCGCCCATCGTCGACCTCATGGTGGACCGCGATGCGGGCACGATCCTCCGTCACTTCCACGCAGCGGCCAAGCCGACCGCGCTCCTCTGCCACGGACCGGTGGTCGTTGTCGCCGCGCTCGAGGATGCTCCGGCCTTCCGCAAGGCGCTGGAGGAAGGCGATGACGCCGGGGCGGCCGACCTGGCGCGAGACTGGATCTACGCGGGCTACCGCATGACAGTCTTTTCGGCGAGCGAGGAGAAGATCGCTGAGGAGCAAGTGCTGGAGGGCGAGCTCTACTTCGACATGGAAAAGGCGCTGCGGTCGGCCGGTGGCGACGTCTCTGTCACCGACAGGAACTTCGCTTCGAATGTCGTCGTGGACCGGGAGCTGATCACGGGTCAGAATCCGGCATCGGACCGGGCCATGGCCGACGCGTTGATCGAAGCCCTCGATCGCGCCGCTGCGTAAGTACGAGGATGACCGGCGGGGCGCTCAGGGTGCGCCCTCCCTCGGATATAGCCAAGACAAGGAACGGTGCCATGACCGCCAACGTGAAGATCGTCGCCGTCCTTACCGCCCGTGCGGATACCGTCGACCGCCTGCGCGCTCTGCTCGACGCCATGCTAAAGCCGAGCCGTGCCGAACCGGGCAATTTGCGCTACGATCTCTGGCAGGACCAGAGCGATCCGAACCGTTTCGTGCTCGACGAGCTGTACGCGGACGCGGATGCGGTCGCCGCCCACCGCGAGACGCCCCACTTCCAGAACTATCTCTCTCAGATCGGCGATCTGGCCGAGCGCGCCGCGTTCGTCCTCAACCCCGTCTCGGCGACCTGAGGGTGGTGCCATGGGCAAGCCTGAAGAATGGGTGGGTACGGCGCTGCTGGCACAACCGTTCTACAGAGAGGAGTTGCGGATGATCGGCCTGTTGGCACCTGCACTCCGCGTGGGACTCTTGGGCCTCATTCATCCACGCGGTTACCGCTGAGGCGGAGCCGCGATCCGGCGAAAAATCAACAACTGACTTGAAGGAATACAGTCATGACCCAGGGTATCGAAGGCAAGGTCATTCTCATTACCGGCGGCAGCACCGGCATCGGCGCAGAAACCGCGCGTCTTCTTGCGGAACGCGGCGCGAAGGTGGCCATAGCCGCGCGGCGCAAGGACAGGCTCGACGAGGTCGTCGCGGACATCGCCGCAATTGGCGGCACCGCACGTAGCTACGCGCTCGACGTCACCGACAAGGCGGCGGTCCAGTCCGTCGTTGCCGCAATCATTGCCGACTTCGGCCGCCTCGACGTGCTGATCAACAACGCCGGGCTGATGCCGATCCGTCCGATGGCCGAGGTCAACACCGACGAGTGGGACCAGATGATCGACGTCAATCTGAAGGGTACGCTTTACGGCATCGCGGCGGCCCTTCCCGGCTTTCTCGAGCAGGGCAGCGGCCACATCATCAACCTGAGTTCGGTTGCGGGCATCAAGGTCTTCGCACCGGGCGGCACGGTCTATTCCGGCACCAAGTTCGCCGTCAGCGCGATCAGCGAGGGCTTGCGCCACGAGGTGGGGGAAAAGGTCCGGGTCACGTCAATCGAGCCTGGAGCTGTCGAAAGCGATTTGAAGTTCACGACCTCTGGCGCCGCTGCCGAGACGGTGCTGGACTTCTACAAGCAGGCCATCCCGGCGGCATCGGTGGCGCGTGCTATCGCGTTCGCTGTCGAACAACCTGATGACGTCGACGTCAACGCGATCGTCATCCGGCCGACCGCACAGCAGTTCTGATTTCCACGAGGAGGCGGGCCGCGTGTGCTCCGCCTCATGGGGAACGTACCGGCCCGCTCGTGCGTTACTTTGCCGAATAATATCTGTCCGTTTCACTTGAGGAGTCATCTATGCCCAAACTTGCCCTTTATGTACCACTGAAGGCCAAGCCCGGGAAAGAGCGCGATGTCGCCAATTTCCTGACCTCGGCATTGCCGCTCGTTCAAGCCGAGCCGGGCACTCTGACCTGGTATGCGATCGAGGAAGGTCCCGGTGCGTACGCGATCTTCGATACGTTCGACACAGAGGAGGATCGGCAGGCCCATCTTGACGGCAAGGTTGCCGCCGCACTGATGGACAAGGCAGAAGAACTGTTTTCTGAACCGCCGCAGATTCACAAGTTCACCCTGCTGGCCGCGAAATAGCGGAGCGGTCGGCACCCTAAGCTGCCGTTTGACTGCAAGGTAAGGCTCGTGTTTCCATCCGCAGTGGATGGCCCGGCCGTATCGGGAAATGAATAAATGAATACGACAGGTCATCCGCGCTAGTGGATGACCTTGTCTTCTGCGCTTATCACATCTCTGAATTTACTGATAAGGCGCCGTTGATGTGTCGCGACGTGACGGCACCATTGGGCTGCGGCTGATTCCTGAGCACATCAATTCGGCGCGTTATTCGGTCGTCTGGCCCAGTCATTCAGAAAGCCGCCGTGAATCGCTCCCAGGATGGCCCAACGCGAAGGAACCTCTCTGTTGGCGGAAGGTTGAGTAAACTGCGATCACTTGAAAGGTGCCATGTCCTCTGCCGTTGCGATGAACAGGATCATGACCACGCTCTCGATCTGATGACGCGTTGAGAAGAGCCGCGAAAGGAAAAGATCCGTGAAAGCTGTCGTGTACAACGGGCCCAAAGATGTTTCTGTCAAGACAATCGATGATCCCAAGATCGAAAAGCAGACCGATGTTATCATCCGGCTGACCACGACCAATATCTGCGGGTCGGACCTTCACATGTATGAAGGCCGTACAAGTTTCGAGAAAGGCAAGGTCTTCGGTCACGAAAACCTTGGCGAGGTCATCGAAGTCGGCTCTGCCGTAGATCGCATCAAGAAGGGCGATCGCGTGTGCATGCCGTTCAATGTCGGTTGCGGTTTTTGCGAAAATTGCGAACGCGGTTTGACGGGTTTTTGCCTCACGACCAACCCTGGAACCGCCGGCGCAGCGTATGGCTTCGCCGAGATGGGTCCGTGGCAAGGTGGTCAGGCCGAGCTGATGCGCGTTCCTTATGCGGACTTCAATTGTCTGAAGCTGCCCGAGGACGCCGAGGAGAAAGAGGATGACTATGTCATGCTCTCCGACATCTTCCCGACGGGTTGGCATGGCGTCGAACTGTCAGGCTTCCTGCCTGGCGAAAGCATCGCGATCTACGGCGCCGGCCCGGTCGGTTTGATGGCCGCGCACTCAGCCGAAATCCGCGGTGCCTCTCAGATCTTCGTGGTCGATTCTCACGATGACCGCCTGAAACTGGCCGAGGCGATGGGCGCTATTCCGATCGACATGCGCAAGGGCGATCCCGCCCAGCAGATCCTTGACGCGACCGGCGGCCTCGGGACCGACCGGGGGGTCGAGGCGGTCGGGTATCAGTGTTGCGATCGCCACGGCAAGGAGCGCAGCAATTACACGATGAACTGCCTCGTCAAAAGCACGAAGGCCACCGGCGGAATCGGCGTCGTCGGCGTGTTCATTCCGGAAGACCCGAACGCGCCCGACGATCTCCAGAAGGAAGGCAAGATGGCGTTCGACTTCGGCAACTTTTGGTTCAAGGGCCAGAAGATCGGCACCGGCCAGTGCAATGTAAAGCACTACAACCGGCGACTGATGAAGCTTATCGAGCAAGGCCGGGCCAATCCTGCCCAAATCATCTCGCACCGACTGCCGCTTGATCAAGCACCAGACGCCTACAAGCATTTCGACGGGCGCGATGCTGGTTGGACGAAGGTCGTGCTCAAGCCGGGCACCTGAGCTTGGTCTTCGACGGAACAGGAAACAGATTATGACTTTAGAAGGCAAATCAGTTGCCATTCTGATCGCACCCCGCGGGACGGAAGAACCAGAATTCTCGAAGCCCAAGCAAGCTGTCGAGGACGCGGGTGGCAAAGTGACCGTGGTCAGTTCTGAACCGGGCAAGGCTCGCACAGTCAATAGCGATCTTGACGAGGGCGGCAGCTATACGATCGACAAGACGTTTTCCGAGGTGAAAGCCGACGACTTCGACGGACTTGTTGTGCCCGGAGGGACTGTCGGTGCCGACAAGCTGCGCGGCAGCGTCGAGGCAATTGGTTTCATCCGGGCTTTCTTCGATCAGAAGAAACCTGTTGCGGCTATATGCCATGCACCCTGGACATTGATCGAGGCGGGCGTGCTTGAGGGTCGCACCTTGACGTCCTACCCGACGCTGAAGGTCGATATCGAGAACGCCGGCGGTACATGGACCAATGAGGAAGTCGTGGTCGACAACGGCCTCGTTACCAGCCGCGATCCCAATGATTTGCCCGCCTTCTGTGCCAAACTCATCGAGGAAATCGCAGAAGGTGCGGGCGCATCGCTCGCAGCAGGGAATTAAGACGGGGTCGTTTCGACGAACCTTGTGAGGGCTCTTTCCCCGGAGAAGGTCCGCACAAAGCGAGCGTGGCGGATGGCCAGCGATTGGCCGTCCGCCACGCCGCGTATCACACGAACACGGCGCACCTGACGGGCACTCAAACCCTAGGGTCAGGACCCATTGATATAACCGGCTCGATCTGATCAATGGGTCCTGACCCTAGGTTGGCGATGGCATAAAATGAAGCCATAGGACTTGGAGCTACGGTTCCTAAAGAGATAGTTCCGACATCACATGCTCTTGCATTTATTAGACGATCGGTCTATTAAATCAACATGGATGTTGCCAATGTTCCCCGTCGCCGTGGACGACCCCCGAAAGCTGCGGCAGGTTTTAGCGAAACCCGCGCGTCGTTGGTGCGTGCAGGGCTGGTCAGGCTGACCGAGAAAGGCTTCACCGCCACTGGGCTGGACGAGATCCTGAAGGTGGCCGGTGTACCCAAGGGCTCATTCTATCATTATTTCGATAGCAAGGGGGCCTTTGGCACAGAGCTCATCGACCGATATGGGGCGTATTTCGCCGGCAAGCTGGAACGGTTCTTCAACGATCATTCCCGTTCCCCATTGGCGCGGATTGAAGCCTTCATAGCCGATGCGGAAGCGGCCATGGAACGCTTTGCCTATTCGCGCGGTTGCCTTGTCGGCAATCTCGGACAGGAGATGGGGGCGCTGCCCGAACCCTTCCGCCAGCAACTCTGCGACGTTTTCGCCGACTGGCAGCATCGCACAGCCGGGTGCCTGCGGGCCGCGCAAGCCGCAGGCGAAATCGGCTCTCTTCACAATGCCGATAACCTTGCCGCGTTCTTCTGGATCGGTTGGGAAGGCGCTGTGCTGCGAGCCAAACTCGAACGCAGCGGCAGCCCGCTTCAAACATTCGCAGAGGGGTTTTTCACAATGATCCGAACCTGACCCCCTTTTTTGAATAATACTAGTCGATCGGTCTAATTATTAGGAAGGAACCCAACCATGAGCATATTTCGTGCGGTCGTGATTGAGAAGAACGACACGGGCCAGACCGTCACGCTGAAAGATTTCAGCGAAGCCGACCTGATGGAGGGTGATGTCACTCTCCGAGTGACGCATTCGACGGTAAACTACAAGGACGGCCTTGCCTTGACCGGAAAGAGCCCGGTCGTGCGGCGCTTTCCCATGATCCCCGGCATCGACTGCGCCGGGGTGGTCGAGATATCCAGCAATCCCGACTTCCGGGCCGGAGATCGCGTTATCCTCAACGGTTGGGGCACGGGGGAAACGCATCTGGGCGCCTATGCGGAAAAGAGCCGCGTGAAAGGCGATTGGCTGGTGCCGCTACCGGACGGCCTGACGCCTGCCGAAGCGATGGCGATCGGCACCGCGGGCTATACCGCCATGCTCAGCGTGCTTGCCCTTGAGAAACATGGACTGAAGCCGACTGACGGGCCTGTCGTCGTCACAGGTGCGGCCGGTGGCGTCGGCTCGGTCGCGATTGCCCTGCTCGCCAAGGCTGGATGGCACGTAATCGCGTCGACGGGCCGGGCCAAAGAGGCGGACTATCTCAAAAGCCTCGGCGCGACCGAGATCATCGATCGCAACGAACTCTCTGGCGCCGGGCGGCCACTGGGCAAGGAGCGCTGGATCGCCGGCGTCGATTGTGTGGGATCGCATACTCTGGCCAATGTCCTGTCGATGACCAGATATGGCGGTGCCGTCACCGCATGCGGCCTCGCGCAGGGGATGGATCTCTCTGCCTCGGTGGCGCCCTTCACCCTGCGCGGTGTCTCGCTGCTCGGCATCGATTCCGTCATGTGCCCGAAGCCGCGTCGCGTTGAAGCCTGGGCACGCCTTGCGACCGACCTCGATCGCGGCAAACTTGCCGGGATCACCTCGACCATCCGTCTGGAAGATACCATCGCGGCCGGAGCCGACATTCTCGCGGGGAAGGTGCGCGGGCGTCTGGTCGTTGAGATCGATCGGAACTGATCAGATGGGGATGGAGCGGCGCCGGAGCGCGCCGCTCAGATCAGGTCGCGCAGTTCCTTCAGGAGGGCCGCGATATTCTCCTCGTGGCGCTTGTAATAGGTCCAAGGTCCGATGCGCTGCGAGGTCACCAGCTTGGCGCGCTGCAAAGCGGTCAGGTACAGAGAAACGGTGGACTGGGACAGGCCAGCCTGTTCCTGAATGATGCTCACGCAGACGCCAATCTGCTCAGGATCAACGTCCTGTTCAGGGTAACTTTTTCGCGGGTCCTTGAGCTTCGCCAGGATTGCGAGCCGGGCGGGATTGTCCAAGGCCTTGAGTGCTTCACTGATATCGATGCTCATGTTCGTTTATATAATTATATTTTGCAATATTGCAATATCTCACTAGCCATCCGGGCTCTGATGCCGCCAGGGTGCTGGAGTGGCAAGCGTTTCGGTTTCTGGCTTTGCCGAATGGCCGCGTTGAAGGCGACTAATGGACATATTCGTGTCGCGCCAGTCGACATCGATGATCCCGTTCGATTACCGCCGCTGTCGAGGGCTGCACGATCATCGTCAATGCCGTGCGCCTGCGTGGCGAAATTGAGCCGAGTGCGGTCCTCGATTTCCACGAGCGTATCATGAAGTCCGTGGCGGACCTTGGGCAGGAGCTTTCGATCCAGGTCGTCATCGTCGGTGGGGCCGGCACGGTGCGATTGCCGGACGGCCGCCGCTTCTGGCAATCTCCATCCTTTCCGCCGGTCACCCTTCCGCGCGGCCGTGCCCACGTCCTGTTGCGCGATCACCTGGAGGAGCGTGAGCACGCCTATGGATGGGCGTATCTGGTGCGGCCTCCGCGCTTCGATCCCGAGGGGCCACGCACCGGCCATATCGCCCGCTGGCCCGCACAGTTTGATGAATCAGATTTCCTGCGATCCTCGCCCAGCTACGCGGATTTTGCGCAGGCCGTGCGGCAAGCCGCACTGACGCCATGGCAAGGCGTCTGTCTGGTGGGTCGGAACGACACCGGGCAGCCGGCTTGAAGTCTCATTTCAAAACACGACCCAGGCAATGAAAGTCAGGGTCATTCCCTCGCAGCAACGCATTGCGTCCCGATCCGACGACATGGCGGCCCTCCGCGGTCGGCTGCCCCGATCTTCGAACGTGGCAATGATTGAGGGGGCACTGAAGGCTTGTCGCTCGGGACAAGAATGCTGGACGGTCGGTCGGGAGGATAATTTGCCTATGATATTCAGATGCTTACGCGGATTTCTGAGTACGGCGAGGCTCTCAACAGACCCTGCATCGCAATATCGCAACATCGCGATATTGACATTCCTCGATATAACTCTACTTTGTCAGCATCACTTCCGCACCAAAGGAGATGCACAGTGCTGATGCTAAACAAAACCGCAGCGACCTACGCTCCCGATGATAGCTATGGTCATTTCATCGACAACCAATGGGTCGATGGCGAAAATGGGGAGACGATCGAGAGTATCAATCCCGCCAATGGCGCCTATCTGACGCGCACCCCGAACGGCACGGCCGCCGATGTCGATCGCGCCGTCCAGGCCGCTGCCCGCGCCTTCCAGACCTGGCGCAAGACCTCGGTGACCGATCGAGCGAATGCGCTCCTCAAGATCGCCGATCTGTTCGAGGCCGATGCCGAACGCTTCGTCGTTCTCGAGAGCATGGATGTCGGCAAGCCCGTCCGCGAAGCCCGGCTCGACGTGTCGCTCGCGATCGACCATTTCCGCTATTTCGCCGGCGTGATCCGCAGCCATTCGGACGAAGTGGCGATGATCGATGAGCAGACGATGAGTCTGACGATCAACGAACCGATCGGCGTCGTCGGGCAGGTCATTCCCTGGAACTTCCCCCTGTTGATGGCGGCCTGGAAGATCGCGCCGGCGATCGCGACGGGCAACACGGTGGTCATCAAGCCGTCCGAGATGACGCCGGTCACGATCCTCGAACTCGCCAACATCTTCGCCCAGGTGCTGCCGGCCGGCGTGGTCAACATTGTCTCGGGCACTGGTGCCGTGGCCGGGCAAGCGATCCTCGACCATCCTCAGGTCGCCAAGCTGGCCTTCACCGGCTCGACCCGCGTCGGTGGGATTGTGGCGGAAGCCGCCGCCAAAAAGCTCATCCCCGCGACGCTCGAATTGGGCGGCAAGTCCGCCAACATCGTCTTCCCCGATGCCAATTGGGATCGCGCGGTGGAGGCTGCCGCCCTGGGCATCCTCTGGAACCAGGGTGAGGTCTGCGAGTCCGGCGCCCGGCTGTTCGTCCATGAATCGATCTATGATCGCTTCGTCGATGAACTGAAGGAGCGGTTCGAGAAGGTCCGCGTCGGCGATCCGCTTGATGAGAACACCCAGATGGGCGCGCAGGTTAGCCAGACCCAGACCGACCGCATCATGGGCTATATCAAGCTCGCCACCGAAGAAGGCGCGCGCATCCTGACCGGCGGCAACCGTCTGACCGGCAGCGGCTATGACGCCGGTTTCTTCATCCAGCCGACGATCATCGTCGATGTCCGCAACGACATGCGCGTCGCCCAGGAGGAGATATTTGGCCCGGTGGTCGTCGTGCTGCCGTTCAAGGACGAGGATGAGGTCATCGCGCTGGCCAATGCGTCGGACTATGGCCTGGCCGGCGGCGTCTGGACCCAGGACATCAACCGGGCGATCCGGGTGGCGCGCGCGGTAGAGACGGGCCGCATGTGGGTCAACACCTATCATGAACTTCCGGCGCATGCCCCGTTCGGCGGCTACAAGAAGTCGGGCATCGGCCGTGAGACCCACAAGTCCATGCTGGACGCCTACAGCCAGAAGAAGAACATCATTGTGAGCCTCAACGAGGCGCCCTTCGGACTGTACTGAAATCCAGTGGTTGCAAGCATTTTACTGCCTTGTGCGATCTATAAATCGCGATATTTAGGAGTAATGAAATGAAGAACTCGGTTCTTTTCGACAGCGTTGGATTAGGTCCGTACACCCTGCGCAACCGGATCGTCCTCCCGCCGCTCACGCGTTCGCGCAGCTCGCAGCCGGGAAATATCCCCAACGACCTCATGGCCGCCTATTACCGTCAGCGCACCGGCGCCGGGTTCATGGTGACCGAAGGTACGCAGATCGAGCCTCGCGGCCAGGACTATGCCTGGACGCCGGGCATCCACAGCCCGGAACAGATCGCGGGATGGCGCAAGGTGACCGACACGGTGCATGCCGAAGGCGGGATTATTTTCCTCCAGCTTTGGCATGTAGGCCGTGTTTCCCATACCTCGCTGCAACCCGGGGGAGCAGCGCCTGTCGCGCCGTCGGCGATCGCCGCGAACGCCGTCAAGGTGTTCATTGAAACTGGCCCCGGTGAGGGCGCATTGGCAGAGCCGTCAATTCCTCGCGCGCTGACCACCGCAGAGGTCAAGGAGCTGGTGCAGCTCTATGCGCAGGCGGCACGCAATGCGCTCGAAGCCGGTTTCGATGGCGTCGAGATCCACTGCGCGAACGGCTATCTGGTGAACCAGTTCATATCCGCCCACACCAACCGGCGCGACGACGAATATGGCGGTTCCCTGGAGAACCGCCTGAGGTTCCTGCGTGAAGTGACGCAGGCGGTCGCCGATGTCGTCGGCAAGGATCGGGTAGGGGTGCGATTTGCGCCGTTGTTCGCGACCACCCAAGAGGATCGCGTCTATCTCGGCCTCGTCGAGGACGATCCCCACGCGACCTATATCGAAGCCATCAAGGTTCTCGAAGACATCGGGATCGCCTACGTCTCGCTCGCCGAAGCTGACTGGGACAATGCGCCTGAACTGCCTGAGACATTTCGCGAGGATGTGCGGAAGAATTTTAGCGGCAGGGTGCTCTATGCCGGAAAATATACCGCAGAGCGCGGCGTGCGAGTGATCGAGTCTGGCTGGGGCGACCTGATTGCATTCGGCCGTCCCTTCATCGCGAACCCTGATCTGCCCAAGCGCATCGCCAACAGCTGGCCGCTGACCCCGGTAGATCCGGCAACCATGTATGGCGGCACCGACAAGGGCTACACCGACTATCGCACCTACCAGTCGTGAGCTTGCGAGCCGCGTCCGGACCTCTGGACGCGGCTCGCGCTTCCGCCTGCGGCCGCCGGGAACAAGATGGCGCGTACCGATGAATACGAACGTCAGCGATACCCTGAAGGCTCTGGATAACCCGACCCGCCTCGCAATCCTCGGCTGGTTGAAGAACCCTCGCGAGAATTTTCCGGGGCAGGAAGTCGATCCCGAACAGGTCGGTGTTTGCGTGAGCGCCATCCAGGAACGGGTCGGCCTCTCCCAGTCGACGGTGTCCCTGTATCTGGCGTCGTTGCAGCGCGCCCGACTGGTCACATCAAAGCGTGTCGGTCCCTGGACCTATTACAAGCGCCATGAGGAAAACATCTCGACCTACCTAGAAAACCTTGAAGCCCTGATTTGACGATGCGCGTGCCGGAGAAGCTAACCATCAAGGAAATAAAGATGTATCAGCCCAATACTATTCCCTACCAGCAGCATCGCGGGTTCCGCTACACCTTCAAGGCTGGCCATCTTAGCCTAGGGCTATTCTTCCCTATTGAGGCGTTCCAGGGCGATGCTCCGGCCATGCTCAGCCAGGTCGAGCTGGCCAATTGCGCGGAAGAGCTTGGCTTCTCCACGCTCTGGTTCCGGGACGTACCCTTGCGCGATCCGAGTTTCGGCGACGTGGGACAGGTCTTCGATCCGTGGGTCTATCTCGGCTTCATCGCTGCCCGGACCTCAAGGATCGCACTCGGGACCGCATCGATCGCGATCCCGCTGCGCCATCCGCTTCATACGGCCAAAGCCGCCGCGAGCGTAGACCGGCTGAGTGATGGTCGCCTGCTCCTGGGAGTCGCCACAGGCGATCGCCCGGTGGAATTTCCCGCCTTCGGCGTAGACCCGGACCAGCGGGGCGACGTCTTCCGTGAAAATCTCGACATTATCCGCCGAGTGCAGAGCACCAGCTTCGAGCCGTTACAGTGGAGCCGTGGCCTGCTGGCAGGCGCCGACCTGATCCCGAAGCCTACCACGAACGAAATCCCCTTCTTCGTGACGGGGAACAGCCGCCAATCCCTGGACTGGATCGCGCGGGAGAGCAGCGGATGGATGACTTACCCGCGGCCGCCCCAGGCACAGCAACTGTTCGTGCAGAATTGGCGGGAGTCGGTCAAGGCGCAGGTCGGCGAGACCTACAAGCCGTTTTTTCAGTCGCTCTATATCGATCTCGACGCACATCCGGCCACGCCCCCGTCACCGATCCACCTGGGCTTCAGGCTGGGACGCGACCATCTGCTGACGCTTCTGGAAACGCTGGAAACGATTGGCGTCGATCACATCATCCTCAACCTCAAATATGGCCGCCGCCCCGCCCCCGAGGTGGTCGAGGAGCTTGGCACCTACGTCGTGCCCCGTTTCAACGCGCATCTTTAAATCATGGCGCCACGACAGCCGCCTTGCCTGATGACGCAAACGCCCGTCGTCACCAAGGTGCGGCAAGTTCATAATGGGATAGGTATGCGACGACATAGAATGAACAGGCAGAATGAAGCAGTAACAACATTCCCTAGATTTCTAAGTGGCCGATTTCCGATGACGGCTCTCATTCAAGTCTTAGCCGTTGCGAAGCATTTAAGCTTTCATCGGGCTGCCAGAGTGCTTGGCGTCAGCCAATCTAGCGTCAGTTCGAGGGTCAAAGCGCTGGAGGACGAGCTTGGTATCGTGCTTTTCGACCGCAACACGCGCGGAGTTCGTGTAACCGCGGCAGGACGCCGCTTTTTGGATCAGGTGCATGAAGCCCTGGGAATTCTGGACCACGCCGTCAAGATGGCGCGGACGCAAGCGCGCGGCGAAGAGGGAGAACTTAGAATCGGTGTTCATGCCCTATGTCAACGGCGGATCAAAAGTCGGCCATTCGGCGGCGTAAAACCAGGCCACGGTGTTACATGCCGGGGGGAGTGGCGTGAGGGCGTAGCCCGAAGGCCACTCCCCCCGGCATTGGCGTAATTTTCAGGGTCTGGTTTTGGCCTTTCGGGCCCGGCTGTGAGCGAGGCGATAGCTTTCGCCGTTCATCTCGAGGATGCTGACGTGATGGGTCAGACGATCGAGGAGCGCGCCTGTGAGGCACTCGGATCCGAAGGTTTCGGTCCATTCGTCGAAGGGCAGGTTGCTGGTGATCAAGGTGGAGCCGCGCTCATAGCGCTGGGAGATCAGCTCGAACAACAGTTCGGCACCGGTCTTGGAGAGCGGTACGAAGCCCAGTTCGTCAATGATGAGCAGCTTGTATCCGGCCATCTGCTTCTGGAAGCGCAGGAGACGCCGCTCGTCGCGCGCCTCCATCATCTCGCTGACCAGCGCCGCCGCAGTGGTGAAGCCCACCGACAGTCCTTTCTGGCATGCTGCCAGTCCGAGCTCCAAAGCTACGTGCGTCTTCCCGGTGCCCGATGGCCCCAGAGCGATGGCGTTCTCACGCCGCTCGATCCACTCGCAGCGCGCCATCTCGAGCACCTGCATCTTGTTGAGCGTGGGGATGACGGCGAAGTCGAAGCTGTCGAGGCTTTTGACGGCGGGGAAGCGCGCGGCCTTGATGCGCCGCTCGACCATACGACGCTCCCTGTCGATCATCTCCATCTCGACGAGACGGGCGAGGAAGCGGATATGATCGACGCCTTCAGCGGCACATTGCCGGGCGAGCTTGTGATGCTCTCGCAGGCACGTAGGCAGCTTGAGGGCCTTGAGATGGTGAGCGAGAAGAATCTCCGGTGCCTGATCGCTCATGCGGCCTCCTGCCTGTCGCAGAGCAGGCTCAGATAGGCTCTAGCAACGGTCTTCTCGACCGTGGTGCGAGGCAGGAAGGGATAGACGTCCAGGTCCAGTCTGGGCGGTACGCGTTCGACCCGGCACAGGACGAGGTGCTTGACGGCATCGAAGCCGATGGCGCCAAGGGCGATGGCCTGTTCCACCGCCGCCTGGAGATCGGCGAGGGTGAACGTTTCCAGCAGGCGCAGCACCTGCACATATTCGCGCCTGCCATGTTTGTGCATGCGCCCTTCCATCAACCGCTGCAGCGTCCCGACCGCTTCGGGCAAATCCCAGCCCTGCAAAGGGGCGGCCTGGTCGCGTTGATCTTCTGCTCGATCAGCGGGAGATAGTGGAGCGGGGCGAAGATACCCGCTTCGCCGTATGGCGCTGCTTGCGCGGGACACCGCGATCCCTCTCAAGCCATCCATCGATGATCCCCACAAACCCGTCCAGCTTCGGGCGCTGCGGTTCAGACTGACGCCGGTAACCCGGCGGCGATGAAAACGACAGCATCTTGCGCACCGTTTCGCGCGACACATTGAAACGCTTCGCCGCCGCCCGCTGGCTCATGCCATCCGCGCAAGACAAACGGACCTGAAGATAAAGTTCCACGCTGTAGATCCCCACACCTCCCTGACTTGGCAGAAAGGCTTCAAGGTGGACGACTTTTACGCCGCCCGCAGCAGGACTATCCCGCCGCTAGCGTGGCCGAATATTGCTCCGCCGTTCTCA
>Ga0180008_1001420_pt1 | contig 15142 bp, 19 predicted proteins | sample MM_PW_MetaG_FD_121121 | JGI IMG/M metagenome (GOLD analysis project Ga0180008, IMG submission 121121) | Groundwater microbial communities from the Aspo Hard Rock Laboratory (HRL) deep subsurface site, Sweden - MM_PW_MetaG | ecosystem: Environmental > Aquatic > Deep subsurface > Groundwater...
AAAGACGGAAGAAGAAGCGGCATCGTGACCGATGCGGTTAGAATTTAGACCCCGCGCAATCGGGTGGAGAAACCGGTCACGTTGTTAGCGAAATGACCGGTCACGATGAGCGAAATACGCAGCGAGCGGTTCCCTGCTGCGGCTTTGAAGCTTCTCAGCTTGATAATCGACGACAGCCGCTGGGTATTTGAAGAGCTTCGAACGTGCCTGAAACGCATCAGTGATAGCGATCCAGGCCTAATCGACGACCCTCGGTATCTGCGCCTTCAAGACCAGTCCAGGCAGTAAGGCTCAGTATCGCTAGCCCTACGGGAGTAGGGCTAAGACATTTCAATTCACGTTCTTGATGGAATAAGTTGGCCCAACTGCTTCAAAAGAAGTTTAACATCCTCACCCACTTCAATCTCTGTTCCTCGTTTTATCAGAACTCTTAAATGCTCGTTATTTATGCGAAGGTGGCCGAGACACATAGCCATCAGGAACTCAAGTACTGCCTCACCTTGCGCGTCCCCAGCCCCCTCTATAACAGAAGTCAGAAAGTCCGTCATTTTTTGGCTAAAATCATCATTCACCGAATAATTTAGCTCAGATGAGGTCGCCGACCGTAGTAAACACGCTTGAATGACGCCATCATTATAGCGATCAAAACAAGCAGGACTGATAACAGTTGCATGATATATACTCGCCAAACCTTCGCTGCTTGGCTTTGCTCGCATGTCATGTAAAATAGCTTGGATTGTCCAATACACATCAGCTTGAGTAGAGTTCTGAAAATCGATATTCAATCCAGACCAGAACGCAAAAGTATCCCTTAACTTGAGAGATTCGCCCGATGGCGCGGGCAAAAACAGATCATCCGAGCCAAATTCGTCTTGACCTAGTTTCTCTAGCCGAGCTTGAAGCACTTCTGGCAATCCCATGGAATCTGGAAACATTGAATCACCGCCAATTCTGCTCAAGAACGAAAACTCAGAGTTCCATAAGGTTTTCGTACTTCCGACCACCCTGGGCATTTGACACTCGTTCAAGACTATAAATGTGTGCCCGCCCAACTGCAGATCTTTTTGTAGCTGATCCAGCGCTTCTTTACTGGGTATTTTTGAAAAACCCACCAAGTAGAGTATTGATGACTGAGGATCAATACAACGCAACTTCCTGGAAGCATCCAATAATTTCCGACCGGAAGTTATAGCCCCAGCAATTACCACTACTGAGGCTGCCCCCTTCAACGCGGCCTCATCAATCCGAGACATAATCTCCCAGTGAACGCCAGTTTCACCAAGTATTTGCCTCACCTCATTCATAAGAGAGATGGAACCCGGATCATCTAACGCGATTACCCTACCCACATCGCGAGAAATATGCTTTTTAACAGATCGCCGAAGTTTTTCGGAAAAGTTGCTTGGCACATCCCCCAAATACTGCGCGACATCAATATAAAAATGTTCCTCCGTATCCGCTGCAGGGTCAGATGCGACCCTCCACTGCAACAGATTTTTGGCAGCAAAGTCCTTAAAAAACTTTCCGCGCTCAGCTGTAAAGTCGGTTTTTTTGATAACTACTTGACTATGACTTGGCGTTTCTGGCAAAAATTGGTCGCCAACAATTTTAATGACCTTCGAGCCTTTTGAGCATTCTGGACATTCTTCAGAGGTAAAAGATTTCACTTCATCAGGAATTAAACACGCCACATCAAAAATGCCCTGCTGCGTAGCTTTCAGCTTGCTATAAAATAGAGTTATAATCTGATGAGGTGCGAAATTGTTCTTTTTAACAATCTCCGAAGCAAGACCGCCGCTAGTTGTCGCGGATATAATTACTAAGCTGCTATCTGACTCCACGAAATCGTAGCTTTTCTTGAGAGCAGTATAGGACTCAAAGCTCTCAATCAGTGGAAGACGACCGATATAGCGGCCTGAAAGCAAAGCAGCAACACTCACCAAATGCGAAATTGATGAAGTGTCAACATAAATACGTTCGGGCGCAGTGGCAAGGTACGGAAGCAGGGATATGGCCAAGAAAGCAACCTCCTCTCCGGCCACAAGTAAGTTGGAAGCTCTGATAAACCCACTGCAGTGATCTCCAGATGGTTTGGAGAAGTGAAAGCTTGTAGAGGACGTGATGAGCCCTTGCCTGCGCTTGAAAATATCAAGTACACCCCCTGAAACCAACGCCATTTGGAGGTCACTAGCTATCTCCAAGCCAGTTCTGACCGCAATAATCCTCCCAGAATTGTCATACACCAATGGAAAAAGTTTATCGCTAGTATTTCCTACAAAAGATTCGAACTCCTCATTGAATGAGTCGTCCTGAAAAAGTGCCAAGAACGAATCTTTATGGTTCTGGGGGCCTAACAGGTAAACACAATCGGGTAGTAGATTGCTTTGGATATCGGCCTTAACAGCCTTCACAATTTCATCCGAGGAGACCATGGTATTGCAACAGATCACGAGCGCAGGCCGGACAGAATTGCATTTGAAACGAAACGCAAACCCGCCGCTCATTGTTTTGGCTCCAGAGGAATTAACAAGGTTATCGCCACGCCTGACACCGGTGCCAGTTCGGTCAGCGATTCACTTCCTGGAAGCCCCGTTATCCAATCAGAGAAATCGCACGCATCACCGACGGTATAAGGTTGAGAAACAAAATCTCTAAACAGAGACAGCCGCCCACTACGAACCTTCATGAATCCTTTCAGCTTAGTAAGTCGATCCATAACTACCGGAAGCCCAAATCCTTTATCGTCTTTCCCAGATGATGTCTGGCGGGCCGTGAAGCACTTTTTGATAATTGAATACTCAAAAGCAAGGTCACCCTCCTGGGTCTCATGCTTCCGATCAATAACCCAACGCCTATAAAACCCAAGCCCGGAATCAATAATACTTATTTCGATGAACCGGCTTTTGTCAACGTTACTCCCTCGTTGCGATTGCAGGTAAGTTGAAAGCCCACGCTCGCGTTGCGTCCGCTTTTCAAGGGCTTTATCAAAAAGACTGATTCCATTACTGTAAATTACACGCTGTCCAGGCTTAAGCCATTTATTCCTGGCTTCCTTTCTTGACCCATGCTCGTGTGTATTTAGGAACAGCTCAAAAAACAATCGTCCCAAATCATGCATGTCATCGTCTGAAAGCTTTTGTGCTCCCCCAAGGACATCAATGGACTTACCCACCATCGACTTGATGATATTTTCGATCTGGGAAAGTTTCCTAGGCACTGGCTCTTCATCTGCAGAGCCTGTATAAAAATTCTTATCGAAACCTTTCGTACTATGATCTACAAATGAAAACCAACATAATGCGCCTCTTTGCTGACCATGCTTACTGGCTGCCTGATTCTCTATAGCATCGCTCGCTGCAAGATTCACACTGCCGCGAATATCCAGATTGGAGCTTGAAATCAATATTTTCTTAGCCAGCATTGCTGCGCTAAACTTATGTGGCCGATTAACTATCTCGCCCAGATAGCTCTCAATATCTTCAGACTGCCCACCTAGAATTATTTCTCTAGAATTTGAAAAACGCCCCCATGTATTTACTGCTTGAATAGCAGCGGCGACACCACCAAATAAAGAGTTACTTAGCTCAGAGGGAAGATAGAGCGCCTCATCCTGATTAGTTTTTTGCAAGCCAGCGACGAAATCTTCGCAGCTGTCAATCGTGAGGTCGGTAGGGAGATTGATCACCTTTCTAATCCTTTAAACGTTTCTCGGCTTACCCTTACTACGAATTAATCATGAGTCAGCAGAGTAAAGATTCACTAATCACGATCCGTAACTGAGCACTTTGGCACCTAAGACGTCAGTCTTCAACCGACCTCAGGTGCACGGGCACCTTGAAAATACACCATTCTAGTAGAGATAGTAAAAACCAGAGCCATATTTCGCTTTGTCAAATTGCTCTGCAGCTATAGCAAATAGCCGGAGCAACTGGCTTTGCCGATCCGGAGGAGATTTCGCCCTAAAGGCGTCAGGGTTGCGTCCCGCTGCGACAGCGCAGAAATGGTCAATAGATAGTCTGCCTCTGTGCCCGAGCGCTCTCTTACCCAGCAGTGGACGCATCATCAGTGGCGGTGTTCTCTGTTTTTGCCTGAGTTACCCTCACCCAAGACACTTTCTGTCAGGCAATAAAAAACCCGCCGAGGCGGGTACTTTGCTACCAACACCATTCCAACATCCTGTCGGTGGCACTCCTGGCCAATGGCAGATCATCCGTGACCTTTGAGGTATTCCTGCACCTCAGTCGATGGATCCAAATTAGGCTTGTGGCTTGGCAATGTAAACGGCGACTTCGCTGAAGTCCGTGTAAGCTTTTGGCTACCATACCGGCCACAGCAGCCAAGGATGTGCACATGAGTAATGAGGAGTTTCCACACTGGATGCCTGCTGAGCTGTTCAAGCAGCGGCCAGACAGCGGCATGGTTCGCGAACAGATTTTGGCGGCGTACCAAACTGCCAATAACCTATACCTCAGCCAACCGCCCACGTCGTCTGAGCTTGAGTCAGTGTGCAGATGGATCAACGCCAACTACGGATCATTCGCGCGCCTTTTCAATAAGCTTCATGAGACCCTCAAACGGGTCTATTCGCCCTCACTGTCCTCCAAAATTACTTCACTTGCTCAGCACCACTGCCCAATATGCACAATTCATAAAGGCGGGCTCCCCATACATGTGATGTCAATCCGTATACCTCCTATTTCCAAGCAGGCCGCTGCCCGAATAAAGGGTCGACGAGCAGCGTTTGAAAGGGCTATCAAGCATCGTTTCGCGGAAAAAACCGCCCCCTTTCCTGAACACATCTCAATCTGCCTGCTGATTGTCTTTGTCGTCAAAGCTACGGGCGCTCAAAAAGACTTAGACAACATGGCCAAGGCCCTTCTGGATGCCATCAAAAACGTGCTTTTTGGTGATGATCGGAGGATTGACCACCTGAACATCCTGCGCATCAAATCCCCTGGTGAGGAATTTGTTTACCTAAACATCAGGGAGACCCGTCTGAACGATCATGAAGACGTTCTTTTCCCCCAGATGCTTCATTCCTGGGCGGGGGCGGAAGCACTCAATTTAGAAGATTTCATGGAAGACCTATAAGGCGTTAGGGTCAGGACAATTTCGAGAGATCGCTATCGAGGGAACAAAGTTCGTCTTCTCCCTCCAAGGATGGACTGAGCTTGTAGAAAAAATATGCCCACTGGCCAAGCGGCAGCTGCTGAGGTGACGAATCCAGACATCCGCTAATCTAAGGCGACTGCCGCTCAGAAAATGTTTGATTCGAGAAAGGACTTCGACATGAAAGACTCATTCACGGACTGATACAAGCGAGCCCAAACACGAATGCCGTCGTTGCGGCTATGAAGATGCAATCCTGGCGGGAGGCAGAGGAGATTGGCAGCTAGTCACCCAGCACCATTTTGGCAAAGTGCATTAGGTCTGGAATTGCAGAGGATCCATTCCTCTGTAGAAGAAAACCCGATATGCCAACTGCCCGAGGGCCGTCCCTGTCACATTTTGGGGAGTCTCCAATCATGAGCACCGATGATGCGCCCTCCACCCAATCTCGATGTGGCTGAACATCAAGCGAAGCGCACATGGCCCGATAAATGAGCGCGTCGGGTTTCATCAGCCCGAGCTCGTAGCTCAACGCGAAAGCATCCGCTGCTTCGAAGTGCTGTTTCAGGCCGGCACCGTAGGGTGGCGCGAGATTTGAGCAAATACCAATCCGTATGCCGTCGCCACTGAGTAATTCGATTGCTTCCAAAGCGTCTGAAAACGGCTCAAGTGAATCTAGCTCTTCACGTAACGCTCCCTGAATAACCTCCAGACGTGACGCCGAAATTTGAATACCCAGCAAGTCCGCTAATTGCGCTATTGAACAGTTGCTGGTCATCACGGTATGCAGGTCGCCGGCAGTCGGGGTACGACCTTTACGGGCCCCTTCGCGTAAGAGCATCTGGTAGGGGTGGGTTCGGCGCTTGATTTGGATCACTGTGCCGAATGCATCGAAGATAATGGCCAAGGGAAGCATCAATATCTCTACCGAAAAATGTGTGCCAAGACAAACCTGTGAAGTGATTTTATGACGTGTAAACCTGCCAGGTTAACGTATCAAAAATCTGGTTTACAGGCTGGGTGAGCCAACCGTTTTGGCACTCAACTTTGAGGGGCACGTCGCGAGTCGTACTCGACGGGCTATCGTCAGCGGTGCTCTGAGACGATCACGTAGTGATCCCTACCGCAAACACTCCTGAAAAGCTTGTACGTGCCGTCGGAGGTCAGAAAAGTCACAGGAGGCGTGACGACGGTATCGCCATCCTCCGCCCTACCCGACTGGTCGCCATATGCTTTGGCCGCGTATCTGTCGCCAACCTTGGCAGCATCCGCCAGGAAGGCGTCGACTGGAACACCCCAGTCGATTTTACGGGCGTAAATGACCGCTGCGGGCGGATCTTTTTCGCCGGTACTCGGTGCGTGTCTAGCGGCACACTCGTTCATAATTCAATCACCTTGGCGGGATCAAATCCAGTTTGTTCTAAAGGGTAGCCCTTCGGGTTCGATACGACTCGACATGTCCCCATCATCACATCGACAGCTCTGTGCGTATGACCAAAAACCCACACATCCGCCTGGAGCAGGAGGTCATGCCAGGCATTTGAATAGGCAGCGTTGAGATGTCCCTCATGCTTGTCTCCGATCACTTCGGGTATCGGGGAGTGATGAGTAACCACGACGGTTTTGCCAGAAAATGGTTTTCCAAGCTCCTTTGCGAGCCAGGCTCTGGTTACGTGGTTGCGGGTCGAAAGATCGTCTGGCCTGATTCGCCGATAACTGCTCTCGCAGCGGATCATTCTGAAGTCATTCATCCACTCGCGCGCTATTGAGGAAGCTGCTGTGACATCCCCTGTAGAGGTGAAATCCGTCCAGCCGACAGCGCAAAGGAATCGAACGTCGCCGAGGACGAAAACTTCATTTTCCAAGATGTACACATGAGGCGCAGCCGTCAGCTTCATTTTTTCGGGCGTGCGTTCGAGATGTCCTCCATAAAACTCATGGTTACCCAGGATTTGGATCACAGGGCAGCTAAACGATTCGTTCGCCCAAGCGACACCACGATTCTTGGTGTGGATATCGCCAGCAAGCACCACGACGTCAGCGTCGGTAGCGATCGGCACATAGGGCTCGAATTCGACATGAATATCTGACAAAACATGGATCTTCATGAGAACACTCTCATCTTCACTGCACCGCTGATTGATATCTGATCCTGCTTCACAAACACCTACCTTCGCTCGGGGAGCTCTCCCCGAGCATTCACCCATCATGGACGCCTAGTCCGCAGCCTCGCAGGCTTCAGGGTTTGTAAACGCTGAGCCGGACTAGGGAAATGTGGCGTTCAAACCAGCTTGCCGAAACCATCGGCACTCAGCCACGCATAGCTAGAACCGCTCGTGCGGTACCGCTTAGCCGGAGGCCATCGCCGGCCAAGACATACAGAGTATTCTTCGTCTCGAACAGAAAGCCCTCTGTGAAAGTTCGCTGGAATGTCGTGCGAACCCAATCACCCTTTTCACGCTTATTGGCGCTGTGGATGACCACGTCCTCTGCGAGCAAGATGACGGGCGCCAATCCTGCAGCGGCAAGCGTCTGCGCGTATTCGCGCCCTACTTCAACATCGATGACTCTCCAGGCGCGCACCACGCAAAATGGTTTGCCGGGACACCTCGCAATGGCAACAGCCTCACCCTTCTGAACATCGCCATAGAAACCTGTCATATGCCTCCCATCGCCATACAGAAGAGCCGTGACCTCAGCGAGTAGATCCTCCTCCGTCCCTTCTGACTCTTTCAATGGACTACCCCATGATTGGTGAGCGGCGTATCTTCATGTGCCCAATTGCACACGACATAAACGCTACCTCTGAAAGTCTCGCAGACCCAAAATCCCGACAACTCAAAGACACGCCTGATTGGCGATGTTCGAATCGTGGCGCCATCGGCAAACCGCCCCTTGGCGTCTGCGAACACCACACCAACCAGATAGGGGTGATGAACCTGGGCACTGCACATGTAAGCCGTGATCGAGGTTCCGAGATCCACGGATTGAGCAACCAACACCTGACGCGGAACCCCCATATCTCACTTTCCTCAGATGTATCGTCAAGCGCCAACGGCTACTCAATGGACGCGGTCGAAGCGGTCAAGAGCGCCGTTCTCGTATAGCCAGTGGGCGATCACATACACACCACCGTCACTGGCTATAACCACCTCGTATCCACCGCTGCTGTAACGCCTCCGGATTGGCGGCGTATGTACTGGGAGGCCCTCTGGAAGCCCTTGTGCGTAGTCGCAGAAAAGGAGTCCGGTCATTTGCGGCGGTCTATCCAACGCACAGATCAAGAACCCTTCAACGTCTCTACCAGCCATCACCGCACGGGCACGCGCAATGACCTTAGGTACACAATTGAACCGAAGGGCAGACAGATTCGCGCCAAAATCTTTAACCCAATACATAAAATTTCTGCCCTGTCCTGATGGGGGTGATCAGGGAGCTCATCACGCAAGTCGCTGATACCTGACGATGCCAGCACCAGTGCCGATTTCTCTGATCGATCAGGTGCGTGCTCGTGGCCAGCCCCTGTGCATATGAGCCCAGAATTCTCGGATCCTCAAATCTCGATTTAGGCCTATATTGATGTTGGGACACCGTAAGCACCCCTTACCCCGATAGCAAATTGCAACGCGATCGGCTGTAACCAAAAGGTGCATAACCGCCAATGCCCGAATTGGCACAATATACAGTGTCGATTCGGGCTATGCAACGTGGCTTTATCCTCGCTTTTCGAGGAGTTTCTTTATGGCTCTGCGCCATGGCTTGGCAGCAGCACTGAGAGCAATCCGCGCGACAAAGCAACTCACTCAGACTGATCTGGCGGGAGCGGCAGCTCGATCGTATATACAGGGGATCGAGCAAGCCAAGTCCGACGTCACGATAGGAAAACTCGAAGATCTTGGGGCTGCCTTCGACGTTGATCCTTTGACTCTGCTAGTACTGAGCGCGTGTGTTGATCGAGGTGAAACGTCAGAGGTAGTTCTGCAGCGCATCGAGTCCGAGCTTGCTGAATTCAAGCACGCAGGTGGATTAGATAAACTGGCGAGCCAGGTTGAGCACGGCCCTGCCCAAGCACGCCTGAATGAGCGCTCGCTACGTCAAGCAAGCGTTTTGGAATGCAAGGCTGCAGGGATGACTCAGCGGGAAACTGCAGCGAAGCTGAAGCTTGCTAAGTCGACGGTTGCTGATCTTTGGCATTTATAAGCTGAGGAGAGCATATTGGGGGAGCTCTGCAAAACCCTCATCGGAGAAGGCCTTCACACCTTGCGTCATAAGAGTTCGTATCGCTTGTCGCATATCGTTACAGGCATTCTGGTCTGGCACAATCAGGGGCATGACTGCCTGCCACGCAGATTTTGTAGCTGCGTAACCGAGCTTCGTCGCCGTCTGGTGAGGCCCTTGTGCCCTACCAATGCCCGTATTATTCTCTGAAGCGCCCATCAATTTCGCCGGGGTGGATCGACCTGCTGATCGAGCTCGAATTGAGCACAGATAATCCCGAGTCCTGCTGCGACATTGCGCTGCCTATCAGCCATGCACTCGGGACTGCCGAGAGGACTCCCACCTGACAGACGCCCTGGGCACCTTAGCCTCTGCGATCAGGACATCTGGCTGCGGATGGTTTTCATCACTCATTTCCTCAACAGCCCTGATACTTTCGCTGAGTACCAGTGAATGGGAAGGCCAGCGTTTGCGCAGGATTAACCTCTGGCGATCAAGGATATGGAGTGCGCCACTAAATCCCCGCCTGCTCGCAGCCTAAGGAACTTTCTCCAAGAGTGGCATGGGCGACTGTCCGCTCATCTCTGGTGAAGAATCTTCAAGAGAAATAAATCCGTCCCTTTTTTGGAGCTTATAATTAGTAGCAGATCTCAATTTCATAGGTGTCGCTAAAAACTTTGAATGACCTAGCGGATGTTGATTTTACTTCATTCCATTGGGTGGTCATTCTGCCAAACAGTCCCATTTCTTTGTAGTTCTTATATCCGAAATCTTCCCAGTGAACATCGATAATGGCAAAATTAGGTCGACTATTTGTCAGCTGAACCGTGATTTCCTCCTTATCGATTTTCAATTTCCCGTCAACTTTAGCGCTCACTACCCCAGTAAAATTTGCGTAATTTGTATCGCCCGTCAATGTTCTTAGTACTGAAAAGATAACGCCGGTACTTTCGGCGGATGTCATCAAATCAAGCTTTGGCATCGTAAAGCCCTATGATGTTTGATTGATATTTTTTAGTTCTGCGAGTTTGATCGCTACTCTAGCATCACCAAGATAGTGAGCAGGGTGTTAAGTTCCAATATTGCTATCATAGCGGTATTTGAGAACCTAGGCGTCGACCTGCTTTCTGAATGAGTGTTATTTTTCCTTATCAGTGTTACCCGTTGTCAGCGCACGGTAGTGAGCTTCTAAATTATTTACGCCACTATTGGGAATATAAACGACCTCTTTCCCAGCTTCGGCCTGCGCTTCCTGAATTATTTTAAACTCAGTCTCGGCTTGGGGGGACAACGCTTTGCCTCCCATGAGCACATGCCCCAAGCAATCGGGATTTCATCGAATGTCACCGCCGAATTTTATAACGGTATCAGGTGATATTTTGTTGTCTGTTGTCTTTACATCAATTCGTGTTTTGACCCTAGGAGCTTCCTGCAAATCCGGCGTTTGCAGGTCAGGCGTTCCGGATGCCACTTGCTCTAAATGTGATAGCAAGCCCTTAGGATGCTCCAATACGAGATCTGCACCACCGTCAGCTGTGTTGGTATTGGTGTGCCGCGTAACATCGCAGTTATCTACAGCTTCGACAATATGGGAGAGTACCCTGAGCACTCTCATCTCGCCGTCCTTTCCTTTGTTATCGCTCATGGGTTAGCCCACCTTCAAAACGACGGAGGGAAGGGCGCTGTACTGGTTTTTCTTCAGCTTAAATAAGTGGATTAAGTTTGTGATTTCTCTGAAGCGGGCGATCGATTCCTCTAAGTCTGCGACCTTTAAGTAATCCGCCGAAGTGGTCAGGGCATTGCTTTGAGCGTAAGACGCATCAGAAATTAACAGATTTTCACTATCGCTTTTCATATTGCGTAGGAATATATCCTCCAAGGTTCCAATGATGCTTATAACTTCGGAACTGTCGAAGCAGTCAATTGTATAGTGCTCGCCACTAACAGAAGATTCAAAAATAGGTATTGGAACTGTTGGGTGATCTTTCGTGATTGTGTTGTAGAGGCTAGGTGATATGAAGGCTGTTTCGATAAGATTGAGTTTTGTCTCAAAAAGCCTCCCTTGTTCGTCCATTTCACATTCAACGAGATTTATCGTTTTTGACATTTTTCACCTCCATTTGATTTGTGAGGCAGAAGTATATTCTGATTCTCCTGCCCACAGGCGCCCTTTGTTAGCATAGTACCCGACCGTCCGAAAATGCAACGTGGCGAAAGGAAGCTTCTGGCCGATAGCGGATTATCTGATTGGAAAGGCTGTATTTGAGGCCAAATGCAGTTGGTAAACGGGCGGCGGCGATTATGAGTTTGATCCAAAGCACGCATGAACGAGCATGGCCTGTGCGCACATCCACCAGGATGCCCTCCACAGACAACTGACATTGAGGTGCCCCCAAGCACACGCGATCGGGCGACACCTACATGCTCCATACTCAATGCTCCATACCCAGTCTTTTGACAAGTATTCAAGCGATAGCTTGCCCTACCACGGTGGGCTCCATATCGGTTTCATCTGCTGGCATCGGATCAAAGCTATCAGCACGAGCGGCCCGCCACATCCGCTCGTAAAACTCACCAGCAACTCGCCCAGTGAGCAGCTCGCCTGGCTTCAGAAACACGTGCATTTGAGAAAACAGCTTTACCTCAGTGGCAGACAGTCGACGCACCAGATGCCGGGCGGTCAACTGAGAAGGGTCAGTCAGTCCAGCGGCAGCAAGCATCTCGGCCAAAGCCTTCAACGTGCTTCTATGGAAATTGAAAACACGGGTAGCTTTATCCTCGACCACGAGTGCTCGCTGGCGAAGAGGATCTTGTGTGGCCACGCCGGTCGGACACTTGTTCGTATGGCAAGACTGAGATTGGATACACCCTATGGCGAACATAAAGCCGCGCGCCGCGTTCCCCCAGTCCGCGCCAATGGCAAGGACACTTGCGATATCGAACGCACTGATGATCTTGCCGCTGGCCCCCAGCTTGATCTTGTCCCTCAGATTGATGCCCACCAACGTGTTGTGTACGAACAGAAGGCCTTCACGCATCGGCACACCGAGGTGATCTGTGAACTCAACCGGCGCGGCTCCAGTGCCGCCCTCGGCACCATCGATCACGATGAAGTCAGGCAAAATGCCGGTTTCAAGCATTGCCTTGGCGATCCCCATAAACTCCCATGGGTGACCCAGGCAGAGCTTAAACCCTACAGGCTTACCTCCAGATAGCTCTCGCAGTTGGGCGATGAATTGCATTAGCTCCAATGGCGTGGAAAAGGCACTGTGACTCGACGGAGAAATACAGTCCTGCCCCATAGGCACTCCTCGGGTACTGGCGATCTCCTGAGTGACCTTGTGCTTAGGCAGGATACCGCCATGACCTGGCTTTGCGCCTTGGCTCAGCTTGATCTCAATCATCCTCACCTGCGGCTCACTGGCATGCTTGGCAAATTTTTGAGCGTCGAACCCGCCATAATCAGTCCGGCATCCAAAGTAGCCACTGCCCAGCTCCCAGACCAAGTCGCCGCCATTTTCGCGATGGTATGGACTGATGCTTCCCTCTCCCGTGTCGTGGGAGAAATTCCCAAGCTTCGCCCCCTTGTTCAGAGCTCGAATCGCATTGGCGCTAAGCGAGCCAAAACTCATTGCCGAGATGTTGAATACTGATGCCGAATAGGGCTGCTTGCATTGTGGGCCTCCGATCTCCACTCGGAATCTTTCAGGGTCTGACAAAGGTGCTGGTCGCATCGAATGGCTAATGAACTCGTAGCCGGGCTGGTAAACGTTCATTAGCGTACCGAACGGCTTATCCGCTGCTTCGCTCTTCGCGCGTGAATAGACAAGCGCGCGCTGGGCACGCGAGAAGGGCGTGGCCTCATCGTCTGCTTCCAGCAAGTACTGACGGATCTCGGGGCGGATCCCTTCAATCAGGTACCGGATGTTGCCGAGTATGGGGTAGTTGCGTCGAACGGCATGCCGCGATTGCAGGAGGTCGAACACACCCAAAAGACTCAGAGCGCCGATGATCAACGTCAGTGGCCAGAGCCACTCATGTTGATGCGCGAAAGGGAGAGTCGCCAGCGTGAAGAGCATGCAGAAGACGAAGAACGCATAACGACTCAGCAGGGATAAACTCATGGGATTTCCTTCTGGCATGGCACGGTAGAGCCAACATACCAATAATTGATTGTTTGTTGATGAACCATGATGGTACGACAAGGCCCCAGAACGCTGCTGAAGACTGATAAAGACGCGTACACTGTATTTATAACCAGTTAAATATTGTGGTCAATTTACGTTCAAATCGTAGACCCACAACTGGCCATTTGATAGCTTGACGATGTGCGGTGCTAGGCACCCTTTCGCGATAACTGAGATCCATACGCGGCGTCTCGGGAATGGACTAATCGATACGCGTGGCAAGGCGGGCGATCTTTGATCATCACACCAGCAGGCCCCTTCAACGGAACGACATGGGAGGCGACGCTTCAGCTCGTCTTCAAAACGAAATTTGGAGCAGACGGATACCAACACGTCCCTGCTACTCCAGGTGATTTCGGGATTGAAGGTTTCACCAAACATACAGGGCTTGCCTTCCAGTGTTATTGTCCTGATTCTAACTACGAGCGCACTGTTCTCAACAAGAAACAGCAGGACAAAATCACCAAGGATCTGAATAAGCTCAAGAAAAATCAGACCAGTCTTCAGGGCATTTTGGGTGGTACCAAAATCAAAGATTGGTGCTTCGTGACCCCTGAGATCGCTCACAACGCACTGCTCACTCACGCTCAGAAAAAACAGGATGAAGTCAGAGCTTGGGATCTTCCACACCTAGATGAAAACTTCACGATCCTCGTGCATGACATCGATTTTTACATTCAAGAAATAAACCAGCACCGCATTTCGGCTGGAGTTCCGATCTCTATCGGTCAAGACAAGCAACATGTTCCAAAAGTGAATGAAAGCCTAACGTCCTACGACGAAAACCTAGAACGAAAGACCAGACTCCGAATGTCCGAGAAAGGTGAGCGCGCAGTTGCAAGCCTTCTGAACAAAACTAAGAATGCCTTCTTGGATCATGACAGTTTCTTCCAAACACTTTACGCAACCTCGCCCCAAACATACTTCCAGGTTGCAAAAACGCTGAATGGGTTCGAGGAAAATGTCGAAGAATGGAGTCTCAGTACATCGGATCACCCGCACAACCTGGTGGAGATGATAAAGGATCGCCTATCTGATCGGCTGCTGGCGGATGACCGCCTTAAGATCGATGGAACACTCACGGACGAGATAGTGCGCAGAACGGTCGCCCGTTGGCTTGCTGTCTGCCAACTGGATTTCTATAGCTGATGGCGACTATAAAATTTACACCTAGGCCCATGCCGGTGCTGACCGAACTCAGGCCGATATACAAGATTTGCCAAGCACTGCTGATCCTCGACATTTGCGGGTTCGGTGGCAAGTGCAGCCTCATAAAACTTCATCTGATGCATTGGGCGATGAAAACACCCAGGCGCATGGAGACGATGATTCTCGCCGCACAGCTGGGTCAGATCACCCTTCCCGTCTGGGGGTTTGACCCCGCCCTGTCGATTGCTCTCCAACTCGCATTTCGAGACGGGCTAGTTGAACCCACCACCAGCGGTTTTAAGTTGCTACCTAAAGGTCAGCAATTGGTGATGGATATCAAAAGCGATGGCACCGTCATGTGAATCGCCCCTAGTTTCGTAGACACCTCCAAGCCTTAAAATGAGGCCCATTAGGAGGTGCCATGAGCAACCAGCGATATCCCGAAGAATTCAAAATCCAGGCGGTCAAACAAGTGACCG
>Ga0180008_1001423_pt1 | contig 15128 bp, 15 predicted proteins | sample MM_PW_MetaG_FD_121121 | JGI IMG/M metagenome (GOLD analysis project Ga0180008, IMG submission 121121) | Groundwater microbial communities from the Aspo Hard Rock Laboratory (HRL) deep subsurface site, Sweden - MM_PW_MetaG | ecosystem: Environmental > Aquatic > Deep subsurface > Groundwater...
CGGTACAAGACTGCTGCCAGACCTTACCGGACGCAAGAAGCCATGACTAATAACCTGAAGTTCAGCCACAAGATTTTGCTTGCTGCCTCCCTGGTGGTGATCGCGGCATTCTCGCTGTTCACTCTGTATAACGACTACCTGCAGCGCAACGCCATCCAGAATGACCTGGAGAACTATCTGCAAGAGATGGGTGATGTGACGGCAAGTAATATTTCCAACTGGCTGTCTGGGCGCATCCTGCTGGTGGAAAGCGCTGCACAGTCGATTGCACGTGATCCAGCTGAACAAACACTGATCGGCTTACTGGAACAAAAAGCCCTGACGTCCACCTTCGTCTTTACCTACCTGGGCAGTGCCGATGGCAATTTCACCATGCGCCCAGATGACCAAATGCCCGCCGATTATGATCCACGCACACGCCCTTGGTACAAAGACGCCATGAGTGCGGGCGGCACGACGCTGACAGAGCCCTATGTCGATGCAGCCACCAGCGAGCTGATCATTACCATTGCCACCCCGGCCCAATCCGTCGGTGTAGTTGGGGGCGACCTGAGCCTGAATACGCTGACCAAAATCATCAACTCACTGGACTTCAACGGCATTGGTTACGCCTTTCTGGTCAGTTCTGATGGGAAAATTCTGGTTCACCCAGATAAAGCCTTGGTCATGAAGAACCTGGCTGAGGTCTATCCCAACGATACGCCACGTATCAGCAGCGAAATCAGCGAAGCAAAGCTCGATGGCGCTCAGCGCATCCTGACGTTCGCACCAGTCAAAGGCCTGCCTTCGGTGAACTGGCATATCGGCCTGTCCATCGACAAGGGCAAAGCCTATGCAATGCTCAGCGAATTCCGCACCTCGGCAATCATTGCAACCGTCATTGCGGTGGTGCTGATCATGCTGCTGCTAAGCATGCTGATCAGCGTGCTGATGCAACCGCTGAATGTCATGGGTAAAGCCATGGAGGACATCGCCCAGGGCGAAGGCGACCTGACCAAGCGTTTGAACATCCAGTCCAATGACGAATTCGGCCGCCTGGCCAGCGCCTTTAACCAGTTTGTCGAGCGTATTCACAGCTCAATCCGCGAAGTGTCATCGGCCACTATCCAGGTCAACGAAGTGGCCAAACTGGTGGTCGGCGCCTCCAACTCGTCGATGATTAACTCGGACGAACAGGCCAGCCGTACCAACAGCGTCGCCGCAGCGATCAACGAACTGGGCGCCGCCGCCCAGGAGATCGCGCGCAATGCGGCCGATGCCTCCAACCAAGCCTCCGACGCGCGTCATCTGGCAGAAGACGGTCGCCAGGTCGTAGAGAAGACCATCCAGGCGATGAATGAACTGTCGGGCAAGATCAGCGCCTCTTGCAGCAATATCGAAACACTCAACAGCAAAACAGTGAACATCGGGCAGATTCTTGAAGTTATCAAAAGTATCTCCCAGCAAACCAACTTGCTCGCCCTCAACGCGGCCATTGAAGCTGCACGTGCAGGCGAAGCCGGGCGTGGCTTTGCGGTGGTCGCCGATGAAGTCCGTAACCTGGCCCATCGCACTCAGGAGTCGGCGCAGGAAATCGAGAAAATGATCGAAGAACTGCAAGTCGGCTCCCGTGAGTCGGTCACCACCATGACCGAGAGCCAGCGCTACAGCGAAGAGAGCGTCGAAATTGCTAACCAGGCCGGCGCGCGCCTGGGCAGCGTGACCGAACGCATCGGCGAAATTGATGGCATGAACCAGTCAGTCGCCACTGCGACTGAAGAACAAACATCGGTGATTGAATCGCTCAACGTCGACATTACCGAAATCAACACCCTCAACCAGGAAGGCGTAGAAAACCTCAACGCCACCCTGCGCGCCTGCGGAGACTTGGAGCAACAAGCCAGCCGCCTCAAGCACTTGGTCGATAGCTTCCGCATTTAACAGGCATAACGCGACCAACTGAGCGCCGGTCCTACGGCGCTTAAACAAACGGGGCGCTCAATGAGCGCCCCGTTTTTATTTCTGCTTATCGCTGTTCGTTGGCGGGTGTTGGTCTTGCTGCAGCTTTCGCCACAACTCAGCTGCATCGGCAAACTCAGTGCCATCCTCTGGGCTCAGTGCCTGTGGATCATAACGTTGCGTACAGCCCTCTCCCAACACAGGCGGCGCGTTGGATGTTGCACGCGCAAGCGGATCGTTCATAAGCACTCCTTACATGCAGCCATAGGCGCTAGTTAAGCGCCAGACGCCCTTCATCATGCTGGGCAAATTCCTTGACTGCACGCAGCACATCACTACGGCTAACCTGACCGACCAGACGCCCATCTTCGATCACCGGTAGCCGCCGACGCCGGCCGCGCAGGAAGCGTTCGGAAATTTCGATGATATCCGCCTCAGGCGAAATCACTTCAACCTCGGTGGTCATATAGGCGCTGACATTACCCCCCGTGGCTTCGTAATAAGCCCCAGAAAGAATACCGCGCAAGCAGTCACCCTCCGAAAGCAAGCCCACTAAGTGGCCTTGTCCATCAACTACCGGCGCACCGGATATACGGTGCTCAAGCAAACGATTGATAGCGGTGAACAGGTCCATTTCAGGGCGAAAAGTCACCAGATTGCGGGTCATGTAATCACGTACTTTGATTGACTTGAGCATCAGTAATCTCCTCTGCCTGCGCTGAACCGAAGGGCTGCTTACACGTCAGTCGAATACCACCGTCTTATTGTCATGCACCAGCACTCGGTCTTCTAAGTGATAGCGTAGACCACGCGACAGCACCATCTTCTCGACATCTTTACCCAGGCGCACCATCTCTTCGATGCTGTCACGGTGGCTAACGCGCACCACGTCCTGCTCGATGATCGGGCCGGCGTCCAACTCTTCGGTGACATAGTGCGAGGTCGCACCAATCAACTTAACCCCACGCAACGACGCCTGATGATAAGGCTTGGCCCCGACAAACGACGGCAGGAAGCTGTGATGGATATTGATGACCCGCTGCGAGAACTCAGCACACAGGTTTGCTGGGAGAATTTGCATATAGCGGGCCAGCACAATCACGTCAGCGTCATGGGCTTTTACCAAGCGCTCGACTTCATCAAAGGCGGGTTGTTTGTCTTCAGGGTTAACCGGTACATGGAAGAACGGAATGCCATGCCACTCGACCATGCTGCGTAAGTCATTGTGGTTGGAAATCACACACGGAATATCGCAGTCCAGTTCGTTACTGTGCCAGCGGTGCAACAAATCAGCCAGGCAATGGGATTCACGGCTGGCCATCAACACCACACGTTTCTTCCGCGCCGAATCGGTAACCCGCCACTCCATAGAAAACTCGCGGCCAATGGGCGCAAATGCCTGGCGGAAACCGTCTAGGTCAAACGGCAGTGAGTCGGCACGGATCTCGTGGCGCATAAAGAACCAACCGCTCTGGTTATCCGAGTGATGACTCGCTTCGGTAATCCAACCGTTGTAGGTGGCCAAAAAGTTACTGACCTTGGCCACGATTCCAACCCGGTCTGGGCAGGCAATAACCAATCGAAAAGTACGCATCAACGGCTCCAGCACGCAAATAAAGTCGGCCATTCTAGTCACAGCAAGAGAAAACTGCAGTACTCAAACAGCCTTGGCGAGCCGCCATCAGAGCAACGCCGGCTGCCTCTGCAACTCAAGTAGCGCAAAAACGCCAAGAACCACCTGCTGAATATGCCTACGCAGCCAATAAGAAAATGGCTAATAAGTTACTTAGCAATACAATTCATAAAAAATACCCATAAAGCGGTTTACTTGTGAAAAGTGCCTGACTACTATTGCTTCACTTAATCGTAAATTTCTTATATAGGCACGCCCTACATGTCGCTCATCAACGAATACCGCGCTACCGAAGAAGCCATCAAAGAACTGCAAGACCGCCTGAAGAACATGTCGCAAGACGACAAGCTGCAAAAAGAATTGGAATTCGAAGGCAAACTGCGTGCACTGATGGGTGAATACCAAAAGTCGCTGCGTGACATTATTGCCATGCTCGACCCAGAAGCCAGAAGCAGCAAAAGCCTGCGTCCAGCCAAAACGACTGCAACCAAGCGTGCGCGCAAAGTTAAGCAGTATAAAAACCCGAACACGGGTGATGTGATTGAAACCAAAGGTGGCAACCACAAAACGCTGAAAGAGTGGAAAGCTAAGTGGGGCAGCGACGTTGTTGAAAGCTGGGTAACCCTGCTGGACTGAACCACCGCACGAATAGCCTCGCGCTAAATAAAAACGCCAGCCATGCTGGCGTTTTTTGTGGCCGCTACGTTTAACAGCTAAACGTATTACAGGGCATATTGCTGACGGAGTTGTTCGGCATACGCGCGCCATTCCACTAAAACCGCTTGTTGCTCAACATCAGCACCTGCAAACACCTGCGCCAAGGCCTGCTCAAACTGCTCAAGGGTATTCGGCGCACCATATTCGGGACGGCTCAAACGCTGTTGGCAGAAGGTTCGCCAGCGCTGCTGTTCCTCAATGCTCAGGGTCGCAGCAAAGTTGCGCGCCCGGTAACGAAACAGCAACTCGGGCAATCGCGCATCATCAAAGGGCCAAACCTCCTGCCCCAAACGTTGCGGATCAGCACGGCGTACCTGCTCGCACAAACGTCGGTCACGGTCACCTATAAAACCATCGTACAACTGTTGTTCAGGGTCTTGATTGGGGGCGAATTGCTCTTCGGCATACACCTGCAGCAGTTTTTCCTGCCAAAGAGCAGACTTAGCCTGTAATAGTTCGGCCTGCGCCTGATAGGCCGGAATATCGAGTTGCAAGCGTTGGATATCCTGCGCACGTAATACGTTCATCGGTGCAACAACCGGGCAACGGTTGATATGCAGCAATTTAAGCGGCACCGGCAGTTCACCCTCAGCCAATTGATCGCGGCGGGTGTAAAGACGCCTGCGTAATGTCTCAGCACTCTCATTGAGTAGCGGCGCAATATCAGCCTGCAAATCACAGACAATCAGCGCATTGCGATTACGTGGATGCCAGGCCAAGGGCAGTACCACTGCCAGATAATGCCGCGCGCCGGCATAGCGACCGGATATATGCACCAACGGCTGCAATAGGCGTATCTGATCCTGCACCCGCTGTTTGCTGCGCAATTGATAGAGATAGTCATACAACTTCGGCTGTTTGCTACGCAGCAACCGCGCCAGGGCGATAGTCGCCCGCACATCGGAGAGCGCGTCGTGAGCCTGGCCATGCTCGATGTCGTTTGCTGCCGTCAGCCGTTCGAGCTTGAGGGTCACCCGCCCATCCTCTTGCGGCCAAACGATCCCCTCCGGACGCAATGCATAAGCAGTACGCACCAGGTCAATCAGGTCCCAACGGCTATTACCGCCCTGCCATTCACGGGCATAAGGGTCATAGAAGTTGCGATACAGGCTGTAGCGCGTGACTTCGTCGTCAAAGCGCAGGCTGTTGTAACCAACGCCGCACGTGCCGGGCTGCGACAGCTGAGCATGCACACGGCTCATAAACTCGGCTTCATCCAGGCCGTGCTCGGCTAATTTGCCCGGAGTAATCCCGGTGACCAGGCAGGCGGCTGGATGCGGCAGGATATCGTCACTGGGCTGGCAGTAGATATTCAGCGGCTGATCAATTTCATTAAGGTGTTCATCGGTACGAATCCCCGCCACCTGCAATGGCCGGTCGCGGCGCGGGTCAATGCCCGTGGTTTCGTAGTCGTACCAAAAGAGGCTAGAGGTCACAGTAACGTCCTAATGCTGAGGCGCAGGCAGTCTAGCACCCTGCTGCTAACGCACAGACAAGCGCAACCCCTGCGCCAGCCGCCCTTGGCAGGACTGCCCCCGCATTTGAGTCGCGCACGATCCCCTTATTGCCGATAAATAGCCCTTCTCCGCCAACTCTTGTGAGCGCGCCGGTTGCGCCGCTGCTTGCTGCTGGCTAGCATCGGGCTTTCCTCGATGCAGTCTGCCGATGTCGCTCACGCCAACCCCTGACTCAGTTGCCGCCCGCCCGCTGCTGGATACCCGCTATAAAGTGGAAACGCCTGAAGGCATCGACCTGATTCTGCGGCCGGCCGGCTTGGTACCGCGTGCGCTGGCGTTCAGCATCGACCTAGTGATTCGCGGCGCATTGCTCGGCGCATTATTTGCGGCTCTGGCGCTGCTCGGCCAATTCGGCATGGGCCTGGGTACCATCCTGCTGTTTCTCGTGACCTGGTGGTACATGGTGCTGTTTGAAGTGCTCAACCAGGGCCGTTCACCCGGTAAACAATTGATGGGCCTGCGGGTGATTCATGATGATGGCACGCCCGTTGGCTGGGCCGCTTCGCTGACCCGCAACCTACTGCGTTTCGTCGACATTCTGCCCTTCGGCTACACCTTGGGCATTCTGAGCTGCCTCAATCATCCGGTCTTTAAACGCTTGGGCGATATCGCTGCCGGCACCCTGGTGGTTTATCGCGATGAGCCGCCGGCTACCCCGCAACGGCCACAAGCCGAACCGCTGCGCGCGCCGTTTAGCATGAGCTTGAGCGAACAACGCGCCCTGCTCAGCTTTACCGAGCGAGCACAGAGCCTTTCCAGCGCGCGCCGCCAAGAACTGGCGAGCCTGCTTGCCGAACCTTTGCAAGTGCCCGCCGAACAGGCTGAACAACAGATCCACGGCATTGCCCGTGGCCTTTTAGGCCCGACATGAAGCAGAGCCTGTTTGAAAACCAGCACCAGGCCGAGTGGCAGGCATTTGACGCACTGCTCACAGCGCTTGAACGCGGCAAAGCCGACAGCCAGCAATGCAGAGGCTTTGCCGCAGCTTATCGGCGCCTGTGCCAACACCTCGCCCTAGCGCAGAGCCGGGGCTATAGCAGCCACCTGATCGAACAATTACAGCTTTTGGCCATGCGTGGTCATCAGCAGTTCTATCGCCACCGCAGTCCACTGGGTGGCCAGTTACTCGGTTTTATCCTCGCAGGGTTTCCACGCTTGGTCAGGGCTGAATGGCGTTTTGTCGTCGCCGCCAGCCTGCTGTTCTTCGGCAGCCTGCTGCTGATGGGCACACTGGTGTACAACTTCCCCGATCTGGTTTACGGCGTGATGCCTCCCGACCAAGTCGCCGAGATGGAAAAGATGTACGACCCCGATGCAAGGCGCATCGGCCGTTTCAGCGAGCGCGACTCAGGCGATGACTGGATGATGTTCGGCTACTACATCATGAACAATATCGGCATCGCCTTTCAGACCTTTGCCAGCGGCCTGCTGCTTGGCCTGGGCAGCCTGTTCTTCCTGCTATTCAACGGCCTGATGATTGGCGCAGTGGCCGGCCACCTGACACAGATCGGCTATGGCGAAACCTTCTGGTCGTTCGTCGTCGGCCACGGCGCCTTCGAGCTGACCGCCATTGCCCTGGCTGGAGCCGCCGGCCTGAAACTCGGCTGGGCGCTGCTGGTACCCGGCCGCCTGCCCCGCGGCGAAGCCTTGCGGGTCGCCGCCGGCAGCAGTGTGCGGCTGGTCGGTGGGGTGATTGTGTTTCTACTGCTGGCCGCTTTTATCGAGGCCTACTGGTCTTCCATGAGCCTGGCCAGTCACAGCGTTAAATACATCGTTGGCGGCGCGCTCTGGCTGCTGGTTCTGGCTTATCTACTGCTGGCTGGCCGAGGTGTGCATGCGCCTGACTGATGCGAGCGTGGTAATCCGCCCACGCAGCGCCTGGGAGGCCATCGATCTCGGCGTACTGCTGGCCAAGCAGCATGCTGGCCTGCTGATGCTCAGCTGGGCCTTGGTCACCCTGCCAATTTTCGCCCTGCTATGCGTATTGCTCTGGGATTACCCGAGCATCGCCCTGCTGATTTTCTGGTGGCTCAAACCCGCCTATGAGCGCCTGCCGCTGTATATCCTTTCGCATGCGCTATTCGGTGCCACACCGAGCCTCAAGCAAGCCCTGAAAGCCCTGCCCGGTCTGCTCAAACCACAGTTACTGGCGAGCCTGACATGGCGCCGGTTAAGCCTCACACGCAGCTTCGACATGCCCGTCATGCAACTTGAAGGCCTGGCTGGCAAAGAGCGCAATCAACGCTTAATTGCCCTTGGCCAGCGTGATGCGGGCGGCGCGAGCTGGCTGACGATTGTCGGCATGCACCTGGAAATGGCGCTGTGGTTCGGCATGATCAGCCTGTTCTACCTGCTTCTACCTGCACAGATTGAGCTGAACTGGAGCTGGGAAAGCTTGATCAATGCCGCCGCCGGCGAATGGCTGTGGCTGGAACACCTGTCCAACCTGATCTACGTCCTGCTGCTGATTCTCTGGGAGCCCATTTACGTCGCCTGCGGTTTTACCCTCTACCTGAACCGGCGTACCGCCCTGGAAGCCTGGGACATCGAACTGGTGTTCCGTCAGTTGCGCCAACGCCTGACGGGCGTGGCCTATGCCCTGTTACTGGGTTTTAGCATGCTGTTGCTGCACGTACCAAACAGCGCCATGGCCGCCGCCAGCAGCGGCCCGCTGCCGATTGAAGACCCCGTGGGGCCGCAGGCCGAGCGCCTGCTCAAGCAACCGCTGAGCAGCGCACAGGCCCAGCAAAGTATCAGCCAACTGCTCGAGCAGCCGCCCTTCGAACACCGTGAAACCGTTACCCGCTGGCGTTTCGGTGACGAGGCCGAAGAACCCAGCGAAGCAGACGCCAAGGCGCTGGGCAAACTGCTGGAAGGGTTCCTTGCACTCACCCAACTATGGAAAAGCGTCGAGGCCGTAGCACTGTTCTTCGAAGTGCTGTTGTGGGCCGCCCTGTTTAGCCTGATCGCCTGGCTGGTATGGCGTTACCGCGACTGGCTGAACGCCTTTGCCGGACGCCTACGCTTGCCGCGCGCGCGTACATATCAGCCACCGGCGCAACTGTTTGGCCTGGAGGTGGCGCCGCAGAGTTTGCCAGCCGACATTCCTGGCGAAGTTGAACGGCTCTGGGATGAGCAGCCACGCGCAGCCCTCGGCCTGCTCTACCGCGCCCTACTCAGCCGTATGCTGCATGAACAGCGCCTGCCGCTGAAAAGCGCGCACACCGAAGCCGAAGTGCTGCAACGGGTGCAGGCGCTGCAACAACAAGAGCTCAGCCAGTTCAGCCAGACGTTAACCCACCACTGGCAGAACCTCGCCTATGGCCATCGACTGCCACCCGCCGCACTCAAGCCAGAGCTGTGCGGCGCCTGGCGACGGCTGTTCGAACAAGAGGCGCAGGCATGAAGCGGCTCATCTCGTTGCTCATCGGCGCAGGACTGCTGCTCGCTCTCGGCTTGCTGGGCATCTACCTGCTGGGCACGCTCACGCCCCATCAGGAAACCCTCGACCACGGCCCCTCACCCGAGGCGCAGGCCAACCCTTACCTGGCAGCCGAGCAGTTCCTGCGCAAGCAGGGCCTGCAAGTCCAGCGCGCCGACGGCCTGGAAACCATCAAAAACCTGCCGAGTACCGGGCAAACTTTGCTGCTGCTCGGTGACCGCAGTCGAATGACGCCCAAGCAGGCCGAGCGCCTGCTGGCCTGGGCCGCCAAAGGTGGCCACCTGCTGTTTGTCGCCGAGCGGCTGTGGAATGAAAAAGAAGGTAAAAGCGGCGACCTGCTGCTCGACAGCCTGGGCATCCAGCAGTATCAGAGTGACGACCTCGACGACCAGGACAGCGCCGCCACAGCTGAGCAGGACAGTGCTGAAGATAAGCATGACGCCGCAGCAGAGGCCCAATCAGCCGCTGACGAAGACAACGCTTACCCAGAACTGACCCAGCTCTACCTGGAAAACGAAGACGCGCCGGCCTATTTCAACTTCGACACTGACTTTCACCTCTACGACGCCGAAAACCGTGCTCACGCCTGGGCCAACAGCGATGCGGCCACGCACCTGCTGCAGCTCTATCATGGCGATGGTTTGATCAGCGTAGTCAGCGACAGCTGGATCTGGCAAAACCAAAGCATCGGCGAATACGACAACGCTTGGCTGCTCTGGTACATGACCCAGGACAGCCAGGTCACCCTGCTCTACCGCGCCGACCGCGACGACCTGATCAGCCTGCTGCTTGAGCACTTCCCGCACGCACTGGTCGCCCTGGCGCTGCTGCTGGCATTCGGGCTATGGCACCTGGGCATGCGCCAGGGCCCGCTGCAGCTACCCGCCAGCAGACATCGCCGCCAGCTGCAGGAGCACCTGCGCGGCAGCGCCGACTTCCTGCTGCGCCACAACGGCCAGCACAGCCTCCTGCACGGTTTGCAGCAAGACATTCAGCGCCGCGCACGACAGCTTCACCCAGGCTTCGAACGCCTCGCCGTGGCCGAGCAATGGCAAACCCTCAGCCGCCTGACCCGCCAGCCTTCCAGCGTTATCAGCCAAGCCATGCGGCCGTTGCCCAAGCAGCGACTGGCCGCCGCCGACTTCACCCGCCAGGTCGCCAACCTGCAAACCCTCAGGAATGCCCTATGACGAGCGAACACACACCCGAACAGCCGGACAGCGCAATCGAACCCGCGGCCGTAACCACTGAGCCCGTCACCGAGGCACCAGCTGCGGCAACAGCGCCAGCTGCACCGGCAGCCGCTGCGGCCAACCCGAACGCGCAGCGTCAACGCGCCAGCCAGCTGGCTCAAGCGCTGCGCACTGAATTGCAGAAAGCCCTGATCGGCCAGACAGCAGTGATTGACGACGTGCTCAGCGCGCTGATCGCCGGCGGCCATGTGCTGATCGAGGGCGTTCCGGGGCTCGGTAAGACCCTATTGGTTCGCGCCCTGGCACGCTGCTTTGGCGGCGAGTTCGCGCGCATCCAGTTCACCCCCGACCTGATGCCCAGCGACGTCACCGGCCACGCGGTGTACGACCTGCAGAGCGAGCAGTTCAAGCTGCGCAAGGGCCCGGTGTTCACCAACCTGCTGCTGGCGGACGAAATCAACCGCGCCCCGGCCAAGACCCAGGCGGCGCTGCTGGAAGTGATGCAGGAGCGCCAAGTCACCCTGGAAGGCCGCGCGCTGAACGTACCGCTGCCGTTTATGGTGCTGGCCACGCAGAACCCGATCGAGCAGGAAGGCACCTACCCGCTGCCGGAAGCCGAGCTCGACCGCTTTATGCTCAAGCTGCGCATGGACTACCCCGAGCAGAGCGAAGAGCTGAACATGGTTCGCCAGGTCGCCCGTTCCAGCAAAGCCGACATGCTCGAAGTCACGCCGCTGCGCACCTTGCTGCAAGCCCGCGATGTGCAGGCGCTGCAGAAGATCGCCAGCGACCTGCCAATTGACGAGCAGGTACTCGACTACGCCGTGCGCATCGCCCGCGCCACCCGCACCTGGCCAGGCCTGGCGATTGGCGCCGGGCCGCGCGCCTCGATCGCTCTGGTTCGTTGCGGGCGGGCCCGTGCGCTGCTGCGCGGTGGTGATTTCGTCCTCCCGGATGACATCAAGGGCTGCGCCCTAGCCGTACTTCGTCACCGCGTACGCCTATCACCGGAGCTGGATATCGAAGGGCTGTCGGTGGATCAGGTACTGCAACAGCTGCTCGACCAGGTTGCGGCACCGCGCCTATGAAGCCCGTATTTAAAGGCGCTACGGCATGAAACCCTCACGTGCGCTGTTGGCGCTACTGGCCGGCCTGTTCGCTCTCGGCATTGCACTGGGTATCTGCAGTGCTTTGGGCGTTGCCGTGCCGCACAGTATTAGCCCGATTTACTGGGGCCTGCTGCTGGTGCTGCTCGGCCTGACGCTGATCGACGCCCTGCTGCTGCGCCAAGTGCCTTCGCCGCGCATCGAACGCCAGCTACCCGGCAATCTGCCGCTGGGGCGTTGGAGCGAGGTGCGCCTGACCCTGCACCACAGCTATAACCGTGCGCTGCAGGTGGAGGTGTTTGATCATCTGCCCGGCGACATGGCCTTCGAGCACCTGCCGCTCAAGGTTGACCTGCACCCTGGCGAACAGACCCAGGTCAGCTATCGCGTGCGCCCTCTGCTGCGCGGGCACTTCCATTTCCCGCAATGTGAGATCAGCCTGCCCAGCCCCATGGGCCTGTGGTACGCCCGACGGTATCTGCCCGTAGTGGGTGAGACCCGCGTCTACCCCGATTTCGCCCGTTTGTACGGTGCGCAACTGATGGCCGTGGATGACTGGCTCAGCCAGCTTGGCGTACGCCAGCAACAGCGCCGCGGCCTGGGTCAGGAGTTTCACCAACTGCGCGAATTCCGCGACGGCGACACCCTGCGGCAGATCGACTGGAAAGCCACCGCGCGCAAGCGCACGCCAATTGCCCGCGAGTATCAGGATGAGCGCGACCAGCAGATCGTCTTCCTGCTCGACTGCGGCCGGCGCATGCGCAGCCAGGACGGCGAGCTGTCGCACTTCGATCACGCCCTCAACGCCTCGCTGCTGCTCAGCTATGTCGCGCTGCGCCAGGGCGATGCGGTAGGCCTGTCGACCTTTGCTGGCGAGCAGAACCGCTTCATCGCCCCGGTCAAAGGTCAGGCGCAACTAAATTTGCTGCTTAACGCGCTCTACGACCTGCGAAGCACACAGCAACCAGCAGACTTCAACGCCGCAGTGGAAAACCTGCTCAGCCGCCAGCGCCGCCGCGCTCTGGTGGTATTGGTGACTAATCTGCGCGATGAAGATGATCAGGTGCTGCTCGGTGCGGTCAAACGCCTGAGCCGCCAGCACCGCGTGCTGGTCGCCAGCCTGCGCGAAGAAGTGCTGGATACCCTGCGCCACACTCCGGTGCAGGACCTCTCCAGCGCCCTGGACTACTGCGGCACCCTGGACTACCTGAACGCCCGCGCCGGCCTGCACGAACGCCTGATTGCCAATAAGGTACCGGTGTTGGATGCGCGCCCGAGCGAGCTAGGGCCGCAGCTGGTGAGCAGTTATCTCGCCTGGAAAAAAGCCGGCGTACTGTAAGAGTCCGGCAAGTATCTGCTGCGCGTCGGCGATACGGCGTTAGAAATGGCCTCGGGCTGCTCATTTACAACCAGTAAACTCCGCGCCCTCGGCCATTTCTGCCTTGTCTCGCTCTAGCTCGCGAGATCCAAAACTGTTTTTCGAGCAAGAACCCTACAGCCAGGTGACGTGCTGCTCCAGTGGAAAGCGTAGACGCGGGTTGTACACGCCCTTCTCATCTTGCTTGCCTACCGCCAGCAGCATGATTGGCAAAGCCTCACGCGGGATGCTCAGGGTCTTGCGCAGGCGCACTTCATCAAAGCCTTCCATCGGGCAAGTGGCATAGCCATGGCTCTGAAAGGCCAGCATCAGGTTCTGCGCCGCCAGTGCAGTGGACTTCACCGCCCAGATACGCATCTGCGCACGGCTGTTGGGCGCACGCATCAGTGGCTTGCGCCAAGCGGCTACACGCAGCAGTTGGCGCTTGAACAAGCCCAGCAGCCCAAACGGGCCTTGGTTGTACTGAAAGGGCGCAGTCTTGCTGTAGAAACTACGAATCCGTTCCGGCACCTGCGGCTCCGGCCAGTAATCGATGACGTTCTGACAGGCCTGTTTCCAGGTGTCCGGGCGCGCCAGCACGGCAATAATCAGCGGCGCCTTGGCCGCATTCTGGCTCATGCACACCGGGTGCAAACGGGCCAAAAGCGCCGGATCGCGAATCACCTGAAAACTCCAGGGCTGCAGGTTGCAGGAGTTGGGCGCCAGTACCGCCAGCTCCAGGCAATCGCGCACGACAGCATCGGGCACCGGCTCAGCGGTAAAACGGCGTACCGCGCGGCGACGCTCGATCAGCTCGCGCAGCGCAGCAGGACTGGCGGGGGCAGTGGCAGGGTCAACGGGGAACAGGCTCATCGTGGTCGTCCTTAGCAGATCGACCGATTAAGCCGTGCTGAATGGCTGCGGACAACCCATGTGCGAGCTTAGTCCGCAGCCTTGGCGCAAATGGCCTGTTAGCCCAAGGCCTTTTCGATCGCCTGGATCAGGCTTGGATCATCCGGCGTGGTGCGCGGCGAAAAACGCGCCAGTACGCGGCCGTCATGTCCGACCAGAAACTTCTCGAAGTTCCAGGTGATATCGCCAGGAAACTCGGCACCCTCGCCCGCCAACAGGCGATACAACGGATGGCGATCCGCGCCGTTCACCTCCAGCTTGCTGGCCATGGGGAAGCTGACGCCGTAATTAAGACGGCAGAACGCACGGATCGCCTCTTCGTCATCCGGCTCCTGCTCAGCAAACTGGTTACACGGCAAGCCCAGCACGCTGAAGCCTTGCTCCTTGTACTGCTGATAAAGCTGTTCTAGCCCTGCGTATTGCGGTGTTAGGCCGCACTTGGATGCCACATTGACCACTAACACTACTTGCCCCTTGAAGGGTGCCAGCGGCAACGCTTGGCCATCTAGCGCACGCAGGTTGAGGTCGTGAAAGGCACTCATGGTTAACTCCTTTAAAACACCGGTTTAGCGCGAGAGACGAAATGCTCTGAAGCCATCTTAACGTCGCCCAGCGAAGGCCTGCAGGGTGCCGGCCATAAACAGCTGGCCATAAAAAAGGCACCTGTCAAAGGTGCCTTTGTTTAATTTCAGCTTAGCAGTCGAGCCGGTAATTGATACTACCATAAGTCGAATTACAGCGCCGACATAAGGCTGAAACTTAGTGCTGGTGACCACCTTCGCCATGGATATGGCCATGGGCAACTTCTTCTTCACTGGCATCACGCACTTCAACGATCTTGACCTTGAAGTTCAGGCGCTGACCGGCCAGTGGGTGGTTGCCATCAACGATCACGTCATCGCCGTCGAGATCACGGATAGTAACGATTTGCATGCCGCCGTCCGGGCCGGAAGCGTGGAACTGCATACCAACTTCCAGCTCGTCCACACCTTCGAACATCGAACGGTTGAGGGTCGCAACCAGCTCAGCGCTGTATTCGCCGTAGGCGTCTTGCGGCTCGACGGAAACGTCCAGCTCATCGCCAACCTGCTTACCCAGCAGGGCTTTTTCCAGGCCGCCGATGATGTTGCCAGCGCCGTGCAGATAAACCAGCGGCGCGCCGCCTGCGGAACTGTCGATCACCTCACCGGCATCGTTAGTCAGGGTATAGTCGATGGAGACGGCCTTATTGGCGGCGATCAGCATGGGGCGGGACCTTTTGCTTGAAAATAAAGAGCGGGCGAGTTTACCGAAGGGCGCGCCTGAAAGCGAAC
>Ga0180008_1001424_pt1 | contig 15119 bp, 14 predicted proteins | sample MM_PW_MetaG_FD_121121 | JGI IMG/M metagenome (GOLD analysis project Ga0180008, IMG submission 121121) | Groundwater microbial communities from the Aspo Hard Rock Laboratory (HRL) deep subsurface site, Sweden - MM_PW_MetaG | ecosystem: Environmental > Aquatic > Deep subsurface > Groundwater...
AGTTGGTCTTTGAGCTGTTGCAGGCGTTGTTGGATAGCTTGGTTCATTTGCTTTACTCAGGCACTTAAAGTCTAAAATCTTAAATTCTAAAATAAAGAAGCCCCGAAAACGGGGCCTCTTTAACAGTTTTTATGCATTAACCGTGGATCAGGCGTTGACGCTGGAACTCACGGATTTTTTCCACATAATGCCGCACTGTTTGTACTGTCAGCACTGAACGCTGACCATCCAGTACCTGACCACCAAATTCGTCAGCCAGTTTTTTCGCAGCACTGTGCATCAGGTTGAAGTTCTGTAAGGCTTCGCCAGGCCCTGGCAAGGTCATAAACAGACTTAAACCACGGGTATTCATTTTATCCATGTCTTCTAAATCGAAGGTACCTGGATTAAACATATTGGCCAAAGAAAACAGTACTTCGCCCGAACCTGCGTTGTCTTGGAAACGGTGAAAAATATTCATTTCACCGTATTTAAAACCTAAGGTCAGTAACGAAGGCAATAACAAGGAGCCGTTAATTTCATCACCTTCCGGCAGCAATACGTAAAGGATCAACACTTCGTTCGCTGGCGCCTGAGCGCTTTGATCTTTTTCAGCTTCGTAAGCGGCCTGTTGCTCTTCAGCTACAGCTTCAGCATAAGGTTCGTCTGTGGCAGAAAAGCTGCCCATATCCAGCGACGGCTCGTTTAACTCAGGTTCACGACGCACCTTCACTGGTTCACGTAATTTGTTGGCTTTTGGCGCTACTGTTGGTGCAGGTTTAGGTTGCGGCTTTTCACCCGGTTGCAATACACGCTTGCGGCCTATTCCCAGCTCATCAAAGCCATCGGCTTTAGGGCCGGCATTTGCAGAAGCATCTACATCGTATTTGCTGATGTCCTTATTATTTTTCCGGACTGTCCACCAGCCATGTAAAGCTAAAGCGCTGATACCCAACACACCCAAAACAATCAAGACTAAACGTAATTCCTCAGCCATCTCTTTTACCTTTTAGTTTTTAGGCTTGTGCCATTTTCACGGCATCTTCCACATCTACAGCTACAACTCTCGACACACCGGGTTCCTGCATGGTCACCCCCATTAATTGTGCCGCCATTTCCATGGCAATTTTATTGTGACTGATATAAATAAATTGCACAGTTTCAGACATTTCCCGTACCAGATTACAAAATCTGCCGACGTTTGCATCATCCAAAGGTGCATCAACTTCATCCAACATGCAAAAAGGTGCCGGATTTAATCGAAAAATCGAAAACACCAATGATAAAGCGGTTAGCGCTTTTTCACCACCCGAGAGTAAGTGAATTGTACTGTTTTTTTTCCCTGGCGGTCTCGCCATGATAGTTACACCTGTTTCTAACAGATCTTCTTCGGTTAAATCAAGATAAGCACTGCCTCCACCGAACACTTTTGGAAATAAAGTTTGCAAACCTTCATTCACCTGTTCGAAGGTTTCTTTAAATTTCTGCCGGGTTTCCCGGTCAATCTTACGAATAGCAGTTTCCAGCGTTTCTAATGCAGAGACTAAATCCTGATGCTGTGCATCCAGATACTGCTTACGCTCGTCTTGTTGTTCAAATTCTTCAATAGCCGCCAGGTTAATAGGCCCCAAACGTGACACTGAATCCTGTGTTTTTTCTAGTTGCTGCTGCCATTCCTGCTCGTTCGCTTCAGGCGGTAGAGTTTCACTCAGCTCCTTAAAGTTCACCTGAAGTTCTGTCAGCTGCTCCAACATATTGTTGGCCCGAACTCTGTAGCCTTCGGCACTTAACTGGAAATCGGCTAATTCTTTCTGCTTTTGCGTTAGTAAATGCGCCACGCCCTGATGGCCTTGTTCGGCCTGACGCAGCTTTTCTTCCAATGAATGTAAAGCTTCGGCTTTTTGTTGCACTAAAAGTTCAACTTCAGCGCGTTGCTCCAGCAACAGCTGTAAAGTGTCGTGTTGCTCGCCATCGGGTTCTGACACTTCAGCCAGTTGATCCTGTACTAATTGGTGACGCTGCTGCAGTTGCTGTTGTTGCTGTTGGCTACGCTGTAAATTCTGTTGACTGAAACTTAACTGCTTTTGAGCACTTTGTTGTTCCAGCTGTAATTGCTGCAGCTGCTGGCGCACAGAGTCTTGCTGTTGTTTTAGTTGCTGATGTTGCTGCTGGCTTTGCGTCTGTTGTTGTTGCAACTGCCATTCTTTGGCCTTTTGCGCCTGGTACTGCTCATCCAGCGCTTCGGATTGTTGCTCCAGTTCATCAAGCTGCAAGCTTAACAGTTCAAAATCCTGCTGCTGCGCTGTCAGCTCCGTGGATGCCTGCAAGCGTCTTTGCTGCTGCAATTGCTGCTGTTGTTGCAGCAATAAAAGGTCTGTGCCGATCTTCTGTAGTTGATCTTTTGTCTGCTGCAGCTGCTGTTGGCTTTGTTGCCACTGCTGTTTGCTGGTTGCGAGTTCAGCATCGGATTGCGATTCTTGCTGCTGATCTGCCAAAAGTAGCTGTTCAAGCTGCTGGATTTGTTCTGCCAGTTCCAGCAATTGCTGTTGCCGTGTTAAGTAGTTGTCTGAAGCAGCTTGCCCAGGCACCAGTTGCCAGTTGCTGCCAAACCAGATGCCTTCAGGACAAATCACGGACTGCTGGGGCTGTAGCAGCTGTTGTTTTGCTTTGGCTTGTTCGATGTTATCGGCCAGCAACACGCTATGGAATGGATCCGGATACAAGCCCGCACGTATCACCGCTGCTAAAGTACCGGCTTTGGCATTCAGCTGACTGGATGAGACATAACTTTGCTCAGTTCCCTGCTTAACTACCTGTTTAGCGCCCTGCTCTGCTGTCGCATGCTCGACTGTAGCATGTTGAAGTTCACCCAATACCAGACTCACAGCCCTAGCCCATTTAGGCTCAATCTCCAGCTGCTTTAACAGCTGCTGTTGCTGCTGATTGACCTGCAACTGAATTTGATTGAGTTTATCCTGCTGGTTTTTCAGCTGTTTTAACTCGCTTTGCCGCACCAGTTGCAACTGTTTACGTTCCTGCTGAGCTTGTTGCAACGCTTGATAACGCTGCTCGGCTTCAGCACTTTGCTGCTGCAGTTGCTCAAGTTGCTGCTGGGTTTCTTGTTGTTTGGCTTGCAGTGGCTCTGCGGCTTTCGAGTCGGCTACGGCATCCAGTTGCGCCAATTCTTGTTGTAACTGACTGATACGGTTGAGTAACTGCTGCTGTTGCTGCTGGCTATGCTGAGCTTTTAACTGAGTTTGCTGCTGCTGTTGTTGCAACGCAAAAAACTGCTGCTGCCATTGTTGTAACGCACTCTGGGCATGGAGCAGTTGTTCGTGTGCCTGTTCAGCTTGTTCGGTCAGGCTTTCAAACTGTTCTTGTTTCAGTTCACTATCTGGTGCTGCATTTTCAAGCTGGAATTCGAGTTCAGCCAGTTGCTCTTGCTGCTGCGCCATATAAGAATCGGCTTCCTGCAAGGTCAGTTGCAATGAACGTAGTTCATCAGTCAGGCTTTGACGGCGTTGACGTTGGTGCAGTTGTTGTTGCTCTAAGCGGGTGATCTGATTACCGACCTGATAATACTGCTGCTGCACTTGCTGCTGTTCAGTACGTAAGTCCTGTTGCTGCTCTTTCAGTTGCAGCACCAGCAACTGATCACCAGACTGAGCCGCCTGGAACTGTTCTATTTCGGTCAGCTTCTGCTGAATGTCCAGCTCGGTTTTTTGCAGCAGGCCATGAAAGTGTAACCATTTCACACAGGCCAATTCAGCTTTGAGCTTACGCTCCTGCGCTTTAAGTTCTTTAAAACGTGCAGCAGCTGCAGCCTGACGTTTTAACTTATCGAGGTTTTTACCCAGCTCTTCCCGCACGTCAGATAAACGGTCCAGGTTTTCGCGGGTATGTTTAATGCGGTTTTCGGTTTCGCGCCGGCGTTCTTTGTATTTGGAGATACCAGCTGCTTCTTCGATAAAAATACGTAAGTCGGCAGGCTTGGATTCAATCAGCCGCGAAATCATGCCCTGTTCGATAATGGCGTAACTGCGTGGACCTAAGCCTGTGCCAAGGAAAATATCTGTGATATCACGGCGACGGCATTTAGTGCCGTTGAGGAAATAATTCGACTGGCCATCCCGCGTCACTAAACGTTTGATGGATATTTCACTGCGATCGGCCAGCGTGCCTTGCAAACGGCCTTGAGTGTTTTCAAACATCAGCTCAACAGAAGCCTGAGACACGGGTTTGCGCTGCGTGGAGCCGTTAAAGATAACGTCTGTCATCGCATCACCACGCAGGTTTTTCGCCGAGCTTTCGCCCAGCACCCAACGTACAGCGTCAATCACGTTGGATTTACCGCAGCCGTTTGGTCCCACTACAGCAGTCATCTGAGCAGGAAAAGCCACCTGGGTAGGATCAACGAAGGATTTAAAACCCGCTAATTTAATTTGCTTAAGACGCATCTGTCCCTGAACAATAAGGCCGAGGTTTTGTTAACAAAAGTGAATGTAACAGAACAGCATGGCTGCTGTCACGGCTGCTTTGTATCCTGACACTGAAAAAGTTGCTTACGGATTTCTTCTTGCGACTCAGATACATGGCCTATATGCTCGGCTCATTCGTTCCTGCAGGAGTTCAATGGATGCATTATTTAATGAAAGGCCTGAACTTAATTCGGGTCAAAGGCTTAAAACGTTATGTGGTGGTGCCACTGTGCATCAATCTGGTGCTGTTTGCTTTGGCTTTTGGCTATTTATTCAGTCAGTTAGGTGGCTGGGTCGATCAGGTGGTGGCAACCTTGCCGGACTGGCTGAGTTTTATCGGCTTTTTAGTCTGGCCTTTGGCGCTGTTTTCTATTGTGATGGGTTTAGCTTTAACCTTCACCATGGTCGCTAATTTTATCGCCGCACCTTTTAATGCCTTGCTGGCGGAAAAAACTGAACTCTATTTAACAGGTCAACCCTTGCCGGATCAGGGTCTGGCCGCATTTTTAAAAGATGTGCCGCGTATGCTGGGGCGTGAATGGCAAAAGTTTGTCTATTGCCTGCCACGTGCCATCGGCTTTTTACTGCTGTTTTTTATATTGCCGGGCATAGGCCAGCTGTTATGGTTTTTATTCTGTAGCTGGATGCTGGCGATTCAATACTGTGACTATCCTTTTGATAACCACAAAGTACCTTTTACTACGATGAGAAAGGCGTTAAAACTGCAGTGGAAACATAGTTATGCTTTTGGCATCAGTGTTTATGTGTTGAGCTTAGTACCGCTGATTAACTTGCTGATTATGCCGGTCGCAGTTTGTGGCGCAACTGCTATGTGGGTGGATAAGTTCAGAGAAGCTCTGCGCCTGCCTGATTAGTAAATTGGGGTCAGAGTAAAATTAATTGCCGGGCAATTAATTTTACTCTGACCCCAATTTCAGGTTAGCGGTGATCAGGGTGTCTACGCCGCCATCTGTTTACCATTTTGTTTTTATCCGCTCTGAACTGATGCTGCACTATCACAGGACGGGACACGATCAGATTATTCGGATAAACAATCTGTTCGTTGTTTTTTGTCAGTAATACTGTACTGAACAAATTGATTTCCACCACTTTGCCTTCGACATGGTTCGCACCATCGATAATTTTTACTTCAGCACCAGGCGCAAAATTACGCTGGCCTAACATGATAAAAAAGGCGGTGATGTTGCTCAGCAATGACCAGGCGGCGAATAACGCCACACCTATCACTGCTATCATTGAGGAGGCAAGAACCAGCAAACCTTTGATGTCGATGCCCCACACCACACTCAGAACAACAACCAGCAGTAAAAACAGCAGAATATGAAACACCACTAAAGCGCGGCGGTTCATTTCATCTTTTAATACGCTGGCAGCTATAGTGCGGTAGACAAAAGGCGCAATACGACGGCTCAAAACTATGTAAATCAAAATGATGATTGCACTGATCACCATCTGCACTATGGCCGGACTAAAAGTGGCCATTAACTGTCTTAACTGATGCAAAATCTGCATGGCTTCTTGCACAACCACCACCCTCTAATCAAAAAATCTGCCATTCTTCCACACTGAACTGAACACCAACTGAAACGACTTAATCCAGATCGTTTATAGCCCAGGTGACTATGTAGTCTTCAAATTTTTCCATATCGACCATGTCTTCAGAAATGGTTTTATTCCGTACCGACATTTGCTTTTTATGCATCAGGCTTTTTTTGCCGTTGTTCAACAGCGGGTGCCAGGACGGTAAACCCCGACCTTCATGCAAACGGCGGTAGCTGCAACTGTTTGGCATAAAAAAGATGTCTTTTAAATTATCCTGAGTCAGCTTCACGCAATCCGGTACCAGAACAGTGCGTTTTTCATAGACAGTACAGGCGCATTTGTGACTGTCCAAATAACGGCAGGCGATATTGGTAAAATGGATTTGTTCATCCGGTTTAATGTAGTCGGTTGGGCCCTCGGCCTCTTCGTCTTCATCATCAATAAATTTATTCAGACAACATTTAGCGCAGCCATCACAGACAGCTTCCCACTCTTCAATTGTCATTTGTTCCAGGCTTTTTGTTTCCCAGAATTTTGTTGTTAACACTTCAACCTCTCTGTCAGCGTACTGACGTCTTCATATGTAGCTTGTTAGCCAGAGCTAATTCTAACTGATCGCCGCTATAAAGTGGCCCCACACCAGCTGGTGTACCTGTCAGTACCAAATCGCCCGGTAACAAAGTAAAAAACTGCGACATTTCGCTGATGATTTGAGTCACAGAACGGATCATCATACGGGTATCGCCTTGCTGGCGTAGTTCACCATTCACCGTCAGGCTAAACTGCAACTGTTGTACATCACCCAGTTCATCAGCAGCAATAAAACCGGAGACAGGGCAAGCGCCATCAAAACCTTTGGCTATCTCCCAGGGCCGACCCAGCTCTTTTAATTTCTTTTGCTGATCCCGTAGCGTTAAATCCAGTGCCAGGCCATAACCCCAAACTGCGTCCAGCACTTGCTCTGGTGTCACTTTAGTTAAAGGCGCTTTAATCAGCACAGCCAGCTCAGTTTCATTATGCACAGCACCTAAGTGTTGTGGGATCAGAAAAGGCTGATTGATATCGACCAGAGCTGTGCTGGGTTTGATAAAAAACAGCGCCTCTGGTGCCGTTTTGCTGTTCATCTCAGCTATATGGTCCTGATAATTCTGGCCTATACAAAGCACTTTGCCTAAAGGCAGGTCGATGGCATGCCCCTGCATATTTTTATGCTGATAACTCATGCTTTATCCTCCGCCACTATTAAATCAGCCAGATAACCTACGCTGGTGACAAAATAATAAGAACGGTTCCAGTGCATCAGCGTTTGGTAGTTACTGTACGCCAGATAAACCCGACCATGTTCGTCATCCGGCATCACCAATGCAGCTTTTAGATCCCGTGTTGGCAATGCTTTACCTTCAGTAGTCCGGACCCCTAAAGTTTGCCAGGCCGCTAAAGAGCGTTCAGATTTAGCCCACCACTGCAGCCACTGAGTTCTGTCTTTGCTGCCTTTTGGGATCACATAAGAGAAATCAAAGTTTTTTGGTACTTTTACTTCTCTGCCCCAGGTTTGACTATTGTCCCAGCCCCGGGTTTTTAAATAATTGGCAATAGAGGCAAAAGCATCAGAGCGGCTTTGCCAGATATTGATATGACCATCACCGTCACCATCCTGAGCGTAGGACATAAAAGCACTTGGCATAAACTGACTTTGGCCCATAGCACCGGCCCATGAGCCTTTCATATCCGCTAATTTGACGTGGCCTTGCTGCAGAATATCCAATGCCAGAAAAAACTCGGCTTTAAAAAAGGCTTCACGACGACCGTCATAGGCCATAGTGGCTAAAGCCGAAGGCACTGAGTAGTTGCCCATAATTTTGCCAAAGCTGCTTTCCAGTCCCCACAAGGCAACGATAAAACGCGGCTGTACGCCGTATTTTTTACCTATAGCTTCAAGTTCTTTTTGGTTTTCTTTGTAATATTTACGTGCCAGCGAGATACGTTGTTTACTGATACGTTTTGGTAAATAAGTGTCTAAAGTCTCAGTAAATTCAGGCTGTTTTTTATCAGCAACCACTGCAGACTGGTAATGCTTTAAGCTGGCAAATACGTCATTGACAAGAGTTTTGGCATAGCCCTTTTGTAAGGCTTCCTGCTTTAAAGATGCTGCGTATTGTTCAAAACTACCTTTATTCACAACAGCTTGTGCTGGTAAAGCTGTTGCTGTTGCAGCTACAGCAGCCTGAGTTTTTTGCCCAGCTTGTGTTTTAACAGCAGGCGCTGTTTTTACCGCTTCAGTTTTGGTCTGGGCTTTGCCCGACACTGTGCTGGTGCAAGACAGTAATAAGCCACTGACCACAATGACTGCAACTTGAGTCAACTTCATAGGTTACTCCTTGTTTGGCTGGCTCTCTTTATGCGCTTTAAGTAAATCTTCAGGCGGCGGAGGCAACTGTAAATAAAAACCCTGCTCTGTCAGTTGATGTCTGACCTTATCGATATCTGCATGGGCTAATTTGCTTTTGGTCGCCAAATTAATCAGCGTGACCAGTTGTGGTTTACCAAAGGTTTTAAGTAAGGCTTCAGGTACAGCGCTAAAGTCATCACGGCGCAATACGTATAAATAGGTTTGGTCCATCTTCGGACTTTTATAAACAACACATAACATAGGACAAAAACTACTCTTACTAACTTGCCTAACAGGGGCGCAAACTATAACATGAAGCACCAGCCTTGCGTACCAAGCAAGCAAAGGCTGACACGTATTTTTGCCGTCATTAAACAAATAATAAAGTGCGCATTTTGAGCTATGTCTGATCATTCCTTTGAATTAAAGGGCAGTTTGTTTCCGCTGTCTGTGTTGTATTGTCAGGACCTGTCTGCCGCTGCAGTAAAAACTCAGCTGCAACAAAAACTGGCACAAGCTCCTGCCTTTTTTTACCGCGCACCAGTGGTGATTAATGTCGAGTCTGTTACTCAAGCTCCTGATTTCGAAGCTATTGCGCAAGTTTTCAAAGAACTTGAGCTGGTATTAGTGGGTGTATGTGGTGCTTCAGCTGAACTGAAAAAAGTGGCTCAGGCCGCTGGTTTAGCCTCATTACAACTGAGCAAAAGCAAAACACCGGCTAAAGAAACAAAAGAAAAAGAAACCAAAACAGAAGCGGCAATTGCGGCTCCTGTAATGGAAACCAAAGTGGTGGAGCAAAATATTCGCTCCGGCCAACAAATTTATGCCAAAGGTGCAGATTTAGTGATCCGTGGTACTGTAGGTGCCGGCGCTGAAGTTATAGCCGATGGAAATATACATATTTACGGTACGCTGCGGGGTAAAGCCATAGCAGGCGCTGCCGGAGATAGTCAAAAACGCGTGTTTTGTCACAAGCTGGAAGCTGAACTGATCTCCATAGCCGGAAGTTACTGGCTCAGTGACAGTCTGCAAGGCGAATATTGGGGTAAGTCGGCTTGCATTGGGTTGCAGGACGATAAGTTGGTTTTAGCAGATTTGCTTTAAGGATATTTTGCGATGGCAAAAATCATTGTTGTTACATCAGGTAAAGGTGGCGTAGGCAAAACTACGTCAAGCGCGGCTATTGGTACAGGCATCGCGATGCGCGGTTTTAAAACCGTGATTATCGATTTCGATATAGGTTTAAGAAACCTGGATTTAATCATGGGCTGCGAGCGTCGTGTTGTATACGACTTCGTTAACGTGATTAACGGTGAAGCGAATTTAAAACAGGCGATGATCAAAGATAAACGTATCGACACCCTGTTTATTCTGCCTGCTTCACAAACCCGTGATAAAGATGCTTTGAGTAAAGAAGGCGTAGAACGCATTCTGAACGAACTGGCTGAAGAATTTGATTACATCATCTGTGACTCACCTGCTGGTATTGAATCAGGCGCTATGATGGCGTTGTACTTTGCCGATGAAGCTGTGGTTGTGACCAACCCTGAAGTATCGTCAGTACGTGATTCAGACCGTATTTTAGGTATGCTGAGCAGCAAATCACGTCGTGCTGAACAAGGTTTACCAGGTATTAAAGAACACTTGCTGTTAACTCGCTACAACCCTGAGCGCGTAGTCAAAGGTGAGATGCTGAGTGTCGAAGACGTCGGCGAAATTCTGGCGATAAAACTGCTGGGTGTGATCCCTGAATCACAAGCCGTATTAAACGCGTCGAACTCAGGTCAGCCTGTAATTTTGGATCAGGACAGCGATGCTGGTCAGGCCTATTTAGACACGGTCGCCCGCTTGCTTGGCGAAGAAGTGCCTTTCCGTTTCTTGAATGTTGAGAAAAAAGGCTTGCTGAAACGTATATTTGGAGGCTAAGCGAATGTCGTTATTGGATTATTTCCGTTCAACGAAAAAAAATACCGCTTCAACAGCCAAAGAGCGGTTACAAATTATCGTTGCCCATGAACGCAACAGACGCAACAGCCCGGATTATTTACCGCAGCTGGAGCGCGATATTCTGGCCGTGATCCGCAAGTATGTGGATATAGCTGACGATCAGGTATCGGTGTCGTTGGAGAAAAGCTCAGATCAACTGTCTGTGCTGGAATTAAACGTCACTTTCCCAGACGATAAGAAGTAATTGAAAATGGGGTCAGATCACATTGTTAACTGTTAACAATGTGATCTGACCCCATTTTTATTTGTTAGTTATTAAAGTCATCCAACAGGATCAATCCCAGATCCGCTGTTAACCCTGCCCCATCGCGAGCTACTGCTGTATAGATATTGTTTGCATCTAATGTGATTGCCACAGGACCTATGGCTGCTGTTTTGCTGCCTGCTGGTGTCACAGTGACAAAATAATCGCCTGCCGGCACTTGGATATAACCTGAGTCGGCTTTAAAAGGCACATTGCTCAGCGCTGCTGTGGCTGCGGAAATGTCTGAATTAGCAGTCAGGTAAACGTCTACCGGGCCTGCCAGGCTGGAACCATGGATCACACGGATTTGCGCTGCAGTCGCGATACGACGTGGGTTATCCATCACCACTAAAGGCTCAATACTGTCTTCAGTTAAAGAACCTACTGCATGCACTGTGTAATAAGCGCCAGCGTCCAGCTCCAGATCAGCATCAATGACGACCACGGAGTTATCCGCATCTGCAGCCACTTTTACGTTGTACATGTCTGGCGTTAATTCAGCGTAATCGGTAAAGTTTGGAAAAGCTAAAGCATTTATGGCTTCTGCACCATCTACTAACACATCAACAGCAGGTGCATCTGATACATCGTGCACTACTCGCACTGCTGATACAGAAGCTTGGTCTAATAGCTCAAGACTGGTATTGCCACCTTGCACTAATGCCAATAAAGACACTGGTGAAGCTCCGGCAAAGCGGCTATCCAAAGCTGCAATAGTTAAGTCAGAAGCTGAAGCTAAGGCGACTGTGCCTGAGTCATAGACCACAGTCGTTAAATCACCTGCCGGAGTGATACGAACTCTGTAGTCACCCGCTGACACTGTAACGTCTCCAGTGGCGTCACTAAATGCTAAGGTAGCAGCGACTGTGCCTGCTGATAACTCAGCAGCAGGAGCTGTCAGGTGCACATCTACGGTAGGAGCAGATGCTGCTGCATGCACAACCCGCAGACGAACATTGCCGCTGGTGACTGCAGCTTGTGGCAAAGACACCACTATAGGTTCAATACTGCTGTCTGCCGCTTTACCTGCAGCGAAAACCACATAATCCGTTGCTTCAGCCAAGGCTAGTGTCGTCTCAGGAATAACTCTTGCCACAGCATCACCTGGCAATTTGGCATCCACAGCTAACACAAAGTCTCCCGGATTTGCCACCAGAGGATCAGCCACAGCGCCAAAAGCTAAGTTTGGTATAACCACACCAGCCGAGCGGCTCACTGAAACATCAGGTGCATCTGACACCGCATGTACCACCTTCACGGACACACTGGAGGGTTTTTCGGGTATTAGTGGTAAATTATTGTCGGAATCGTTACAGCCGAGCAATAAAAAGGCTGCGCCCATTGCGAGCGACTTCATTGTCAATTTCATCATTTTTTTACCCTTTTGATTGTTGATGTAGCAAAAGGGTTACGAGCAGGTTTTTTCGAACGATCAGTGCAGATTTGTGAAAAAAACAGCAGGGTTTAGCCAAAAAAATGCACTAAACCATAGTAAAAACAGCGCCGTACTACGTAACAATAACGAGTTTAGATCAGTGATTGAACATGGGCAGGAACAGGCAAATGGTTGATTAACACCTCACGGCGCCAGCCACGTAAAAACTCAGGAACTGGCAATTGCGCTCTGTCTTCGTCACTGACACGCCAGCACCAGTTAAAGAACTCTGTGCTTTGACGACGCACGGCCATAAATTCAGCTGGAATACCGGACGCTTTAGCAGCAGCTTTAATGGCATCGGTAATTTTTTGCAGCTCTTCTTTAAAACCCAAAAATACATCGGTGTGATAAAAAGGCTGCGGGCATTGTTCCAGTGGTAAAGCTTTGGCTTGTTCAATCAGGGCTAACACTGTTTTGCCGTGGCGACGCACTTCACGGCCAGGTAATTCAGGGATATTAAACATCGACTCCAGGCTACCAGGACGGCGTTTGGCGATATCCAATAAATGATGATCTTTAAAGATAAAACCCAGCGCCATATCGTGCTGCTGCGCATAGTCCTGACGCCAAATCACCAGTTCACGCAAAATGGCCAGCTCACGTGGCGTCAGCAGATTACTGTTTTTCAGTTCCAGATGACGAAAGGACAAAGGTAAACCAAAAGAACGGCGCGCTATTAAATGTTCACCTTCAGCAAGCAACAGCTCGTATTGGCCTTTTGCGACCAGCTCAGTTTTCAGCGCCTGATACACGTCCAGCAAATGCTCTACATCTTTGGCGGCATAGTCCAGTTGCAGTGCAGATAAAGGCCGCGCTATCCAGTCAGTGCGGGATTCACTTTTATCCAGCTCAATAGCGCAGACTCTTTGCACCAGTTTGGCATAGCCCTGACTACCGCCCCAACCTGCTAATTCTGCAGCAAGTTGAGTATCGATCAGAGGCAATATAGGTAACAAATTTTTAGTAGCTAAGGCTTCTAAATCTTCATTGCAGGAGTGCACCACTTTACACACGGCAGGATTAGCAAACAGCTGTTGCAATGAACTCCAGTCATCAATAGCTAAAGGATCAACCAAGGCCAGTTGCTTTCCATCAAACAGCTGAATTAAACCAAGCTTTGGATATAAAGTAGTTTGACGGACAAATTCGGTATCAACAGCTAACACTTCGGCACTGGCGGCTTGCGCACAAAAAGCAGCTAAAGCAGAGGAGGAGGTAATAAGCTGATACGTCATTTTAAATCCTTGATTGTCTCTTTCTATTTCTTTAGCCAAGTCTTCAGCATAAAAAAACCGGCCAAAGCCGGTTTTTCTGGATTAACCTTTCAGCTCCCGCCTTAAGATTTTACCCACGTTCGTTTTTGGCAATTCAGTGCGGAATTCTACCAGCTTCGGTACTTTATAGCCCGTCAAACGTTCCTTACAGTGTTGAATTAATTCAGCATCTGTCAGGCTCTGGTCTTTTTTCACCACAAAAATCTTCACGGCTTCGCCAGTGGCTTCGTTTGGAACACCAACAGCTGCCACTTCCAACACTTTGTCGTTCATCGCGACCACTTCTTCAATCTCATTTGGATAAACATTAAAACCTGAGACTAAAATCATGTCTTTTTTGCGATCGACTATGTAGAAGAAACCCTCGTCATCCACACGGGCTATATCCCCTGTGGCTAACCAGCCTTCTGCATTCAGTACCTTTAAAGTTTCATCCGGTCTGTTGTAGTAGCCTTTCATCACCTGCGGGCCTTTCACCCACATTTCACCAGCTTCGCCAGCGGCAACTTCAACACCGTCATCATTCACCAGCTTGATATCAGTGGAAGGTGCAGGAAAACCTATGCTGCCGTTATAAGCTGGCAGGTTATAAGGACTGACGGTGACCAGAGGCGCGCATTCAGTTAAACCATAACCTTCAACTAAACGGGTTGTAGTGACTTTCTGCCAGCGCTCTGCCACAGGGCGTTGTACGGCCATACCACCACCCAATGCCAGTTTCATGTTACTGAAATCCAGCTGGGCGAAACCAGGAGTATTCAGTAAGCCATTAAATAGCGTATTTACGCCCGTAATAACAGAGAAAGGATACTTCGCTAGTTCTTTGACAAAGTTCGGCATATCCCTTGGGTTGGTGATCAAAAGGTTTGTACCACCATACTTCATAAAGACCAGGAAATTAGCCGTTAATGCGAAGATATGGTAGAGCGGTAATGCGGTAACTACGAGTTCTTTGCCGTGAGTCAGCAGAGGGCCTATACAGCCATCGGCCTGTTCCAGATTCGCGATCATATTGCGGTGCGTCAGCATAGCGCCTTTAGATACACCTGTAGTGCCCCCTGTGTACTGCAGGAAAGCTAAATCTTCTCCGACCACTACAGGCTTTTTGTACGCGGCAGCGTTACCAGCAGCAATAACAGCTTTGTAAGTGACGTATTTTTTCAGATTATGAGCAGGGATCAGCTTTTTGACATGCTTAACCACCAGATTGACGATAGTGCCTTTAAGCAAGCCTAACATATCGCCCATATGAGTCAGGATCACATGCTCAAGCTTCACTTTATTCTGCACATCAGACAAGGTATGAGCGAAGTTTTCGACAATAACAATAGCTTTGGCTTGTGAGTCGAGCAGTTGGTGCTCTAATTCACGAGGCGTGTACAGTGGATTGACGTTAACGACCACACAACCCGCCCGCAATATACCCAAAATACAAACAGGGTATTGCAACAGATTTGGCATCATCACAGCAACAGCATCACCTTTTTTCAGGCCCAATTGCTGCTGTAAATAAGCCGCGAACTTTAAACTCAGTTGGTCCAGTTCTGCGTACGTAATGCTTTTGCCCATATTGATGTAGGCGGTTTTTTCAGCATGGTCTTTGATACTCTCATCAAAAACTTCTAGTAGTGATGCGTAATGATCAGCATTGATATCTGTCGGAACGCCTTCAGGATAATTTTTTGCCCAGACTCGATCCACTGTCCTCTCCTCGTGGTATTTATTATTTTTTAGTTATAGTAGTTAT
>Ga0180008_1001427_pt1 | contig 15111 bp, 9 predicted proteins | sample MM_PW_MetaG_FD_121121 | JGI IMG/M metagenome (GOLD analysis project Ga0180008, IMG submission 121121) | Groundwater microbial communities from the Aspo Hard Rock Laboratory (HRL) deep subsurface site, Sweden - MM_PW_MetaG | ecosystem: Environmental > Aquatic > Deep subsurface > Groundwater...
AATGGATCTCTAATTCCAGAAGATGCTTCTAAAATAGTGTGTTCAATTCGATTTGATGGTAATGTATACCATAGATGGAGTTGATATGATCCCTTTTTTAAAAGGCTTTCTAAATAATTTAAACGCAATTCAATCCAAACAGATAATGAGAATTCTCTCTCAGATGAGAGATCGAGGAGAAATTCGTAATGCAGTTGATTTTGAAACTAAGTTAGCCGACTTAGTTTCTCTTGTAAAAAAGGATGAGTTAACTCAACGAACTCCAGTTTTCGTTTTTCAGGAAGGAGATCTTTTAGAGTCAGATGTTGTAAGAACGTTTATTGATCTTGTTAAACTTGATCTAGAAGCAGCTCTTGGTGAAACAGAACAGCTTGGAAATGCGATTAGGGCTCATAATAGAATTCTTACTGAAAATTATCTTGATGTAATCGAATCATCTATTTCTGAACTCGAATCAGAAACAACTGCATATGAAGTTCTGGAAGCAAGAAAGTTTACTGGTTTTTCTAGCGTACTAAAGCAATGGTTGTTTAGTGGAGCTATTGCCGTTCCTGGTGCATCAGTAACCGATTCGTTTACCTCGTCTTTATTTGTAGATAGTCGAGGGAATGAAAAGTTATGGTTCTCTCCTCCTGGAATTGGAGAACCTGGACTTCATTTAGGAATAGATAGAAGTCATAGTGAATATGAAGATACTTTCGATGAAGTTGAAATCCTAACTGATTCGACGACTCCTCAAACTGCTTTAAGTACAGCAACAAGTAATAATACTCCTATTCAAGCAATCGATAATAGTCGTGATACTGCTTGGAGACATTCAGTCTTAATCCCTGATTATCCAGATTATTGTCGTTTAATTTTTTCAGTTTCTTTTGTCGGCGCGAAAAGAGTAAACGCAATTTCAATAGATCCTCTATCTGATATTCCAATGAAGATTGTATCGATCTTCTATGTTGATTCTGGAGGAAAGACGGTTGATTTACAGATTGGATCTGATTATGCCGGACAAACAGATCTTTTATTTGAACATTCAAGTTATTTAGGATCTCGTCTTTCGAAAGATGATGATTGGATTCTCCCTAATAAGAAGAAAATTATTCCAGTTGGAGATATTATTGTTTCGAAGTTTATTATTACTTTCCAACAAGATACTGCTGGTGATGGAGAATTCTTTTACTATGATGCAGATGTTGGATCATGGCAGAAAGGTACACCTCTAGAAGATTGTATTAGAGGTTATATGAGAGATCATGGTGGGGCTTCTGGAATGGAAGTCCCATTACAATTAGGATTTATTGGTAGCGCCGTAGAAGATCGAAGACAAGCTCGGTTCGCAGAATATGTTTTCGGATTAAAAGAAATTTCTACATTATCGAGAGAATATACTCCGAATGGATTCTTCGTACCAGAGTCTTTTACTTTAAGTAAGGCTCCAAATATTTTAGCTCTTTATTCTGATGTATTCTTTCCAATCGGACAAGAAACCGATATTGAGTTTCTTATTCATAAAGAGAATTATGATTCCAATAATACTCTTATCGATAAAGAAGTTATTCCAATCTTATCTTATGGGGATTCGTCTGTTAACGAAAAACTTTTTCTAGTTGAATTACAGAGTGCCACTTTAATTCGTAATACTGGATTTTTAAGATTCTATCCAGATTTTTCTCAAACCTTCGAAGTTTATAAAGATGATGCTCTGCTTACATTAGGATTAGATTATCAAATATCTGTAGATAATGGAGATACTTTCGAGAGTGTAATCCCCCCCGTAGGAATCGTTTCTGATCCCCTTAAATGCCTCGTCAAGGTTCAAAGTCCACAGCCTGGAGTGTTCTATCAAGTATCTTATACGCCTCTTGTAGGGTCATTTGAGACTGGTTCTGAGGTTTGGTTAAATAAAGATCATACGGTAAAGTTAGATAGATACCAAACTTATGTTTTTAATAATCAACGGACAACCGGAGTTGTGTCAAGTTGTAAACTTGGTCTTCAAATTATAATTAGATCAAGTACTTTAAATACTCGCATTTCTCCTTATTTAAGAGAGCTTATTCTGTTAGGTGGTTAAATGGATAAATATAGAGGAATTACTAGACTCCCACTTGTTGAAAGTAAAGTTAATCATCTTTTAGGAAGATTAGCAACTAATCGTTCTATTGGAAGTTATCGTACTCAGGAAGAATTAGTTCGAGCTTATGCTTCTATTTCATCTATTATCTTAGATGGTTTCGATAAACGGATTTATGATCTTCCTCTCGCGGTTGCCGGAACTCCTGTTAGCGAAGAAGCCCTTAATCTTTATCTTCTAGGTCTTTATAGCGAAATTAGTTATCTCTTAAACGCGGTAAAGAATACAGCTGAAATGGCCGAAGAGAACTTTAATTTTGCTGTAGCTCGAATACGTACGTTACAAGCAGGAATTAAATATTGCCGTAGACATTTATCTACCTATGCTTTATATGCTACCCAATTTGGAAACACTCTACATTTTGGAGAAACGTTTTCTACGGAAGTTGATCTAGATCGAGGAAGTTCTCTCCTTGGTCAAGAAGAATGTTTTATCGATTTAGCCGAAGGAACGGTCTCTTTACCACGTATCAGTGGATCAGATATTTGGAAGATTGAAACCGTTGAAGTTGGATCTTATTCTAATGGTGTATTAGGAAGTAACGTTGAAGCTGGTACTCCTACAAGAGGATCGATTCAGGCGATATACGATGGAAACATTGATACTTGGACCGAATATGAACGAGTCGTAGATGCAGAAGATCTTGAGGGATTAACCCTTGAACTTAAAATAAAATTAAGTGACGTTCAGCCAGTTAATGGTATTAAAATCCATCCGATATTTTTAGGAGCCAGAACTCCTTACTCTATATCTGAAATTAAAGTTTCATCAGATGGACGAGATTGGATTTCGTTAAAAGACGAAGTGCGGGTTGCTGATTTTTTAGATGAAGATCCTGAGGAACGATATCATTTGTCTCCTCACTCTTCGAGATTTTCAGGAGAGTTTAATATTACCTTTGCTCCAAGGTTTATTAAATTTTTAAATATTTCTTTTAATCAAACTTCAGCTTTTCCGATAAATGATATTTATGATGTACGAAGATTTAGATATGTAATTGCTATTAAAGAAATCGAAATTTATGGTCATAAGTATTCTGCTGTTGGAGAACTAGTTTCTAAGCCCATTAATTTTACTAAAAATATTTCAGCGTTAGGGATTTCAAGTTTAATTGATCCTCCTTTTGTTCCAAGGGAAGTTGGAGGCGCAGATTATTTTATTTCATTTGATGACGGTTCTTCTTGGAGCCAGGTTCGTTCTTTAGATGAGTCTGATTTAAATATTCCAGAAGTGTTATATCCAGAAACTGAAGTAACCTCTCTGCGATATAAACTTCATCTATTTAAAGACGAGATGGCTTTTGCTCAGCAGACGGAAGATGTTCCTACTAAATCTTTTAGTGAAAAGGTGCCTTGGTCAGCTAGAAGACCGTTCGTTATAAATCTATTTCATAAACCAATCGAGGATACAATTACAATTTGTGATCCTCAAGTTTGTTCGCGCGGAAAATTATATCCAAAAACAGTGTTAGGTTATGGAGTCCCTTCTTCTATTACGGAATCTGCTGGAGGTGGATATTTTAGACAAGGTAATATTGAGTTACGGTTAAAACTGCCGTTACAATATGTAAAAGATCCTTCTACGATTTATCTCTTTGTTAATAATATCTTATGGTCAAGAGTCGCGACTACTGCTAACTTTTCTTACTTTTGGGATAGGCAGTATGTAATCGAAAGAAATCTTTCTCCAGATTCAGGTAAAGCTGGAGATTGGGAAGTTGTTTTTGGCGACGGAGAAGCTGAAAATCCTACTGGAAGTATTCCTTCTTCCGCCGATGAAATTTCTTTATATTTAGCTGAAGAAGCTTCAGTCGTAGAAGGTCTCGCCGCACCATATAAATTAAAACTTGAATATCCTTCTGACGGAATAAAGGAGAATACTATAATTCGTTCTTTTAGTGGAGTGTTTGTCGGACCAACTGAAACTCTTCCTTCTCTTGCTACTAAAATTAACCTTCAAAAAAAGAATGTTCTTGTTGGAGAAGCTTATCGAGGAACGTTTCATCCATTTAAAGTTTCAATTAGAAATGCTTCAGGGTTTGTATTCTCTACAAGTAGTGCAGATTCAACTCCTCCTGGATCAGGTTCTTTCCAGAACTTTAAACCATTCATTAATGGAAATTCAGAATTGTTAGCAGATGGAGATTGGACAGTTGATGCGAAGGAAGGAATTATTTATTTATGGACGGCGACTGAAGCAAATAAAGAATATACGGCTTCTTATTGGTGGGAAGATTCTTATGATCTTAGTTTAGATGATTGGAATTTCGTCGAAGGAACATTAGACGAGATTGAAGTTTATGAGTCTGGATATAAAACATTAAGCGACTCTTCTCTTATTGGTACTCATGCAACTGCTGGACATACCAGTATGTTAATTAGTATTTCTAGTGACATTATTAAAGGTATTGTAAAGAAAAGTTTTAAGATTGAGGATGGAGAAATTGGTGGATATCGAGCCTACGAAATTCCCTTTATAGATGGAAGAACTGAATTTTTGGGTCGCGCGAAAATACAAGACGAGTCGATTCCTTCTCTTATCTCAGATATAAATAGTATCGTTAGATTTAGATTAACTCATTGGCAAACATTAATTCCAACGAGTTCTCCTTCTTTCAGTGATACAACAACTTATTTTATTGAAGAGAAGTCGAGCTTAGCTGGTTGTACTATTCTTGGTGATTATTTCTTCGATGCTACTGGAATAGCTGGAGATGGAGTTGGATATATCTACTTAAATATTGGGTCACCTGGAATTCCTTTTATCGAAACTATCACAGTTTCTTATCAATATGCCGATGTATTATCTACAGAAAGAATGAAAGGATCTTTCTCGATTGATGCCTCAACAGGAATTGTTCATTTTGCTCAACCATTGTTAGCGGCTGATTTAACCAAAGAAATCTCTTTTAAATATACTCGCTATAAGACTTCCTATAATATCTCCTCTGTGCTAACTAAAGAGAAGGATTATTTAGTTAACGCAGAGGAGTCTAAGATTACAGTTTTAACAGGAGCGGTTGGTATTAATCAGAACTTTTTAATGGTTAATTATAAATATCAACCGGAAGTTACTCGAACATTGGACTTAGCTCCTTACTATTCTCCTTTAGTAAGAGCTTTAGATATTAAGGTGTCATAGTGGGACATATTAGAGAACAAAGATCTATTCGACTTTTTGAAGAAACTCTTTTATCTTGGTTAGAAGATGGAGTGATTCCTACTTCTGAACAATTACAAGAAGCTTATTCTCTAGCCGAATCAAAGCATGGAGACCTAGTTAAATCAAGTTTAAACGGAGCTGTCCTTCCTCAGAGATGGGCCGAATCTTCAGCTTCTCAACATAATGAAGTAATTAACTTACTTGGTAATGATTTAGATGTTCTACTCCGTTCTCTTACAGCTATTACTGATTTAGGTATTACAACATTAGGAGAATGGAGTGCTCGTTCAAAAAGTCTTGAGACGCGGGTAGAAAGATTAAAATTAAGAATAGAATCCTTAATTCTTTTAAAATCTGATTCTGCTGGATTTGTTTCTTTTGTTGAAGATGGGTTCTTTTCACTTGAAAAAGTGAATCAAGAAACTACGGCTAATATCGATACTCGTACTGGAGAAGTTACTCTCAATATTGATAGGAGTGAAGCAAGTGGTTCTTCTCAAGGGACTCAAATAGATTTACTTTCATCTCAAGTTAGCTGGGCAATTATAGAATCAAGTAACGTTAGATTCTCTTCTAAGACCGCAGGCAGTAATCTTAATAATCTATTCTCTGATAAAAACAATAGATGGGGAGTAGAAATCGAAACCTCTACTCCTGATCAATTTAAAAGTTCTAATAAAGCCACTAAGTCAATTGTCGGTGAATTGAAACTTAAGCTTTCTAAAGAAACCGAAATTTCAAAGATCGTTTTATTACCTTCAGATTCTACTGCTGGTACTAGTTCTGTCATCGCAGCTCAATTTAGTACAGATGGCTATGTTTGGGCAAACGTTCCTTCTGAATCGCCCGTTCAATCTGGTACAGGGAACTTTATATGGAGATTTCCTTTAACTAAAGTTTTATGGATTAAATTCATCGTTTCGAAAGCAGCTCCAGATATTACCGGTACAACTGAGAATATTTATGATTTCGGATTCGATCGTTTAAAAGTTTACTCGGAAGAATTTATCGTGACGGAGGGAGGGGATACTCTAGTTTCGGAACCTTTAGTTCCGATTTTAGCTGATAAGGATGTTTTGTTCGGAAGAGCTTCACTTGAAGTTTGCGAAGAAGTCCCCGAGGGTACATCTTTAAGATATTATTTAAAAGCTTATGACGGAATCGTATCTACAGATTGGATTCAAATCTCTCCTCTGAGTCGAGAAGAAAATTCGAATCCTGCGGTTATCGATTTTACGGCCCCTAATAGTTTATCTTCTGAAGATCTATTAACTATTTTTAATCCAGCAATTAACGTAGAGTCTCTTAATGTTATGAGACTTAACGGAACTAATCCACTTAATTATGCGTTTGATAGTGGTTTTGATACCTCCTGTAATTTTTATATAGATGTCAGTGATGAAAAATTATCCGATTTAGTTTTGCTCCGTAATACAGGATATAGCACAGGAAAATTTCCCGCTATTAGTCAAGATCTAAAAGTAGGAGATATTGAATGTGGCTGGGGATTAGAATCAGATAGTCTTTATTACTGTACTTTCTTAATCAAGAACCCAGATGGACTTATCTTTGATTTTGGGCGTAGTCAAGCTGTTATTGATGGACGAGTTGTTTCTGGGATAGTTCAAGTAAATTCTGGGTATCATGAATTTAAAACTGATAGAGCTAATTGGGGAACACTGTCTGGAAGCTCTATTACTTCTTTAAATGAATTAAAAGCAAGAGATCCTTTATATCCCTATAATCATAAATATATGATAGAAGGATTTAATTATCCTACGACTTGGAATGGTGAAAAGATTTATTTAGGAGTTGATGAATATTGTCAATATAGAAGTCGCCACATTGGAAAATATGACTTTTCTAGAACCGCTATTGATTTATCAATTTATGCTCTTGATGTAATTAGTGGATCTAATACAATCGTTTTATTAAAGTTTGACTCTTCTCGTCCAAATCATGAGAATGAGAGAGTGAGATTTTTTTATACAAAAAGATTTGAAGCTTTCGATAAAATTCAGATAAAGGCTGTTCTACAGGGTCTATCTGACAAAACTCCAATAATAACTTATTATCGAGTTAGGGTAAAATAATGAAAAGATTACGATCCTCTGGAACCGTTTCAATTCTTAATCTTTCTGGTTCCGTTAATGTATTACAACAAATTACCGATAATCTGAAAGGATTACAAAGTGATTTATCTCAACTTATAACTGAATATAATGCTGAAGTATATCCAGTCTTATCAACTTTACCCCAAGGTAAAAGTGAATCTCGATGGAATCTCCCAGATAATACGATTAATCCTCGAATAAATGGTTTAGATGGCGCGAACCTTTTCGTTGATATTGCAGCTTCTGCGGTAAAAGATAGTGGAAGGTTTTGGTATTCTATCTCTGGACGAAGTCGACCCAAAACTATTAAAGAAGTATTCTCTTCTTTATATACTGATTTAACTACTCAAATTGATTTATTAAGAAAAGAGATTAATACGAGTAATCAGGAGATACCTGTTTCTGCTTATAACAATTCAATTTCAGTATCAAATTTAGTTGAAGATGATGTTAGATCGATTATTTTTGATGGGACTTCGATCTCAGCTACCGCTTCTAGTTCGGGAGTAATCAGTGTAAGTTCACTCAGTAGACATGATGCTTATGCAATTCATACTGATACTGCTGCCGAAATTTCAGGACTTACGTTAAAATCCTCTCCTACAATTTCAGATTTATTGGTAATTGAAGACGCTGCTGATAGTTATACAAAGAAGCGAATTACAATTGGAACTTTACCAATAGTACGTGCCGCTCCTTCTATAGTTGTTGGAAACGTTTTATCAGGCGATACTTCTAGTGATTGTGATTATCTTGATACAGGGAACGGAAATCTTTTAAGAGTTGCTATTTTAGCAGCAACAGATGGTACCGATGTTTATATTCGTCCTGGTTATTATAACTTTAATTTACCTGATGGACCGACAGGGCCTATTACTATTCCAGCAGGAGTAAAAGTTATCGGGGCAGGATGGAGACAAGTTATAATTTTCCCTCTTTTAACTGATCCTCGCGCATTTACAATGGGAGCGGGAGATTCTCATCTAGAGGACGTTTTTATTGCCGAATTAGATGATGCTTCTGGTCTTATTGTTCAGACAACAACTGGAGGAGTTATTGAGTTAAATCGGGGTTCTGTTTGTAAAAATGTTCATATAAGTTTTATGGCTAACTGGGCCGGATGGGCATCTAATAATATACTGGTTATTGCTGGATTTTTGGTTCCTAGTTCAGTAATACAAGATAAGGTAATTCTAGAAGATTGCTTTGTTGATGGAGTTAGAGCTAATTTATCTGGAGGCGGAAATTCTTGTTCGGCAGTTTTTCATGAATCTACCGAAGTCCCATTAATCGTTAGAGGATCTTCTTTTTCCGGTGGTGATTATTGTTTGCTTTCCTATGGAAATATTAGTGTTGATCATTCTTTTATTTCTCTTGGAGCAGGAGCTGTTTCGGCGGTTAGATTATTTGGTCCAGATGCTTCCGAATCATCAATTCATGGATCTGAGATTGTAATTGATGGATCCTTAATCGATGGATATCCGATAGAAAGTGGAATTGTCATTATCGGATGTGAAAAATTTTCCATAACAGATAATAAACTTCTAGCTACATTAGGAGGACTAGGAACAACAGCCATCTCGATTGATAGTACGAGTTATGGAGTTATTAATAATAATCGAGGAATTACTGACGTTACTGGAACCGCTGGATGGACGACGGCAGTAGATCTATCTGCTACAACTTACTATAATAGTGTTGTTGGGAATAATTTTTTTGATGGTGGAGCTACTGCTGCTGGAACATATACCAACATAGGAACTGGTAATGATCTAGCTCATAATCTGTAGGAGGATTTATGACAGTTATAAAAAAAGGAACAGATAAGTTCTTTACGACAAGAGGTCTTTCTTTTAATTCATCTCTTTCTGAATTTGCAACAAATGATGTACTTGATTTAGCCTCTTCTTTAGGAGGTCCAGCGGCTTTCGTTCAGGTTGAAGTTCTAGCAGCTTCTAGTTGTTCGTTTAAAATTAATTCGATGTCTCGTCGATTTCCTTTAAATGAAGACGCTAAACGTTATGGCATTGTAGCCTATGATTTTGCGAATGAAGCAATCTGTTTAAATCCAGATATTCCCGCTCAGGATATGACTGCTGGCGAGATAATTAATATTACTGATCGAGCAATTTCTAATATTGAATTTACGGCTGTAGTAGGTACGGTAATTGTTCGAGTATGGAACTAACATGGAATTAATTAACTCAATGACGGTAGCTTCTTACCTGATTCAATTAAAGAAGGAGTTCCCATCTTTAAAAATTGGAAAGAGAAAACCGTGGTGGCTAAATTTAATCTTCAAAGCTCCGTTCATAAAAAAACTTAAATGGTTTAATTTTACCCAGACTATCGGAACGAATATTTGGCTTGCAGAAGATTGGAATTGTTATAATAGTCGTCATCAAATGATTACTCTTCGCCACGAGAGAATTCATCTGTTGCAGTTTCAGAAGTACGGATTAATTGGAATGATTATCCTTTACTTATTCCTCTTCTTCCCAATTGGATTAGCATATTTTAGAGCAAAATTTGAACGAGAAGCATTCGCCGAATCGATGAAAGCGAAAATAGAGTATTATGGAATAACGACAGAGGTTCAGGATTCCTCTAGAAAGACTTATCTAAGAAATTTAACTGGGTCAGCTTATTTGTTTCCTTGGCCCTTTAAAAAGGTAATTCTGAATTGGTTTGCTGAAGATTGGATTAAAGCTGTCGACGAAAGGAATGCTTTAAATGTGGTTAAAAAACGGAGTACTAGTCAGAGGTAATCCTCCGAAAAGCGCGTCTAGTGGACCAAAAATAATTACTCATCGTTCTCAAAGAATTTCAGTTGCCTCCTCTACTAAACGATTAGATAATTTATTATCTGGTAAAGCTAGAGCTTGCATCTATAGATGTTTAGCAGGCGATACTAAACTTTTAATGGCTGATGGTTCCCTTAAAGAAATCAAGGATGTAAATTTAGGGGATTTCGTAATTAACATGAAAGGAGATCCAACTAAAGTTATCAGTAAAACTTATAGCGGACGACCAAATAAGGTTGTTTCCTTTCGTAGTACAAGGATGTTAGATTATATTACTTGTACTCCAGAACATCTGATCTTAGTGTTAGATCTTCGAGAATTTGAAATTCCGAAAGGAAAAGGAATTTCTTATTTTGCCCGAAAAAAATATGCGAAGGATTTAATTCGTTGGATTCCGGCAATAGAATTAAATGAAAAGACTTTTCCTTTGCTTCCTTCTGATATTAAACTTCAACTTATTGATCAAGAACAAATTGATTTAGCAGCTTATCTTCCCGAAAATAGTAACAGTAAAGTTTCTGAAACGGAAATTTTTTCTGTTGGAAAATCTTACGAATCTTCTTTTCGAGAGATCGCGGCTAAATTAAATGCTTCTTATTGGCAAGTAGCGGAGGTCAGTCGAAATAGAGTTAAATTTACTAGATCAATTCATTTTCAAATAAAAGAGGAATTAGATAAGCTTAATTATGTAACTAAAACAAAACGAAATATTTTAGTTGGATATAATTTAGGTAAATTTTTTGGATTGGTTTTAGGAGACGGCTCTATGCGTCTTCGATATAATAAAAAGCTAATTAGTAGTGGAGAGATTTCTATTGCAGTAAATTCTAATTACAAAGATCAGATTCAAGAAATCAAAAGAATAGTAAATGATCTGTTTGGTTTAACTTGTTCAGAATACAAAAGTAAGACCTCTAAATGTGTTCAGGTTGTTTTTTATTCAATACCAATCGCAAAAATGCTTCTAGGTTTCGGAAAAAAGATAGAGAAGAAACTTCCGCCAGAATTTCTTTTTAATAATAAAGAATATTTAAGAGGGCTACTTGATGGTCTCATTCAATCAGATGGGTGGATATGTAATAGTGGTGCCATATCTTTTGATAATATAAGTCCATACCTAATTTCTTTATATTATTGGCTTCAAAATCAGTTTGGAAATAACTCAAAAATTTATTATTCTTTTCCGAGAATATCTAATTTTAATCAAAATCAAAGATTAATTCGTGGAACTTCTCGATCTTTAAAGGCGCGAACTTTTCATCATAAAGGAGCTTCGAATCATCAGAGAATTACGGGTTCCGACGGAGTTCGATATGATATTAGTGAAATTATTAAAAAGGATATTCTTGATAAGGAAGTAGACGTTTGGGATATCGGGGTTTCTGATCACTCTAGTTTTATCGCAGAGAATCAAGTAGTTCATAATTCTCTTGGCGGGCTTGGTGACATTATTATGGCCACTCCTATTTCTCGGGGATTTAAAACCAAGTTCCCTGATTCTCATTTAACTTATGCCGTTCCGGCTGATTATGCTGGTGGAGATTTAGTTGCTCTTCTAGAAAACAATCCATATATCGATGAAGTGATTGACTATAAATTAATTAATCGAGATGATTATGATGCTTTTTCAGATATCACAAGGGTTGGTCTTTCAGATGAAAAACCGTATACGATTCCTCCTAATAGAATTGATCTTTTCGCCAACGCTTCCGGAGTTCCTCTCTTTGGCAATTATCAGCCTATTTATGTAATGACTGAAGACGAAAGAGTTTGGGGAGAAAATTACGTCAAAGCTGCTTTAAATAATAAAAAGTATAAAGGTTTAATATCCGTTCATCTAGGATCAAGAGATCCTAAAAGATCTTGGCCTCACTATCAGATTAGAGAATTTTTAAATCGCGCGCACCAAGAAGGATATTTTTGTTTCTTATATGAATGGGGAGGTGCAGCAAATGATTGGAAGATTGCTGGAACTAATTTAGTTTTTGATTATGGAATAAGACAAGCCGCTGCGGTTATGAAAGCAACTGATGTTCTTGTTTGCCCCGATAGTATGATGCTTCACCTTGCCGGAGCTTTAAATTTTAAGACAGTTTCTTTATTCGGAAGTATGCCTCCTGGATGTAGAATTAATCGATATCCAAATGCAATTGCAGTCGTGAATCAACAGTTAGCTTGTCTCGGATGTATTTATGCTTCTTGTAGTAATCAATATTATTGTATGAAGAGCATTCTTCCGAATTCAGTTCTTGCTGCCGTGGAAATGAAAATAAATGCACCAGTTATAGAATCAACTACAACTCTAAATCAAGTTACTCCTTCTACCGTTAGAAAAACAATTAATACTTTTATGATTTAATGGGGGCGAAATGACTAGTCAAATTGATTATTCTCTAAAAGTTATTTATAGCGGAGCAGTGAAAGACTTAAGTGGATATGGTTCCGCCGCTAGAGATTATGTGAGATCTCTAGATGCGGCTGGTGTTGATGTCACTTTAGATGCACTGTCTTTCGAAAATCAGCCAAGAAGATTTGTAGAAGAAATTTTAGAGAGAAGATTATGGACAATGATGGGAAAGCCTCTTACTCCTAAGATGCAGATTATTCACTTAACTCCAGATAACTATAATCAGTATAGAAATAATTCTAAAATTAAAATTAGTTACTTTGCTTGGGAGACTTCATCTCTTCCAGCATCATGGATCGAACCTATAAATAGTATTTGTCGAGAAGTCTGGGTACCTTGTAAGTATCTAGCCGATGTTTCGAGAAACTCTGGCGTTACAATCCCGGTCCAGGTAATTCCTCATGCTATCCCGACTACAAGTTCTTTTCAGCCTTCTTGTGCTCTTGCTGGTTTACCAGAAGATAAATATAAATTTTATTCAATCTTTCAATGGAGCGAAAGAAAGAATCCTTTAGCTTTATTACAAGCTTACTATCAAGAATTTTCTAAAGATGATCCTGTCATTTATATTATAAAAACGTATAGAGTTGGTACTGGTACTTCAGAAAGAGATTTCATTAGAAGAGAAATATCGAAATTAAAGAAGATTACAAAAGGAGTTAATTGTCCTCCCATTCTTTTAATAGAAGATTATTTAAGCGTGGCGGAAATAAAAAATATTCACTACTTCGGAGATTGTTATGTATCTATGGCTCGATCTGAAGGTTTCGGGCTCCCGATCTTCGAAGCTGCGGCTATGGCGAATCCAGTTATAGTGCCTAACTATTCAGCTTTCCCGGAATTCTTTAATGAAGAGAATAGTTATTTAGTTGACGTTCCGAATGAAGTTCCAATTAGAGATATGAAACATATCTCAATCCTTTATACTGGTAATATGTTATGGGGAGATCCTTCTATTGATTCTTGTAGGAAAAGAATGAGAGAAGCATTTAATAATCAAGATCAAGCGAAAGAGAAAGGTCTCCGCGCAAGAAAAATGGTCGAAGATCAACTTTCTTATCAAACAATTGGTAGACTAATGAGAGATCGATTGGAGCTAATTCAGAAGGAGATTGTTTAATGAATAATATAAAAGAATTAGTATTTTGTGACGATTCTTCCGATAATTGGTTATTTAAAAAATATTATTATGCTGGAAGCAATTCGAGATATTGGACATTTCAAGTTGCTCTTAATTTGTTAAATCAAAGAGTAGAACATCCGACAATTGTAGAAACTGGTTGCCAGCGTCAAGCTGATGATCTTGGGGCAGGTATGAGTAGTTCTATTTTTGGAGAATATTGTAGTAAATATAATGGTCGCCTTTATACAGTAGACTTATTCCCTCAACATTTAGAAATTTGTAAGCAATGTACTCTTCCATTTAGCGATACGATTGAATACGTCTTGTCTGATTCTATTTCTTGGCTTAGAGAGGTAAAAGATATAAAAGCTGATTTACTTTATCTTGATAGTTTAGATTATCCGATTTCTCCTGATGGTCGAAGTTCGGTTAATCCTATAAAGGAACAAGAGGCTCAAGAACATTGTTTGAATGAATTTCTAGCGGCTGAATCTTCTGGAAAAATTAATTCTAAGACGATCGTTCTAATTGATGATAATCAACTTCCTGGTGGAGGTAAGCCTAGATTACTTAAAGAATATCTATTACAGAGTGGTTGGATTTGTCTTTTAGATTTACAACAAAGCCTTTGGGTAAAGGAACTATAAGGGTTAAAAAGCTATGAAAATTCTATACTTAAGCTGCCATGAATCGCTTGAGCATGATGAGATTAAATTATTCCATGAGATGGGACATCAAGTCTTCTCTCCGGGAAGTTATGTTAATCCTGATAATAGAGGTGATTCTTGTCTTAGACCTGATCTACCCCAGTTAAATTATGATCCAGCAATCGTGGAACAGTATCATCAAATTGGAGCGAGGTTTCCGGGAGAAGACGGGAAGATCCATTTAACGAAAGCATTTGTAGATAATTTTGATGTAGTAATTGTAATGCATATTCCTGATTGGATTAAAGTCAACTGGGAAGCAATTAAACATAAGCCTGTTATCTGGAGAACGATTGGTCAATCAGTCGCTTCTACTGAGCAAGGGTTAGCTCCTTATCGTGCTGCTGGATTAAAGATTGTTAGATATTCGCCGCAAGAAAATTTTATTCCTCACTACTTAGGATGTGACGCATTAATTAGATTTTATAAAGATCCAGATGAATACGGTCCTTGGAATGGAGATCAAAATTTCGTAATATCATTAGCTCAAAGTATGCAACAGCGTGGAAGCTTTTGTAATTATCATACCTTCGAAGAAGCGACCCGACCTTTTCCGAGAAAACTTTTTGGACCGGGAAACGAACAATCTGGTTTAGGTTATGGTAAGATTCCCTTTGAGCAGATAAAACAAGAATTTCGAAATAACCGAGTTTACTTCTATAC